>JAAUYB010126971.1_pt1 | contig 15159 bp, 15 predicted proteins | sample 7278071 | NCBI WGS metagenome assembly JAAUYB01 (sample SAMN14350121, study PRJNA611818) | marine sediment metagenome | isolation source: surface marine sediment (1.8m) | place: French Polynesia: Moorea | collected 2018-08
CCTCAGAAAGGCGGAACTTGTTCCCCCCCCTGGGGGTCCAAAAACCACTCCCCCCCTGGCCGAAATTTGGCGGATCCCCCTCCCAGTTGCCGACCCCACGCCCACCTATGACTACTGGTGTAGCATTAGGGACCCTGTTCGGAAAGGTTTCCGAAGAGGATATTTGCGCAAGGGACACTATGTATTCCTAGGAGCATACTTGGGCACGGGGGTTAGGGGCAGGCAGGGGGTAGAAATTAAACTGGTATGGGAGGCGGGCATAGATTTTGGCTGCAGGCGGACGGAAAAACTTTGGCTTGAGGAGGGAGGAAGGGGAAGGGGGGGAAGAGCTCGAAAAGTCGTCAAGGGGGCCCAAAAATAGAACTTTTTTAGGGCCAAGAAAATTTCGCATTTTTAGGTAATATTGTGGTGTAGTTTAGGAGGCTTTTAAGAAAATGCAAGAAAAATTTCTCCAGAGGAGGGGGACTCGGACTTTGGCCTTGAGGAGGGGGGGGATCATCCCCCCTTCTCTACTCTTGTTCTTGTTCTGGTCTTCTTCCCGTTCTTGTCTTCTCTCCCCTCGATGTATGTCGATCTGTTGGATGGAGAGTGTAGCGATAGCCATTTCTGTCGTGTGAAATACTCCTCTTCTTGGAACTGGAACCGGTTTTAGTTATGTCATTGCATCGAGCCCTCAGCTGGTTCTCCGTCTGCTGATGTGAATGTGTGCTTGCATAACCGTGAATCGAACTATTTGTATTGGGACTGAAGAGCGTTCTATTGCCAACGATGTAATTTCTATTTATTTAATTGTGTTGTTCATGGGCTCGTCTCCAGCGCCATGTATGTGCTAGTGCTGACTTGTGCGATCTTGTTGTTTGCCCCGGAGGCAAGAAGCCAGGTAAAACCAAAGAAAGAAAGAAAGAGAGAGAAAGAGAAAGAGAGTGAACAGGGCAATTGGATGAAACTAATTGTTTTCTATAGGTGCGGTGTACGAAGCATCTCACCTAGGATGACAACATCGCCCAAGGCTGTCCAGTCTACAACAAGGAATTCTTTCCCCCTGTTATTGTGGATAAGTTTCCGCAGTCGCCCTGCCATTACTTGGTGTAGGTTAAATAGCAAAGAAAACATTAGGGGCTAATTTAAAAGTTTCTTTTAGATGTAAGTATCCGAACGGTGTGATCTTCCCTCTTCCTTGGGCTGAGAAGAGGAACGACGACAGCAGCGATGAATCCTTTCATCCCGAGGAGTATGGCGATGATACTGATACTGATACGGACGACGATACCTACTACGATGACAGAGATAAGGACGATGCTGATGATGATGAGGATGACAGTGGCAACTTTAATCTTCGAGTTGATGGTGCGGGCGACGGCAACCTGAACAACGAGAGAGGAGGAACTCGTTCGGACGAAAGTGGCACGAAGAAATCTCAAGATTTCAAAAACTTTCCTGGTGGACCGTCTCCTCAGACAACGGTGACTGGGCCGGTGGTTGCAGCGGTATTTTCTACTGCTATAATCTTTCTTCTGTGCCTGGTAGCCGGCTTTTTTCCTAATTAAGTATTGACTAGTCCTAATAAATACTTAACTTTCTAGGCACTTTATTGTTGCTGGAAGAAGAGAAGAGGGAGGCGACTGTACCGCCGAGGAGACCGTCACCAGGCTGCCCGTTGGCGTCGACGACTGGGTTCAGAAGCTGGTCGACGTGCACACGAGGCTCTTGCCCGGTGTCATAGGTACATACATTTAGAAAACTAGTGTTTTTTTCTATTTTTTTTCTTCCAGGATACTTAACCGTGCGAGGCAACAATCTTGGGATCGCAGCGAAGATCTTGCACGTTACTTCAATCGTATGACGGACAACAACAACAACAGGGACGAGGAGAACATACAAATTTCCATTCATCCCGGACGACGCCAGCCACAATCCCGAGGGAGACGTCCAAATGTGCCACCTCCTCCTCCTCCTACGACAGCTCCTTCTGCTCTGGGTCCTGCAGCTTCAGAATCAGCTCCATCAAGTTCCATTCTTCCTCCTCGTGCTGCCACTTCGACGAGCCCAAGTCAGTTTCCGTCGACTCCTGCGGTGTCTCCAATTTGTGTTGCCGAAGTTCACGCCAACCCGCCTGCTTGCACTTCTGCTCCAGCCACAACAGTGAATACGTCCTCTACAACTTCAGTTTCACCATCCAGTCGCCCTTTACCTTCAACTCCGACGCTTCCAACCGCATCCGCAGTGTCAGGTTCCGCAGTGTCAGGTTCATCTCCAGGCCATGCAACAGCAGCAGCAGCTCCAGTTCCAGCAGCAGTAGTAACAAGAACAGAAGCAAATGACTCTTCTTTGCTCCTGATTCCTTCAAACTCCATCCAGCCTGGAGGGGAACTAGTTCGTCCTTCTTCGGCACCTATTCCCCCGCCGCCGCCTCCACCACCGCAACCGTTACAGGTCGACCTTCTACATGCACCGGGTTGTCGCCACCGTTGTTGCCGACCTTCTAGTGTTGATGCTAAACCCAGCAATGCACAATCCGGCAGTCTTGCGTGGCTCCTGCAGCTTGCTTTCCAACGGCGAATAACCCAGCAGCGGCAGCAAAATGACCGACAACGCCAACATGCCATCCAGCGTGGCGCTAGCACCAGCCAAGTGGTTCATACTGCACTGGAACATCAGGATAGCGTGGTTCGGGCCTTGAGGAGGTCGTTGACCGAGGAATTTGAGCGCTTGAACAGCAGCAGCGACAGCACTAATGATTCCGTCATTATTTCTTCACAAACTACGCCGCACCACAGTTTACCAGGTATTATTTTTAAAAATAATTAATTAGTTTGAATTGAGATTGGAAATTTGGAGGCCAAACAACGAATCCTAACCAATCAATGGCCATAGAGTATTCCACGAAGCAAATCAATTTTGGTTAACATGCGTAGGAGGATATAATTTGTCTTTTTATAATTTTTTCTAGGATCGGCGACTACACTTCCACCCGCAGCAGATAGTGAGACTGGTCAGCGTAGTCGGTCTACATCAAGTCCGTTCTCAGTACGGCTCTTAGACGGAATCGAAGAAAAGACTGCTCCAGAGCACAGGCGCCAACTTTTTCGAAGTGAATCGGGCCTAAATCATGTTAGTGGTGATGCAAGTGCGGCTATTCAGCCGAAGAAAAGTGTAGTAGCTGATGAAGGGCAGGCCGTAGGAGGAAAAGTGGCTTCAACAACAACAACAACAACAACAAGCACACTACCAAAAGGAGCAGTCGGAGTGATAACAACGGCAGCAGCAATTCCAACAGCAACTAGAGTAGCAGCAACAACAACAACAGCAACAACAACAACAACAAAGGTAGCAGCAGCAGCAGTAGCAACAAGAGCAACAAGAGTAACAACAAGAGCAGGAGCAGCTCTTGCAGCAGGAGCAACAGCAACAAATACAACCGAAAATCCTGAGGCAACTGATGCTGTAGCTGCGTCGAAAGACAAGGGTGCAACAGCTCTTCCAAAAAAGAAATCGCCGAAGCAACAATTTCTCGACTACTTGTCAAAAAAGAAAGCGGAGCGGGATAAGCGAAATGATACTGAGTCGACCGTAGCTAGCCGAACAAGAAATGCTCTTGCAACTGGTCCGGTCTCGAGGCGCACTCGCTTGAACCAGGACTTTGTGTCTCTCGAGGGTAAAAAAAAGAAGCCACCCCCCAAAAAAAAGTAGTCGCGCGCAAATCGTAGTCTTTATGGTACTCTTTTAAAAAAAATTAAGTGGTCTTTTTCGCTCTTATGTGTTCTTATGTGTTCTTTATTCCATGAATTTTATTTTTTATCTGGAAAAAATAACCGTAACCGCACTATTCCATCGCTATCCGGAAATATACATGTTCGCACTATGGCATTATATGGCATATGGCTCAGGGAGGATGAATCAATTAATACATATTTTAAGTGGTCCTTAGTTCTTTGTGCAAAAATCCAGTCAAAGCATTCTTGCAAGAAATATGGATACTTGGGAAAAATCTGTCGTGTCAGAATACTAAGCTGATTTGCGTCAGTCTTATAAAAAAAAATTACCTTTTCGCTACAATTTCGAACAAATGTTCGGCAATACTTTGTTGGCCAAAAAAAATTTTGAGAAGTAACAAGTAAACTGCAATTACAATGGTGGGAGTCTTTTGTGATCAAGTCTAAAATAGCTTGGCTACCAAACGCACTTTGCATCATGTCATCTATAATTAGGAGCTTGGCTGATTTATCTTCCTTAATATGTAGATCCGAAATATTGGGAAATCCTTCAACAATTTCGATTTTTTCGTAAATATTGCGTAAGTTATTTAAAAAGTCTTGATGAAGGTGAACAGAATCTTCTGGCAAAGCATAAATTATGCGTTCGAACGGCTTGTCATAAACTTGCTCCCTATATTTGATAACATTGAGAGCAAAGGTAGATTTTCCACAAAGGGTAGGGCCAGCAACAAGCATTCTACTTGGGGTTACAATTTTTCCGAAATGTTTAGTAACTTTTAGCTTTTGTACGGTTGAATTAAGATGAAGTTTAGTATCTTTTAGCGACGCCATATTAGACCGATATTAGAGGAGTTCCCTTATGAAGGTGGAAACAGCGCGTTCGTTTTTGTTACAATTAAGTGAAAAGTATTCATTTAAAAAGTCACTTAATTCCATATCTAAATTTAAATATCGGCAGAGCACAAAGTAAACAGCAAATGGGCCGCATGATGTACTTCCGCGACATTGAACTGGAGTGGTATTAAATTCATAAATTGCTGGAATTTTTAGATTTACCAAAAAATCTTCCTTATTACCAAGGGAATCAAAAATCTCGACGACTTCTTGGGACACACGATGCACCACAAACCAATGAATACCGTCACCTGTAGAAAGACTACACTAATTTTTTGATGTTCAAAAGCATGGTAAGAGTACAATACCGTAAGATAACGCTACTATTTACTTACTCCGTATTTCCGATATAGAAGAACCCCTCCTCTAGTTCTGAAGGAAACTGATCGCTTGCATAGAATCCTTTAAATTTTTGAAAAACTGGCATGTTTGTTTTAAGCAAAGATTCAATCTCATCCGCATACATTTTGTAGTTTCAAGGCTGTCCAATATAATACCATGGATAGATCATTTGGGGATATCCAAGTTCTTCTAGCTCGTCTTGAGATAACGAGGTAAAAGTTAACTTTTTTCGTTTTTCTTCCCGGTTTTTTTCAGGTTCTTCGGCCGTAGTCGGTGTTTCCTCATTTGACGTAATCGAGGGTAAAACACTGGCAATCGGCGTTTTTACTGCATGTGCCTCAGTATTTTTTGCTATTATTTGAGATAATGGTAACGAATTTGAACTGCCCGCGGTTTTACAATAACATTTTTCTGCTCCAGAGCCCCCTTGAATAACATCACTTCTCTTTATAGCTCCCGTACTTTCTGCAGTTTCTTTGATGGGATGGTGAAAGTGAGAATGATGTGCTGCTAATTCATTATATTTTTTTTCAATCTCAAGCAATCGATCATATTCTTTTTCATCCAGTACTACTTTTACTGTAATATCCATTCTGAAAAACAACGCTTGGTTAGTCTCGTACAGCTTTTATTTTTCTATCATAAAACAACGGCTCTAAAAGGTAACGATACATGGATGCAAATTGATTTAACATTTTTAGTTTTTCTACATGGCCTGCTTTTTTTAAATAATAATCTTTTTTTGTTCTTAATTCGATCAGTTTGTTGAGTCTTTTGCCTTTGCGCAATGCATGGTAATTTTTGGCTCGAAATTCGACATGTCCTTGTTCCAAACACACTAGAAAGCGAATTAGAGTGCGTAATTCAGCTTTAGACGCTCGACTTAGTCTTCGGCGACACCAAACACTGTTTTTTCTATACAGATCATATAAAAAGTTTTTGTGGATCAGAAGAAATCTTCGCAGTGAGACATGACTTTTCTCGACAGCACTTTGCATCTTCACATCTATTTTATTCAATGCGGCGAAACAGAAAGAGTATCTTCGCAAAAACAACTTTATTTGAAGGAATGGGAGCTGGTGCGTCTGGAGCATGTAGTTCAGTCAAGGTAAGTTTAAAAGTTTTAGACGGTTTGGTCACTTCAAAAAAATCTCTCCACTTATAACCAAGAAGAAGTTTTTCCCCAGCAGTGCCCTTTGCTCTAACAAATCCAATTGTCATTTCTTTTTGTTGTTTGCCAAGGGGAGTTTCGATCACAGTATCAATATAATTTGTACTGAGCTCAAAAATGGAATTCCATGTGCCGGTTTGAAAAAGAAAAGTAACTGCGGATATAGCAAACTCCCAGCGCCCATTACTTATTGATTCAATATTTCCTAAATCTGAACTAAATGTAAATCTAGTTGAGTCACCTGTGAGATCCCCTTGAAGGAGAATTGTCTTTAACTTCATTCTGATCTGAATGACAATGTTAAAAAAGAATGAGAGCGGGTAGGGGCTTTACGGTTCCAAGTCGCAAGACAAAAGGAAAGCAAGCTCGGCCTCACGTGACTTACAGGCCCCTTAAGCGTCAGCTACACGTCCTGATTTTATTGATTTTTTGCCGGGCTCCTGGATTTATTGATTTTCTTTAATGCTTTGCTTTCTTTTTCTTTTCCGACCTCGTCTTTTGTGTGAAACAGTCTAAGAGTCTGGTCACGCTACAGGTGAAATGAATTTCTGGCCACCCGCAACGCAATTTATTTATTCTGATAGTCCAATTCCAAAACTAACTGCGCAACCGAACATTGTTTACTCTACACCGGGTCTCGGGCATTTTGTTCAAGATTATGTTTTATATGTTCCGCTTTATCAGACATACGTATCTGATGTCAAAGAAGTCGAAAAAAAATTACCAGAAGGAAATAACGGAGGTTATGAGTTAAATCCTCCTTTAACAGGCACGCTGCGAAGCAAACGCAAAAAGAAAAAGGGACGTCAAAAGGGACAAGGATCTAGCGAAACTGATGCTATTGAAACTGCTCTAAGACACCCTATTAAGGTATATGTATCAATTAGTTTATATGTTCTTCTCTTATAAATTATATGTTTAGGTTCGTCAAGTAGACTTTAACAACCTGATCAAAAAGGGTGCGTCAGTAAAACGAGCACCACCAGCGCCAGAGCCAAGCTTTGAAACAAAGAGAAAGAAACGCAAAAAAACTTCCATACAGCAGGGTGGCTTTAAAGTAGTCGATTATTAATCAAGATGACAACAAGGTAAGCTATTGAGAACTTTGCTCATATTCTAGACATTTACACAGTATTTATTTTAGCTTTTTAAAAGAAAAAGATACTGTCGAAGCTCAAAATTGGGCTTCAACTTTATTTCAAGATCGCAAAACCGATTCTCGTTTTGATGCTGTGGAATACCAGGTAAGATTAAGAAAAACACAGCAAAATTCATTAATTTACAAAAAAAATTTGAATTAGGAATATCATCCAGTAAACAGCTTAACAAATTGTACGAAGATCGAATTTTTCCTCCCACGATTTACGGGACCGTTGATGTACTTACCGTATGATATGATGCTTAAAGTTGATGTTACCTTAAGTGAGGAAGATGGAACTCCTATCCCGGATGATAAACTTGTAGGTCCCAGTAACCTTGTCTTACACACTCTCTTTTCTGAATGTCGATTATATTTGGAGGACTATGTTCTCAACGAAGCCAATGAGAATTATGGTTACAAATGCTTTCTGAGTTCCCTTCTAACTTTGGATAGCAATGCGAAATACAGCTGGCTTCAGGCAGCTGGTTTCTTTCATGACACCGCAAAATCAATTGATGATCTTAATTCAAATAATGGGTTTGACAGTAGGAGAGATTTATTTATGGATGGCGATGACTATTCTCCAGCGCCAGTTACGTTTGTAGGGAAGTTACTGCATGAGTTAGTCTCTTCTCAAGCAGGGATTATTCCAGGAATATCTATAAGGGTGGAATTAACCCTGCAAAATCAAGATTTTATTATAATGACAAATTCAGACGACAAGTATAAGCTGACAATTGTAAATGCAGTCTTATTTTGTCCTGTAGCGCAACTGAAACCAGACGTATTTCGCACTATCCAGAGGCATCTAAAAGAGAAACCAGTCAAAATTTATTATCAAAAAATCCAGGTTACGCAAAAAGTAATTCCAGCCAACAGTCAAACCTTTATTAGCGAAAGTTTGTTTAGTTCCAGTCAACTCCCAAGTCGAATTCTTTTTGCCTTTGTTCCAACAACTACCTTTCTGGGAAACCAAAAGACAAGCCCATATAATTTCAAAAGGAAATGGACGTGGGTATTAGAAACAAAAGCTGGGAAATCTTTCTACATACCACTTCCAGCCGCATGGAGAGCTCCTCCAAACCCTGCTCCTACTACAACAAAAACATGCTTTATTGAAAAGATATCACTCACTCTAAATGGCAAATCAGTTGATGGATTTGATGGTAGAGCTACAAAAAATGACGATACTCTTATGTTTATACGCCTCCAGAATGTTTTGGGCTTTACAAAAACAAGGACAGGCAATAATCTTACAAGGGTAGACTTCCATAATGGCTATTTTTTTGCAGCATTTGATCTTACAACAAGCGCAAATAGTGCAATGAACTTTCTTGTCCCATCTGTACGCCTGGGCAATCTTAGACTTAGAGTAGAATTCTCTACGACTATTGAAGAAGAAATGACAGTATTAATTTATTCCGAATTCCCCTCTCTTCTCACGATTGATCAATATCGCCGTATTAGTATGACGTATGCGTAATAAAAAGAACCAATAAAAACTTGACACTCCAAAAATTCCACTATTTCGACACTTTTCTGATCAACTTATTACTGTCCTGAAAAAATTACCGCACGACATGCGTTAATCCCTTTGTACTTGCACATCTGCGCGCCAGAGCATGCACACCTGCCGATGCGTGCATACCCTGTCCATATACCCTTTGTACTTGCACACGATTCGCTCTGCCGAAGAGCATCCGGTGGGATGCGTTCATATCTTTGTGCTTGCACATCCGCGCAAGCATTCATTTGTACTTGCACATTCGTGCAAGAAGATGCCTAGCATCCAGCGCCCTCTATACAAGAGGGAAGAGCTTTCTTTTTCAAATAACCTAACCTAGAAATCAATATCCCATAGTTAGTTTAGTCTGCACAATGAGTGACTATAATAACTATTTGCAATTTTTACGAGATGAAAATGAGTCTGTTTCAAGCGACACTAGTCTCCAACATTCCACCGCATCCACCGCATCTAGATCGCGCAAAAGAGCACATAAAACGCAAGACAATAATGAAGAAAATAGTTTTACCTTACCAAAACAAAGACGGAGTGAGTATTCTCATGTTGGAGGCGCCGGACATAATGCCATTACGCCTGAAGACCAGTCCGATCCAGGTGAAGGAACCAGTAGAGGTCCTGCTAGTCGCCTCCGCAATAGAATGCCTAATATGCCTATAGCACCGTTTCAAAGAGGTACTGATATTTATACTGACAGTAATGTTCGTATACATATACAATCAGTGGAACACCAGCGCCATACACGATTTCGTGCGGAAGATCACTTATTTCAAATAAAAATATATCCTAATCGGCGTTCAGCCCCTCTTTTGTTGGCTTTAGAAACGGCTTTGGAAAATGCATTGTTTCAGATCTTACAAAAGTTAAAAACAACTTATTCACATGATTTACATCACCAAATTTACCTTACAATTATAGAGCAAAATATTTTACATGGCCTAAATACGGGAAATTACGATTTAAGTGCACCTCCACATGAAATAGTTAACCGTGCTTTAACTATACTTCATTCATATTTAAAGTCAAACCAGACCATGAAATTAAATGATTCGTTTAAAATTCAAATAAAGATTTTAAGTCAAAATCACACTAGCTATTCAGAGCGATACAATCCGACATTTAAGAAAAAAATATTTCGTGATTATACAAGGATTCGTAATTAATTTCAGATGATGATGATAAAAGTATATTTATTCATCCTTGGAAACTTGGAATTACCAAGACATTTTTTGACGGTCTGTTTGGAATTTCGGCCGAAGTAGCAAGTGTTACGGCTGCATTTTATACGACCTTATACCATGAAGAAAAAAGTAGTCTCTATCAGACATTTAAATTATTAGATTCAAACACAGAATTTATTGCATCTGAAAACTCCGTAAAATTACTCCATCTGTGTCATAAATTTGTGAAGAACATTGCTATTCAAGGTAACGAAACAAGTTTCGAACACATTTTTAATTCTTTACAAATAGCAAACATTCGCCTTGAAACAAAACAGAGAATTGCATGTCATTCTCAAATCATTATTTTTGATGAAAATTCTGGAAATTTACTAGAAATGTTTCCAAAAAGCTTTGATGAATCAAAGCGACCATTATTTATTCTAGCACAGCAACAAGGTATTAAATTAGTGCCTACTGGAATAATTACTGATATAGTTCAATATTTTGAAAAAAGCAAATTTGCGTTTTTTTGTCTATTTTGTAAAACTCGCTTTTCCGGGAAAGGGAGCAAACACCGCTGCCGTAAAAGGCGTAGCTGTTTTGCCTGTCACAAATATTTACTGCAAAAAAGTACTTACCTGAATCTAGTAACTCAAAAACTGTTTTGTTTAGATGAAATGGAACCAAAAGTTTACCAGATCTGCAAGGCATGTAATGTTACTATTCGAAATGAAGCGTGTTTTTTAGCACATAGTAAATACATTTGCCGTTGGGGATGGTTGTGTCCACACTGCAAAAAGTATACGTTCCGTAGTCAATTTTTACCTACAATAGAAAAGATTAAAGAGAGTCACACATGCAGAACATTTTTTTGTAAATTTTGTGGGGCAAAAGTATTGGAAAATTTACGAAAACAACATTTATGTCCATTGCACCGCATTAAAGTTTTAAAGTACTCTACAAAATTAGCCTTTATTCAAATGTCATTTATGGGTAGAAGCCCTATTTGGTGCGTGGAATGCCTAAATGCGCAGGCATGCACTTTTTGTCAGGACCAAAGAGCAAATGAAAATCCTAATATTGCAGTTCTGTTTTTAGAAACCAGCACAGGTATATTTGATGCTTATACATTCTATGATCATGATCTTAATAACTACTGCAACAAAGAAAAAAAAGTATTTAGGAAAACATATTTTTCAAAAATATGCTATCCTCAAAAACGTAAAGGAAAATTAACATATTTTAATCAAACTCAAAAGATTAAAATAGTTGATGTTTTCTCCCAACAAGCAGATATTGTCGATCAGGTGCTACAATTTATTATTAAAAAAGATTTTTCAAACACTACACTGTTGACAAATGGCAGTCAGACAAATGAATTATCTTTTTTTATGAACAGTTTAATAAGATATGGATTTAAACCAAAAGTTTTGCGAAATGAAAATAGAGTTCTTTTAGTAGAATGTCCTGAACTCTGTCTTCGCATATTAGACACTCAAAATTATTTTTCTCTTTCTCATTATGAAATTGCAAGAAAAGAAAATATACCGTATCAGTTTTTTCCTAAAAAATGGAACAAGAAAAGTTGTTACTCTTATGAAGGACAATGCCCTCCAATTGACGATTTTTATTGTTTTGAGGACTCAGAAATAGAAAAGAAAGAAAAGAGGGCCTTTGTAATGAAATTTACTGAGACTACCTGGTCATTTCAGACACAAATTAAATTACACACAACAACAAAAACTCTTTTGACAGCAGTTTCAACGTTAAATTTTCTGCAGGCTTCCTTTCAGTTACAAGAGAGCCTTCAAGCGACCTACAATAACACCCAAATCTTTTTACACCCTATTAATCGCCCATTGTTGACCTATTCTGCCTTTATATATCAGCTCTTTTTATTGTTTTGTAATGCAAATATCAAAATGGTAAAAGGTCCTATCGAATATAAAAGTTCAAAAGGAGAGATTGAGTTTGCCAAATACTTGGAACAAAAATTAGTTCACACAAAATTGCAGCATGCATGGAGTATCTTTGGACAGACGAAAGAATTTTTACCTACATGTATTCCTGATATATATAATGCATCAGAGCGTATAGTATACTTCTTTAATGGTTGTGTTATTCACAACCACGACAAGTCAAAGTGCCTTTTCCATCGAAAGAGCGATAAAAATTTATTTCCTGGTTCTCAGCCTTTTTCGAAAAAGATGAATGATTTAGCAAAAGTCGGGAATTTGACAAGGATAAAAGTTATGTGGCAATGTCAATGGCACCTACTAAAGAAGAAAAATCCCGAAGTAAAACAGTTCATGTTAAAACGTTTTAAAACACCACCGACATATCGCCTGGATGTCCGCTGTGCAGGTAACTAAAACATTAACTAAATATATATGATTTAGATGCTCTTTAACATTTTTTTGCTTTTCCTAGTACGAGGAGGCCTTAATGAATGTTATAATGCGTTTTTCTCAAAGAAGTGTCATATTGACCAAACTTTACATATTTATGACAAGGATGGACAATACGGCTATATAGCCATGATATCAGCTTTTCCTGTGGGCGAATACGAGGTATCTAGTTGTCACTTAACATATATGCTCTATTAAAGGTAAAAAATCTGTTAGATTATTACAACATTTGAAAATCTCTCAATCACCAAAAACGGAATAATTTGCGATGACAAAAAAGTTTCGGGCATTTTTCTAGTTCGTGTACTTTGTCCGCAAAATATGCTTTTTCCCTTCTTACTTTATCGTCATAGCTATTCTGGGAAAGTGTCTACCCCAGTTTGCTCCCTATGCTGTGAAAATGAACAAATTGAAATTTGCAAACACAATGTCAAGTAAGTCAGAAATGAGTACATTATGTTAATCTAGTCATATTTATGTCATATTTAGGGATAGATCTTGGATTGGAACATATACTTCTGTGGAGTTAGTTTATGCAATCAGCCTGGGCTACACAGTACTTGATTGGTTTGAAGGATATATATACAAAACGGAAGAAAAAATATTTGAGCCATTTATGAAAACACTTGCTTCTTATAAATTGCGAGTAAGGGGCGAACTACGTACATATTAGAAAGAAAAATTAACCTTTTGTTTCTTTTAGTGCTCTGAAATAGACCCAAAAGATCTGAAAAACATCAACGCGCTATTAGGCTTTCCACACCTTCAGCTTAAAAAAGAAGACATAAATCCTAAAAAAGAAAGTCGCCAGATATTTAAAAATTTTATGAATAGTATTGTTGGAAAGTTTTCCCAAAGAACAACTTATCCGGGCACTAAGTTTGCTTCTAGTACAGCAGATATTGAAGGCATACTGAATAGTGGAAATATTATCCAAGACTTTACCGTCCTTGGCGAAAATATTTGCGAGCTTCAAGTAGAACCAACGACTCCGACTATGACTGAACCAACGAATCGCAAAAACAACCCCGTTATTGCTGCTTTTGTAACAGCGCTGTCTAGAATCGATATGCATACGTATATCACGTTGTTAAATAATCACGAATTTGTCCCGATGTACACAGATACAGATAGCATAATATTTTATGGCCCGCAAGGAAAAATACCCCCTTTACCTATATCCAGCAACCTTGGGGATTTTCGTCAGGAATATAAGAATGCCGAAGGGTTTTGTTGCATTGGTAAAAAAAATTATGCAGTATCTGTTTCAGGTTGCGACGAAAAACCAATCTTAAAAGTGCGCGGAATTTCATTCAAGCCACAAAAGAGCCGCGAAGTGATTTCTTTTAAAACATTCGAAAATTTTCTCAAGGGCAAAGAAAAAGCACCAACTATTCAACAATCCCACATTTTCAAAGGCAAAAATCCATGCGAGGTCTCACATAAACTTGTTGGAGTAAATCTGGCAACAAAGCTCAATTTTAATCGAATCTTAAGAAAAACAAGTCATTATTCAACATTCCCGTATGGCTATCTGAACAAATGATAATAATACAAAAAGTGTTAATATACAATCAATTTGTGTAAGCTGCAATCGTCTTTTTGCGGTCTATACAATGCTAGAACGGTATAAGTGAATCGCGACCTTTCTTCCCAGTTTTGGTGACCAAAACGTCGTTTTGGTATCCAAAGCGTCTGTTGCGTCTGTTGCTAGCTTACATGTCTTCTTTCTCATAATTTCAGGCCTCTTGTTTTCCCTAGGATTTCCAAGCCTTGATGCATTCGGGTCACCTCCTGCCCAGGCCAAGGTGGTCGAGATCCTAGGCGGCGCTGAGGAAAGTGTCCCGCTCGCTCCGAATTTTAGTAGAATAACGCAAATGGTCGACAGCTTCCTAGAAAGCAAAAGCCTCTATTTAAACGAAATATATTATACACATACAATTTCACCCCTCTCTACTCTCTCTCTATTGTCATCCCCTTTCCTCCTCGTCCTTGTCTTATTTGTGTTTTTTCAACCCTTCGCGGGATTCTGCACATCTGCCAGGATCGGTATTTTGTGAGAGCCTGCACGTTTGCTCTCTTGCCAGGTAGCTCGTAGAGGACCCATGATGGAACATTCGCGGCCTCCATAATCCTAAGTAGACAGTGCTGCGGATGGCACATCCGCCGGATGGCACATACGCTGTTCCTCTCTGCGATCCTGCACGTATGCGCCCACCACCAGTTAGATTGGACATCCTGGCACATCCGCGGTACCTAACCGTGAGGGGCATTCTTGCACGTCCGCGGTCCCCGCCAGGTGGCTACGATAGCCACCACCCCGTGGGGTGCTGCTCGAGTGGCGACTATGTAATCGAATCGAGATGAAACTAATCAATTCCAGAAAAGCTACCAAAATTATATGGTTTTTTCTTAATACACACATAATAAAGTAAATCGGAGCAAAAATTGTATGCTTTTTCTGGAAGTGGAAAGTGAAACAGATTTTATTTTTTTTAAAAAAAAATGTTTTGGTGTCGATTCTTATGCGCACATTTCTGTTGTACTACAGAAGAGATTAAAAGTAAGAAAGGAGGGAAAAAAGAAAGGAAAGCAATTAAATTGGTAAAAGTGTTCTTTGGGGGCGGCCCCCGTAGCGTAATGGCTAGCACTCCTGACTCTCATGCAGGAGGTCCGGGGTTCAAATCCCGGTGCCGCCCCACCAACTTTCGGCCAGTTTGTAGCCCAAATCCATCCCCATACCCCGCCTAAAGTCAAAGAATGGCAAGGGCTTCCCTGAAGAAGGCGAAGTTGGGGCCGAAG
>JAAUYB010183987.1_pt1 | contig 15134 bp, 16 predicted proteins | sample 7278071 | NCBI WGS metagenome assembly JAAUYB01 (sample SAMN14350121, study PRJNA611818) | marine sediment metagenome | isolation source: surface marine sediment (1.8m) | place: French Polynesia: Moorea | collected 2018-08
AACGTTACTGTGAAGTGAGCGGGGGAGCAGGGAGCAAAGGGAGCAGGGAGAGGGATTACAGCTTATTTACATTTCTTAAGACACTTCATTTTATTTATGTCCGACTACTTAATGGGTAGTGCTATAGGAATTAGTAGATGAGTAATATTAAATCTTTTCAATAATTAGGGTTGAGGCATGGCCGCCAGGATAGCCCCTCCATCAAGAACCACTAACATATCGCCACGGGGGGGTAACCAATACCCTCTTAAGAAAGGGGCTAAACTGGAGTTAATCAAAGATTCGGGGGGAGATTGAACGTCATCAGGGTTGCACCATTCAATATCATCCACCCTACTCACCACAGCCCCGATTTGTTGACGCTGGGTTTTGGGGACTGTTCGAGTAGTGGTGCCGGCATGAAGGATAATGGTGCGATAGACGGGGGTAACTTGGGGCCGGTGATGCCAAGGGGTTAACCCCAGTAATGCCCCTAAATCGATCATCCAGAGAATTTCACCCCGCCAGTTATAGACTCCCATCACCCAGGAAGGCATTTGGGGAATGGGAACAATCTGACCCAGAGGAATGGTGATGACTTCGGTGAGTTGCTTGACGGAGAGGAGGAGGGTGGTGTCTGGGACTAACTGAAATCGTAAAAATTGTTCTAATTGATTCTGGTCTGGGGTTTCTAGGGAGGTTGGTGCAGGGTAGGCTGGGGAAAATTCATGTTGAACCACAATGGCTGACTCCTATGATGGTGCGACGGATTAAACTGAGGGGATAAGTTCTTTAATGGTGGTCAAAAACATTTCTTGATCGATGGGTTTAGGAATATAAGCGTCTGCCCCCTGACGTTTTCCCCAAAATTTGTCCATGTCGGTGTCTTTGGTTGAACAAATGACCACAGGGATTTTACTGGTGCGTTCTTCGGCTTTAATGGTGCGACAAATTTCAAAGCCACTGACCCCCGGTAAAACCACGTCTAAAACAATCAAATCCGGGAGTTCGCCATTCAATTTTTCTAGGGCTTCCTCGCCACTGCTGGCAATGGCGGCGGTAATACCTGCTAGTTTTAAATATTGGGTAATAATTTCTCGTTCTGTTAAAGAATCTTCGATAACTAGGACAGTTCCCATAATTATTTTGACCTCTGTTAATGGTTGATTAAGCTGGTTCTATAGTCTTACAATTCCCTAAAACTCAAGGAAAGTAACATTGTTACTGGACGGGGTTCGCAAAATTTACATTGGTAAAAACGTTGTTATTCTGACTAGGCTACATTTTCTTGTTTGAGATGTTTGCGAATGGCACTTAAGACGACATCAGGATTGACCGGTTTACTCATAAAATCTGTTGATCCCACCATTTTTGCCCGAACCCGATCCACAATGCCGTCGTTGCCGGTAAGAATAATGATGGGGGTATGACGGAAAAAGGAAAGTTTTCTCAGTTGTCCACAAATTTCGTAGCCGTTGGCGTTGGGCATAATTAAATCTAAGAAAATCACCGCCGGTTTACGGGCCAGTAAGATGGCGATCGCTCTTAAGGGATCGTTGATGCCTAAAAATTGATAGTTAGCCCCCACCAGAATTTTTTCTAGGGTTTGACACATTAAGGGACTATCATCCACACAGGCGACCAATGGACCGACGGGGACTTCTGGGGTGGCTACGGTGGGGGTGGGAGTGGGGGTGGAAACGGGGGGGGATAGGTCGTCGATGGTGATTAATTCTACTAACCCCATCTGCACATAGGGCAACAAGGAACTGGTCACGGTTACCACGTCCCGTTTCATGCGTACGGAGAGATCCCGTAGGGTTTGGTTGCCGTCTAGCAGTTGTTTGAGGGTTTGATAAACTTGGGGGGAAGTCCGTTGTTGTAATTCGTCGGCCTGACGGATGATGGGGGCGGAGTTAGGAGAGCGATCGGCTACTTTTGCCCCTTGCCAAGCTTGCCATTGTTTCTGGGCTTCGGGGATTAATTGATCGGCGTCGATTAACACCAGTCGAGTGGACAATAAGTTATCTTGTCTCAGTTCACAAGTAACTTCCATGCTTTGAGTAATATCAAATAATACTTCGATAATGATGGAACGGATCATTCTGGCGGCTTTTTCTCGACTGACTTTTTGCTGTTCTACCCACAAACACAGCAGTTGATATTCCCAACACAAGCGAAAGTCTTGATTCCCTAAACTGGCTAAATCTAGTTGTAAGGAGGATAATTTCGCCGCAATTTCGGGCAAGTAACGGGCAATATGTCTGCGCCACCGTCTAACGGGATGGGTTCCCCCTGTGGCATACATAATACGTCCTAGATACAAATAAAAAAACCATTGTTTTCCTTTACTATTGGTCAGGATCAGTTGACCACTAAATCTAGGCTGTTTGAGGGTATCAAAAAAGCTGGCTTGTCTTGACGATGTAAATTCTGATATGGAAATTGGGTTTTGAGGAGGATAGGAAGCTGTCATCATTGCATCTTTGATAAAGTGACCAATCACAGTGTTACAGTTATAGGATTCCCTGAATTTCCAGAAAAATAACATCTAGGGAAGGGTGCAGTGCGAAACCTAGGAACTGTGAGGGATGATGATTGGTGCTTAAATATCTTGGTTTTCTTCTAGTTGTTGATAAGCAACGGCTTTCAATTTCCCATAAAAGTCTGAAGCGTCAGAATGGGGAACAAATTGATTAATGGTACGGGGTGTCTTTTCTGGTTTTAAAAGGGTTGGAGACGCGATTTTGGGTTGATCAATTACAAGGTTTTCTGTTACTACGGTTTGCTCTGTCGCTTCGTTTAATGACTCGATTTTCTCCCTTTTCCCGTTTAAATTTTTTGAGGCAATGGAAAAGGGAATGGCTATTTTCTTGACCAATTCTTGAATGGGGGTTAAGGTGATGTTATTTTTGGGGACAGTTTCTGCGATCGCATCTCGATTTGATGGCTTTTCTTCGGGTGGTTGCTGTTGAACTATTTTATGGTTATTGCCTTCTTCAATAAATACATTACGGGTGATAAATCGTTCAAACTCATAGGTAAAATGATAGGTTGGATGTCCCAGTCGCTTCCAAAGGGCAAGGATATGTTCGACCGAAATAGCTTTGTAACGTCCTTGATAGAGGGCTTCGACAATGGCCAAACGAATCCAATACACTGAGTAAGATGCTGCCCATTTCTCAATTAACTCAGCAATGGCAACCCCTTTGATCTCGAATCCATAACGAGTCAATAAGGCTTCTATTTGATTTAGATTTTTGTTGCTGCACTGGCGCATAGCATCTTGATTATCCCTATAGCCACTTTTTTAACACATTTTCGCTTTAACAATATAGCAATTTACGCTTCTTTTAAGATGGAAAAGATTGATACAATCACCTTAGAACGATTACAGTGCGAGCAAACTCAATCGATAATTTTCTTTTAGCACAACTAACTATGACTATGATTTCGGTTCAAGATGCCCAAATAATTATCCTAGAATTAGTGGAGAGTTTAGAGGAAACTGAAACCGTTTCTCTAGAGGATGCAACGGGAAGAATTTTGGCTCAACCCGTCAGTAGTTCCCTTGATTTCCCTTACTGGGATAATTCGGCTATGGATGGTTATGGGGTACGTTTTGAAGATGTCAAAAATTGTTCTTCAGATTATCCCATCACTCTCGAGATTGTGACAGAAATTTCGGCAGGAATCAACCCTAAACTATCCATTCAATCGGGAGAAGCTTGTCGCATTTTTACAGGGGCAATGTTACCGGATGGGGTAGATACTATTGTCATGCAGGAAAAAACTCACCAAGAAGGTAAAAAGGTCACCGTTTTATCCCCTCCTAACTATCTAGGAGAATTCGTCAGAAAACGAGGCAGTTTTTATCAAGCAGGAGAAATTTTATTACCTTCTGGTCTTAACATCAATGAACCAGAAATGGCGGTTCTCGCCACGGCACAATGTTCTGATCTTCAAGTTTATCGTCGCCCTCGTATTGCTATTTTATCTACTGGAAATGAATTAATTACTCCTAGTCAAACGTTACAACCTGGACAGATTATTGATTCTAATCAATATGCTCTCAAGGCTTTTGTTGTTAAAAATGGAGGTATTCCTATCTCTTTGGGTATTGTTAAAGACCAGCCTAAAATAATTAAACAGAAAATTATTGAAGCTATCAATCAGGCTGATTGTGTTCTTTCAACTGGTGGGGTTTCTGTGGGAGATTATGATTATATTGTTCAAATTTTAGCAGAATTAGGGGGAGAAATTAAGATTAATCGTGTTGCGATGAAACCGGGAAAACCTTTGACTGTGGCTAAATTTAATAACGGTTGTGTCTATTTTGGTTTACCAGGAAATCCTGTGTCTGCTTTGGTGAGTTGTTGGCGATTTGTTAAACTGGCTTTAGATAAATTATCGGGACTTCAAAGCGACTATCAACCGAAATTTATTACGGCAATTTCTCAGGATAATTTATCTTCTCAGGGTCAACGAGAAACTTATGTTTGGGGACAATTAAAATTAATGAATGGTCAATCTAGCTTTAGCTTGGCTCAAGGACAGCAAAATTCTGCTAATTTAATCAATCTAGCATCGAGCAATGCTTTAGCTATTTTGCCGATAGGGACAACTAAAATTCATCAAGGAGAAACGGTGAAAGTGCTTATGCTATAACATTTTTAATAGTCTTTGATGTCTCTTATTAAAAATACTATTTAAGTATTGATTTATTCACATTTTTTATTATCTAAATCAAAAATTTAATGGTAAAATAAGGCAAGATTTTGTTTGGAAAAAAATCAATGAAAAACCAAGATAAATATTTGCTCAAATTTCTCAATATTTTTATTGTAGTTTTTTTAATGACCTTTTATTTAGTTCCTGTTTCAGCGTTGCCTGAATTCCCGGAAAATGCCAATAGAGACAAAGAAGTAATCACTGCCATTAAAGAAGCCAATAAAAATTTAAAAGACTCCATTAAATACGAAAAATATTGTCGTCTTGCTTGTGCAGCTTTCCCTTTTTATCGAGCAACTAATTATTTATTTTGGGATGATTTTTCACAAAATAATCCATTAAGTAAATTTTCGAGTGAAAAGACAAAAACTTGGATATCTGCTGATTTGCACGTGGATAATTTTGGAACATTTAATAATGATAAAAACGAAGTTATTTTTGATCTTAATGACTTTGATGAATCGGTTGTTGCTGACTATCAATATGATATATGGCGCATGGCCAGCAGTATTATTCTTTCCGTAAGTAATAGTGATCCCACTGCTTTAAGTGCCAATAAACAAGAGAAAATTGCTGATGTTATTGATAAATTCACTGAATCCTATTTAGATACTTTAGCCGACTATAAAGGCAATAATCAGGAAAAAGAAACTTACTTTACCGACAAAAATACTAAGGGGAAAATCAAGGATCTAATCGAGTACGCTGAGGGGAAAAGTCGGAAAAAATTACTAAAAAAATGGACAGTAAAAGAAAATGGACAAAGACGCTTTAAAACCCCTGAAGAAAGAGATAGATTAGGTATAGCATCTCAAGCAGAAAAAGAAGAAATTATCTCAAAAATGTCAGCTTATGGTAATAGTTTGACAGGAAAACTTAACTATGACGAAAATTACTTTAAAGTAAAAGATATTGCTCCGCGATTAAAAGCAGGATTAGGATCTTTAGGCACTCCCCGCTATTACATATTAATCGAAGGAGAATCAGATTCATTAAAAGATGATAGAATTTTGGACATTAAACGTCAACCTAAACCGGCACCCTATCAAGTGTTTAGTGTAGCGGAAAAAACAGCTTATGATCAACTTTTCGATAACGATGCACAACGTCATGCGATCGCTTATCGTGCTTTAATCAAACATACTGATGATTTGTTAGGATGGATGTATCTTTCTGATAAAAACGATCAATTTTCTGGTTATTATTCCGTTCGAGAAATTTCTCCCCATAAAGCATCCTTAGATGATCTTAAAGACAAAGATGGGAATGGGTTTAGTTTTGCTAATGCACAGCAATCAGACTTATTAGATATTGCTAACCTATGGGGTAAAATTTTAGCAACCGATCATGCTCGTGCTGATAAAGATTTTCAAGAAAAATATGTTCCGTATTCCTTTGAAAAAGAAGTGACACAACTGACTGAGGGAAAACATAAAGAATTTCGTAAATTAGTTAAACATATCGCTTTTAATTATGCAAACCAAGTCAAAAATGATTACAACAGTTTTTTCAATTTTGTCAGCGAATTAAATTTAAAGAATTGTCCAAATTGTAACTAAAAAATGTATTTTGTGCTAGAAATATAACTTAACTCAACCTCTCTGATAATTTTTGATCAGAGAGATTATCTTTACCGTAAATATTTGGCTTTAAATCAAGCTTTTTTATCATTAATTAGGAAATAGATTATGACTAATTTTTCAGGTTCTAAAACTGTTTTAGCTCATCTTCCTTCTATTATATTACGAAATAATCAAGGAGAAATATTAGGTCCTTTTGAGTTAAAAAAAGACATACATCGTTTAGGAAGAAATCCTGAAAAAGCGGATCTAATTATTCCTGAAACGAAGAATTGGATGATGGTTAGTGGTTGTCAAGCTTCTTTTATTAAAGAGGGTAATGATTATCGAATTTATGACGGTGATCAAGTCAAAACCAGTAGCAATCGTTTATTTTTAAATAATACTTTAATTAAACCAAATGAAGGACTTTTATTAGAAGATGGGATGGAAATTAGTATCGGGATGGTAGTTAGCAACCATATTGTTATTACCTATTCTAATCCTAATAATAATCAACCCTTAAAACCCCTAACAAAAACATCTGTTTCTCTTAAACAGAAATCAGTCGTTATCGGTAGAGATCCCCAAGCTAACTTATGTCTAGATGCACCCACTATTTCTCGTGATCATGCCATCATTGATAGTAATAATCAAGGTCAATATATTCTTACAGATCGCAGTAGAAATGGAGTATTTGTGAATGGACAAAAAGTTACCAATCAAGCAATTCTTGCTAACGGTTCAACTATTCGTATTGGACCTTATACATTAATTTTACAAGGAGACAACTTAGTAATTGCAGATACGGGGGATAATATTCGTCTTGATGCTAAAAATTTACACCGAGTTGTCAAAGATAAACAAGGGAAAAAAATAACCTTATTAACTGACATTTCTTTCCCTATTAACCCTGGTCAATTTGTTGTAATTGTTGGGGGAAGTGGTGCAGGAAAATCTACATTAATGCGGACTTTATTAGGACTTGAACCAGTGGATAATGGCATGGTAGAATTAAACGGAGAAGACTTACGGAAAAATATAAATATTTATCGTAATCTCATTGGTTATGTCCCTCAATATGATATTGTTCATCCCAATTTAACCGTTAAAGAAGTTTTATATTACGCAGCTAAATTACGCCTACCTTCTGATATTAATATTGCTCAAGAAAGTGAGAAAGTATTAAAACAAATAGGGTTAAAAGAAAGAGAAAACACTTTAGTTAAAAATCTTAGTGGAGGACAACTAAAACGGGTAAGTATGGGGGTAGAATTATTAGCTGATCCCAAACTTTTTTTCTTAGATGAACCGACTTCTGGCCTCGATCCAGGATTAGATAAAAAAATGATGGAATTACTTAAAGATTTATCTCAAGAAGGACGAACAATCATTTTAGTTACCCATACAACCTTAAACATTCATCTCTGCGATCGCTTAGTTTTTCTCGGAAAAGGAGGAAATCTTTGTTACTTTGGTCCTCCTCAAGAAGCTATAACTTTTTTTGGATTAAATAATAATAACTTTGCAGATATTTATGTTCATTTAGAAGACAAAAATAAAGTAGAAGAAGAAGCGGAACGGTTTAAAAATGACACCAGTTTTCATGAACAATATATTAGTCAATATTTGGTACAAGCTTCTACTAAAAGTCAGAAACAATCTAATCCTAAAAAAGTTAAAATTTCGTTTTTCCAACAGTCATCTATCTTATGTCAAAGATACTTTCAATTATTACTAAGAGATCCCCTAAATATCGGTTTATCTCTAGTCACTGCACCCTTGGGAATCATAGCAATGAGAATTGCTTTATCTGATACTATTCCCTTTAATTTAACCGACAAAAATCACCCAACCTTTGCTACTTTATCCCTCAAAGTTTTGTTTGTTTTTACCTGTGCAGCCATTTGGGTAGGGTTAGCTAGTTCTTTACAAGAAATCATTAAAGAAGCTAAAATTTATCAACGAGAAAGATTAGTTAATTTAGGAATTGGATCGTATTTAGCATCAAAATTAGCTATTTTAGGTATATTAGGATTTTTGCAAAGTTTACTAATATCTTTAACGATTTTAGTCTGTTTTAAAGCACCAGAATCCAATCAATTAGCTTGGTTATTAGGTACAGAAATTACCTTATTTTTAACCTTATTTTCTACCATTAGTTTAGGTATTATGGTGTCAGCATTTGTAAAAAATATCACTCAAGCTAATAGTTCTTTACCCATATTACTATTACCTCAAATTATTTTTTCAGGGGTCTTGTTTAAAATGACAGGCATTGGTAAACTACTATCGTGGTTAATGATTAGTCGTTGGTCAGTGGGTGCATTAGGAAGCTTAGTAAACATTCCTTCTATGATTCCTGAAGCAGAACCAATTTCCCCCTTAAACCCTAATCCTGTAGCGATGACTGTTGATATTCCTAGAGATGTTTATGCTGCAAATTCCAGCAATTTATTAACCAATTGGAGCTTATTATTATTACATAGTTTGATTTATTGGGGTATAACTTATATCTTACAAAAACGTAAAGATATTTTATAAAAAAATAAAAAAAAATTTAGAGTTGCCTCTCCTAAAAAGGTTACAATGGGAAAAGACAATATCGATTCTCATCTAAAAATATGGGTAATACCTTTGGCCGTCTATTTCGTATTACAACCTTTGGCGAATCTCACGGGGGAGGAGTCGGGGTAGTTGTTGATGGTTGTCCCCCTCGTGTGGACTTATCAGAAAATGATATTCAAGGGGACTTAGATCGTCGTCGGCCTGGACAAAGTAAGATTACCACCCCCAGAAAAGAAACGGACACTTGTGAAATTATTTCTGGGGTATTTGAGGGGAAAACATTGGGGACTCCTATTGCAATTTTAGTCCGCAATAAAGACGCGCGATCGCAAGATTATAACGAAATGGCGGTTAAGTTTCGTCCCTCCCACGCAGATGCTACTTATGAAGCAAAATATGGGATTAGAAATTGGCAAGGGGGAGGGCGATCTTCTGCTAGGGAAACTATTGGAAGGGTAGCCGCTGGTGCTATTGCTAAAAAAATCTTGAAACAAGTAGCTAATGTTGAAATTGTTGGCTATGTCAAACGTATTAAAGATTTAGAAGGCAAGGTTAATCCAGATACCGTTACCCTAGAAGAAGTTGAGAGTAATATTGTCCGTTGTCCTGATGGAGAAATGGCAGAAAAAATGATCGATCTGATCGATAAAACTCGACGAGATAAAGACTCTATTGGGGGTGTAGTTGAATGTGTTGCCCGTTATGTTCCTAAAGGGTTAGGAGAACCTGTTTTTGATAAATTAGAGGCAGATTTAGCGAAAGCTGCCATGTCTCTTCCTGCGAGTAAAGGGTTTGAAATTGGTTCAGGTTTTGCAGGAACTTTATTAACAGGCAGCGAACATAATGACGAATTCTATATTGATGATAGCGGAAATATTCGGACAAAAACTAATCGTTCTGGAGGTATTCAGGGAGGAATTAGTAATGGAGAAAATATAATTATTCGAGTTGCTTTTAAACCAACTGCTACCATTGGCAAAGAACAAAAAACTGTTACTTCTGATAGTGAAGAAACAACTTTAGCAGCCAAAGGAAGACATGATCCTTGTGTTTTGTCTAGGGCAGTTCCTATGGTAGAAGCAATGGTTGCTTTAGTATTATGCGATCATTTATTACGTTGGCAGGGACAATGTAACGTGTTAGGTTAATAGGTTTAATTGTAGGATTAAGACAGTGCAGTATGGAAGAATTGATAACCTTAAAAGAACTCCTACAACAGGGTAGGATTCCTGAAGCTATTACTTTAGTTGAACAGATGGAGGAAATGAGCAAAGATGATAAAATTAATAATATTATCAGCTGAAGAAGGGCGTTATAGTCGTCAAGAATTACTAAAATTAGTTGCTCAAGCAGCTATCATTGATCAAGCAATGGACTTAATTACTAATCTTGATGATTAAGCCTCGAAATTAATAGACTTTGTAAAATAAATCGATTACAAGAAAAGCATTTGGGAGTCTTGCCTTGTTTCGACTCCCAGTGCTTTCTTGTTCACACTCTCACACCACAAAATCACTCTTTCACACCACTAATCGAATTCAATCGATTAGTAATAAAGATAAAAGTTTTATTCTTGAAGTTCAACCGAGAATAGACAGTTTTAAAATTGTCACTTCATCAACAATAAATAATAAAATTTTTATGAAGAGAATTTTTAAGCTTTTATATTTTTTTTATATTTACTATTTTATGTATAAAGTTTTTTAAAGAAGAAAAATCAAAAGATTTTTTGTAATGATACAATAAAGATAAAACTGAAGTAAATTGTTTAGAGATCACACTACATATTGAGGTTGAGACAAGTAGAAAAGCTTAAATTTTTATAAGAAGCTTTTGCCTTTTTTGTAGGGTTATTTTCCATCCAAAGGAGTCTTAAATTATGTTTTGTGAGCAATGTGAACAAACAGCAAGTGGGAACGGATGTCATCAATGGGGAGCTTGTGGAAAAAGTCCAGAAGTGAATGCGGTACAAGACTTATTAATTTATTGTTTAAGAGGGCTTGCTCCTGTTACCATTAAAGCCAGAGAATTAGGCATTTCTTGTCATGGAGTAGACGTTTTTACAGGGGAAGCCTTATTTGCGACCATGACCAATGTTAACTTTGAGCGAAAACGATTTAATATTTATATTTGCCAATGTATTAACCTTCGAGAAGAGTTAAAACGTAGCATCGAAAAGATAAGTAATCAATCTCAAAGTTGGTCTAATATTTCTAACTATCGACCTGATTTTTCAGAAAGTTTAGCAGAACAAGGGAGAGAAAAAGGCTTAACTATCATTAGTAAATCTACTAATGAGGTCGATATTTTTTCTTTAAAATTAACGGTACTTTATGGGATAAAAGGAGCAGCTTCTTATAACTTTCATGCTCAAGAATTAGGTCAAGAAGATCAAAAAGTTTATGCTTTTATTCAAGATGCTTTAGCTTCCCTTGATCGCAATGATTTGAGTTTAGAAGACTGGGTTAATTTAGCCCTAAAAGTAGGAGAAATAAACCTACGATCAATGGAATTATTAGATATAGGTCATACAAGCACCTATGGACATCCTGCACCGACAAAAGTGCCTTTAAATCCCAAACAAGGTAAAGCTATTTTAGTGTCTGGTCATGATATTAAACAATTAGCAGCTTTACTGGATCAAACCGTTAATAAAGGGCTAACAGTTTACACTCATGGGGAATTATTACCGGCTCATGGTTATCCGATTTTAAAAGAAAAATATTCCCATTTTTACGGCCATTATGGTACAGCTTGGCAAAACCAAACTAAAGACTTTTCCCGTTTTCCTGGGGCAATTATTGTCACTACAAATTGTTTAATGCCTCCCCATGAAACCTATGAAGATAAACTTTTTACCATTGGACCTGTTGGCTATTCAGGAATTAATTATTTACCCTCAGATGATCAGGGAGTTCCTGACTATAGTTTAGCTATTCAAACCTCATTAAAAATGCAAGGGTTTACTACAGATGACGAACCTCGTCACGTTATAGTTGGATTTGCCCATAACACCGTTTTAAGTGTATCTGATCAAGTCATTGAAGCCGTAAAACAAGGTAAAATTCGTCATTTCTTTTTGGTTGGAGGGTGTGATGGAGCTAAACCTGGGCGAACCTATTATACAGAATTTGTGGAAAAAGTACCCGCAGATTGTATTGTTTTAACCCTTGCGTGTGGTAAGTTTCGCTTCTTTGATAAACAGTTAGGAGTGATCGGAAATTTACCGCGTTTAATGGATGTTGGACAGTGTAATGATGCTTATTCTGCCATCAAAATTGCTTTAGGATTAGCCGATGCTTTTCAAGTAAGTGTTAATAATTTACCCTTATCTATGATTTTATCTTGGTATGAACAAAAGGCAGTGGCTGTTCTTTTAACCTTACTTTATTTAGGGATTAAAGACATTCGCTTAGGTCCAACTTTACCTGCTTTTATTACCCCAAATGTCTTAAAACTTCTCTCAGATACTTATAACTTACAACCCATAACTACCCCCGAACAAGATTTAGTTGCTTGTTTATCTTAATATGGGTTTGCTTCAATAAGCTCGTAGGGTGGGTAAAGGTTCAATAGTATACAATTGATTAAGATATCTGTAATATTTGCCTACCTTACAAAACTCTCTATATTCCAACTTTGAGAGCTGCTATAAAAAAGAAAATATGCTACAATAAGTGAGGATAGTTATTTTATCACTATTCTAGTAATCATGATAAAAAATTTGTTTACCATTGGTCATTCTAATTTAGATATAAAAAACTTTATTTCTTTTCTCAATAAACATAATGTAACAGCATTAGCAGATGTTCGCTCATCCCCTTATAGTCGATATGTTAGTCAATTTAATAGGGAAAACTTGAAAAATAGTTTATTAAATGTTGGCATTAAATATGTTTTTTTAGGGGAAGAACTAGGTGCAAGACCCAAAGATAGAAGTTGCTATGTTGAGGGTAAAGCGGTTTACGAAAATATTGCTAAAACCCCGTTGTTTTCTCAGGGAATTGATAGAATAAACAAAGGATCGCAATCTTATAATATCGCTTTAATGTGTGCAGAGAAAGATCCCATTACTTGTCATCGTGCGGTGTTAGTTTGTCAACACTTAAAAGTCTTACCATTAGATATTAACCATATTTTACAAGATGGTAGTTTAGAATCTCATCAAAGTTTAGAAAATAGATTATTAGAAATTCATAATTTAGGTGAATCAGCGCAAGATTCTGCTGTACAATTAAGTTTATTTGATAATGTTTCTAATCAAACCCCATTACCAACCTTATCACCAGAAGAAGCGTTAAAAGAAGCTTATCGAAAACAAGGGGATAACATTGCTTACGTGGAGAAAAATTATGTCAAAAACCATTAATTTATCAACCATAGGATTTACTAAAAAAACAGCACAAGAATTCTTTGAACTATTAACAAAAGCAAACGTTAAACGAGTGATAGACACTCGCTTAAATAACGTTTCTCAACTTGCGGGATTTGCTAAAAAGAAAGACTTACAATATTTTCTTAAAGAAATTGCTAATATTGATTACATTCATCTTGTGGATTTAGCACCGACAAAAGATATACTAGATGATTATAAAAAAAAGAAAGGAGAATGGTCGGTTTATGAAACAAAATTTAAAGATTTGATCACTCAAAGAAAAATTGAAAAGAAACTTAATCCTGAAATGATAGAAGATGCTTGTCTTTTATGTAGTGAAGCAAAACCCCATCATTGTCACCGTCGTTTAGTTGCAGAATATCTGAGTAATTACTGGGGAAATATCAATATAAATCATCTTTAGGGTGTATTAACTTTACGGATAATTTGGGTATTTTAAGATTATATTCTCGTTAAATTGTATAAAATAATGACTGAAATTATTTGTTTAGCGAACTCTTTAAAACTTCAAGAACGTTGTATTGCTGGAATCAATCCAAAAACGGGTTCTTGGGTTCGTCCTATTTCTTCTCAATATCCTGATGATGGCCGTGTTCCCTCTTTAGTTCGATTAATTAATAATCAAGAACCCTCATTATTAGACGTTATTGATATCCCCTTAAAAGACACAGGGAATGATTTTGGTTTTGAGTCAGAAAATCTAACCATTACATCAGGAAAATGGAAAAAAATTAAGTCTGTAGCAGCAACAGATTTACTTAAATATTGTTCTGACACTGATTTTATTCTCCATAATTCATCTAAATATGTTACTGTTGATTATTTACAAAGTCTTCCTATTGAACAAAGACAGACACTTCAATTAGTTTATGCAGAAAAATTACTGATTAAACAAAAACCAGGAAGTATGTTAACAGCAACTATTTGGAAAGGTTCAATTCTTACTAGAAATGGTCAACAATTAAGGGATGTCAATATTACTGATCCCGTATTTACCGAACGATTAGAAACAGGTTATCGTCCTCAAAATCCTTGTTTAGTGACGGTTAGTTTAAGTATGCCATATCGTCCCAAAAATTGGAAAAAAGAGGGTAATCCTTCCTGGAAATTAATCGCAGGAGTCATAGAATTATCAGATTTTGATTTAATTTTAGTGGAAATGAAACGTATTGGTTGGAATATTGAGAAAGGACGATATTATTTACAAAAACATTATCAAAAATGCTCACGAACCTTATTAACTGAAGATGAAATCAAAGAATTTTTAACTTATTTAAAATCTCAATAGAAAAATATAGAATTGTTGATAAAACTCATCATTTGTCATCCTACTAAGTTGAGCCGCTTTTTCCCAACAAATTCGCTTTTTTTGGTAAAGTATGATGGCGATTTCTCTCGGCATTTCTGTTTCCTTCATTTGGGCTGTTTCTAGCAGTTCAATGGGTAAATTAATAGTCATAATAACCCTAATTGTAATAATTATTTTTTCTCCATAATATAACATTGTTATTTTAGTTGTGTAACATAAAATTTTAGTCAATACAAATTGTTATAAAATAAAAGATAGTCCTAGAAACTATCAAGAATGATTACCATTGCACTCCCCAAAGGGGCATTATTATCAGAGTCCATTGAACTTTTTCAAGGTATTGGATTAGATTTTAGTGCCTTTTTAGACTCCAAAAACCGTCAATTACAAATTACCGATCCCACAAATTGAGCCACAGGTTTATTAGTTAGAGCCACCGATGTCCCGGTTTACGTCGAATATGGACAGGCACAACTAGGCATAGTCGGCTACGATTTACTATTAGAAAAAAGCCCAGAAGTTGCCCATCTTGCTGACTTAAACTTTGGTGGTTGTCGGATGTCTGTGGCCGTTCCTAAAACCAGCCCCTACC
>JAAUYB010176285.1_pt1 | contig 15120 bp, 14 predicted proteins | sample 7278071 | NCBI WGS metagenome assembly JAAUYB01 (sample SAMN14350121, study PRJNA611818) | marine sediment metagenome | isolation source: surface marine sediment (1.8m) | place: French Polynesia: Moorea | collected 2018-08
ACTACGCTACATACTGTATCTTCTTCTCTCTCTTTCTCGCGCGCGCGCGGTAACTTGACTACCGCCCTTCTTCTCTCGATGTCGTGATTCTTCGCGCACGACAACAACAAGATAATAAAAAAGTTCCTTTGAAGCATATCACAACAATTTCTACGAAACATAAAGTATATTATTTTTCTTGACTGTGTTCCCTCACGGGTTGTCAATTGCCTGCGAAAAAATCCTCTGAACATCGAGATAAATTCAGAACATGGCCCGAGTTTCTCTTTGCATGCCATGCCATATACGCACAAAGCCGTGTGTCGTTACGTCCGTACAACATGCCGCGCGCACAAATCTACCGAGATAAGCGAGGAGCATTGCTTCGCTTGGAATTTGAAACGACAGCACAACGGTAGATGCACGAATGAAATTAGCCTACACTTGGGGCTGACAAAACAAAAAAAAAAGAAATTTACTTCGACTGCAAAAACTTTCCAACATGACAGCCAAGATAGTGAGGAAGACGATCGAGGAGGCAAAGAAGATGCCCATGGCAGAAATTGACTTCAGCTACAAGAACCTGGTGCGGCAAAAGAAATCATACAACACTATTTCCCCCCAAAAAAATATAAACCTGAATTTGAATTTGAATTTGATTTTTTTGCTACAGTTGCATCTTGAGGACTGTCCCCAGCTGTTTGAGCTGAGCCACGTGACCCGCCTGACCCTGGCCCACAACAAGATGTCCTATTTAAGCGAGGACCTGGCAAAGGGGATGGCGGGCCTGGAGATCCTGAACCTATGCGGAAACGGACTCGACAGGCTGCCGGGGAACCTGCACAACCTTAGAAAGCTCAGGATACTGAACCTGTCCAACAACCGCCTGGGGGAGCTGCCGGACGGCTTCGGGCTTTTCCGATCGCTGGAGATACTCGATCTCAGCTACAACTATCTCAACTCTATGCCAGAGAGGGCGTGGGGAATGGAGACGCTAAGGGCGCTATACCTCAGGTAAGAAGATTTAAAAAACCCGTTCTGTCAAAAGCAACTTTTTTTCCAGTGACAATGATTTCACGGAGCTCCCCTCTGAAGTGCAGAACCTGAAGAACTTGGAAATCTTGGCTCTGAGAGACAACCGTCTCTCGAGTCTCCCAGAGGAGATTGGCACGCTTGCTCCCACATTGAGGGAACTGCACTTGCAGGTTATAAAGTTTGGTTTGATAAAATCTGCTGCGGTTCTTGCTGCGGTTGACTGTCCAATGCTACTATTGTAGTTTGTTTTTACCTGCGCCGATAGGCGTCAGGTCAAGTGGTAGTGGTCCAAGTCACGGTGGTGGTTGTTGGATTTGGGGAAATGTTTTCTTAGAGCACTAAAATGACCTCGTAGAAATAGCTTAGGTAAAAAAATCATCAAATTTTAAGAATCTTGACCTGAAAGAGTTTCTTCGTGAGACCAACCAGTTCTGAGAAAACCACCAAAAAGATTTTAATTAAACATTTAAACTCTGAGGAGTGCTCAGACATTTTTTTTATAAAATTAAAAATCTCGGGCACCCTCAAATTAAGCTGGGCAGATCAGGTCAAATTAGAGCTTTGAGGCCATTTACAGGTCAAAAAAGGTCAAAAATGCAAAATGCTTAAATTTGATTAAAAAAATTATGCTTTTTGACAAAGTCCTTTGAAACTGAAAATCTTTGAAAATGTTCTGTAATTCCTCGCCGCAGGTCGTCGAACTTCGTCTGTTATTGTTTTGCTTCTATATATGTTGTTGTAGCTACTGCTTCTATAGCTGTTTTTGTTGTTGCTACTGCAGCTGCTGCTGCTGCTGGTGGTGGTGTTGCTGCTTTTGCCGCTACTGTCTCTGCTGCTAAAGCTTTTAACTTTTTTGCTGTTGCTACTATTGTTGCTCTACTGGTAGCATGACCCAAGAACTTTCCATTTCAGGGCAACCACTTGAGGGTTCTCCCCCCTCGGCTCTGCCAACTTGATCCCTCCCGCCTGGTCGTGATGCTGGGATTCAACGCATGGGAGACGCCTCTCAGCGACAACCTATTCCCCACCGCAAAGCTCGTCCAATATTTGGACACCAAGGAATACAAAGAGTTTTACGAGAAACACAAGGCCACGATGGCCGAGGACAAGCAGCAACAACAGCAGCAGCCTCCTCCCCCTTCGGCCAGAATAGCAAGAGGTTCGAAGAAAAGGGCGTCCAAAAAGTAAAAATAGTAATTTCTCGCAAATTGGAAAATAAAACGTGATAAAAAAATTAATGGTCACTTGTGTCACCTTGTGGTGTTTGTCTTTGTCCTTTTTGCACTCCAGCGCGTTGAGGAAATCGTGGCAGATGTTTCCAGAGCCAGCGATGCCCCAACGGGTCGGGGGAGCTGTTGGAGAAGTCATTATTTCCTTTACGTATTTCTTCAAAAAAAAGTATGTGTTAAAGTCACTGCCCCGGTCTCCGCTGATGGAGTGATGATTTTCTCGCTTTCCACCACCGATGAATGCATCCTTCTTTATCGATAAGACCGATCCTTACGTAACTTTGTTCGCTTTCTTGAGTTGTTTCTCGTGAACACGGAGTACATACATACGCGGACGATACAGTTAAACTAACTGCAGAGTGCGGACCCTTTCTCCGCTTAGGCAAGTTCAGTAAGTGTATGTATGGCATCGGTAGCAAAAAATCTTTATTTCCCTACACTTCAGAAATACAATAATATATATATGTGTATGTATGTTCGCCTTTTTCTACTGGGCTTGTACCGTTGATTGTCATTTTTCTTCGTCATCGTTCTGAACAATTTTGTGATCGCCATTGATATGTCCAATTGTTTTCGTATTTGTTTCTCGAAGTTCTCGAACTTGAGTTGCACACTTTTTCACACGTTCCTGGCCGCCAACAGCGCCATCGCTGCCGCCATCAGCGCGGCGGCGACCGACCCTCCCACGCCCGCCGCGCCTCCCTCCTTTGGCTTCTCCGTGCAGTACTTGCCGTAGTCGGGGACGTTCCATCCAACCTTGACTCCGTTGCGGGCGTTCTCCTTCCGCAGCCAGTCCTCAAGGGGCCTGTGAAAAAAGAAAATAAATATTGCAAGAGTTTTTGCTGTGGCAAGATACAGTAGATAAAAATGTTTGCATCAACACTCACTGGAAGTATTCCCTGAATGCCGCTGTGTCCAGCCCCTTCTCCCCCGTCATCAGCTCCATCACCTCCTTCCAGGGCAGGGAGGAGCCTATCTTGAGCATGGAGACCAGCTTGTCGCCGGCCACCTTGCTGCCGTAGAAGTTGCAGCGGTGAAGCGGCTTGGACGGGTCGCCGGGGACGTACTCGCCAGACACCAGACACAGCTGGCGGTAGAACTGGAACTCGTAGATGTGGGAGTTGAAGTAGCGGATGTAGGGGACGCTCCCCGCCACGTGGTACTTGGCGCCGGGGTCAAAGTCGGTTTCATCACGGTGCACAGGAGGGGCCACGCCTGAGAAGGAAACCATACGAGTAAGATACTGCAACAACTGATTGGATCCATGCAAACAGACCTTGGATGTCAATCCTGAGCTTGACCCAGTGGCAGTTCATGTCGTGCTCGTCTGCCCAGCCGCTGTAGAGGTCCCACCGGTACTTGTCCACCAGGTATCCAAAGGGCATGAAGACAAGCTTGCCCAGGGCCGCGTTGAACAGGATGTTAATGTTGGTCTCCGGGTCCATCTCGTCCACGTCCTGGCTGAGGAGGCCGAGGCGCTTGTAGTAGCCGGCGGTGCCCACGGCCAGGCCGAGGATGTCAGCCACACCCTCGTGGAAGCCAGGGTTGGCGCCCTCGCGGAACAAGAAGCTCTGGAAATTTATTGAATTTATTTTGAGTTTCCTTTTTAGTGTAGGAATTTTTAGGTATTTTTTTACCTGGTTCCTGTAGCTCATCTGGTATTGCGTGTGTCCCATCTCGTGGTTGACGGTGGTGAAGTCATCCTGGGTGACGGCGGTGCATTGCTTGATGCGAAAGTCACTGAAGAGGGGGAAACGGTAAATGTTTGCTCTGAATCAGTGCTTAAAATGTTCTCACTCCTTGGCATAAAAGTCCCATGCAGAGGCGTGGCAAACGAGGTCCCTTCCGTCGGCGGGCCGCTCGATAACGCTCTTCTCCCAGAAAACCTTTTTAGAAAAGTTATTTTTACAAAAGTCTTTTTAACTTTATGGGCAAAGTTGCTCACGTCCGTCATTGGCTCCAGCCCCATGGACTGGAAGAACTGGTCAGCTTTTTGGAACATGATCTTTGGCGTCCATCCCTTGTCCTGCATGGCCTGGGTGACGTCGACGTCCGGCTTATCCGGGTAGGGGCGAAGGATGGAGGCAATGTTGTTCCAGCTCTGGGCCCACATGTTGCCCATGATGTGGGCGGGGATGGGGCCGTCGGCAGGGACAACGCTGGGGCCGTACCTAAAGTAGAGGGAAATTTGACGGGTGTCAATGTGCAATTACCACGGGAGCAGTATTTATGATACTAGAAGTAGCAACTGCAATATCAAAAGCAGAATATGAAACTGAATTTACACAGCAAGAGCAACAACCATAGCAGCAAAAAAATAAACAACAGCAACAGCAGTAGCGGCAGAGTAGCAACAACAGCAGCAGCAGCAATAGCAACAACAACATCAACAGTGGAGTAGCAACAACAGCAGCAATAACAACAGCAGCAAAATAAGCAATAGCAGCAATTTTGGTACGAGACAGCGCCAGGAGCAGCTACTATAGCAGCAAAAAACATTAATCTTGCCTTTTCCTGAGCTTGTCTCTGACATAGGCATGGAGCTGCTCGTACAGCGGTTTGAGTCCCCTCCACGTCTCGTCCATCTCCTCAACAAATGTGTCGGACTCATACTGGCGGACAAGCATCTCAGTGCCGTCGCGGAAGCCGTTCAGCCGGGCAGACTCGTTCAGGAGGTCGATCAGTCTGCATGGAGAGAAATGAAACAATTAATATTAGAGGGCGATCGAGCCATTTGTGAATTCGACTCACTCAAGGTACATCTCTCTCATCTTCTTTCCTGAGGCGGCCCTCCAAGCGGTCCAGTAGTACTCCAACTCTTTCGGGTCCCTGTTGAAAAAATATACATTTATTTCCCGCATTATTTTTATATCAGGAATATCCACAATAAAAGAAACCAACCTTGAATTGGCCATGGCTTCTGTCAGCCCCGGCTCCAGCGAGAGCATCTTGCTCTTGTCCTTGTATGCCGGCACCTTGGCGGTACTGTAGATCTTCGCCATGTCGTTTGACAGCTTGTTGAACCTCTCCAGCTTCTCCGGGGCCAGGATGGAGCTCCCTATCATGGAGATCATCTGAAGCTTCCTCCGGACGTCCCTGTCCGAGATGCTGTTCCTGTCGAATTTCAGGGCCTCGCGACCCAACTTCAGCGAGAGCGCGTCGGAGATTTTCTGGGGAAAATGAAGAAATCATCACATTTTCGTGTTTTTAAAACTCTGATATGAATACACCATATTGCATGCCGACAATACAGCATGAGGTATTTCGAAAAGATGCTTCCTCCCTAGTGGTCTTAGCAACAGCAAAAAGTGCTTACAAGACAGAACTCAAGACAGTGGCCTTCAAAACCGGAAATCTGATGGCAAGAGGAAACTAAAAGATATCCGACCTAAACAAAAACTTTTGATTGGCAGTTTTCACTCTTCAGAAAAAAGGAGCCCTTTATTTTACCAATTTCCTAGCTGACGTCAGTCAAACCTTCCCTCCGCCACAATTTATCTCATTATATACCTAGGCATCAATTTCGCGTGCGTGCCGCTGCCCAACCATCGAGCCCGAGCCCATGGCAACGACAGTTCTTTTTTACCGACTTGAAGGTCGTACCGGAGTGACCCACCGCCCCTCCCCCCCAAAAAAAAGCCTGTCTGTCTATCCCCGATCCCTGAAACACGCCAACGCCAGAGGGGAGGAAGGGGGAAGGCACAAGGTCGTTTCTCCCCCTCCCTCAAACCACCGCAGCGATGGAGCGTAATAAAGCATCAGGTCTGGGGAAAAAGAACAGGTGAGGGAGCTAGGAAACAGGAAGAATGAAGAGAGGGTAATGCCCACCGGGCCCACGAAAAATGAAGCAAAAAAGCAACATACAAGGACCTCTAATAGTCGCGGGAAAAATGTCAACTCGGAAAAAAACGAATCATGTAGTGAACAAGCGGGCAAATTATAACACAGTTTCGCCGTTGTCGAAAAACACTTGTTTGTAAGCTACTACTTACTATACGGTTCCGCGGGACATATATTCACGCGTGAACTTTGCCTTTCGGAACACTTTTTCTAGCTCGAGCAAAAGTTGCGCGAAAATATCTTACAAATCAGGTGATGGGAATGGGAACGAATCCTTCCAGGAAAAATGCAATCAAAAGTTGCTTGAGAAGAAACATGCTTCTTGATTATGTCCTTTAGCAAGCCGTTTTCCAAAATGAGGGAAGTTTTTTTAAAAGAAATATTTCCGCATGGTTTGGTTGCACATCCTAACCTGGTACTCCAGCCTGGCCTTTTCATTGTGGTCCGTGATGTTAGTGTAGTATGCCCAAGCGACTATGGTGGCCTTCTGGGTGTCTCTCAGCAGCTCCTCCTCCGCCCTAGCCACGAATTCGGCGGCGCGGCGCTCCTCCGGCGTGGCGTGCGCCGAGCCCAAAGGGTGGTTCTGACAATGCGCCGGCGCAATGGCGCACAATAGCAACGGCAACAGCACCGCCGGCCTCATCTTGAAATTATATACACGCCCCGAGCTTTCCCAATCACTTAATTTCCCTCTCCACACTCGAATAAGCAAACAAATACTTCCACTTTCAAGTGGCTGTTTTCTTTCTTTTGCTTCCACCACTTCACTGGATGGTCGGTCGTTCTGTCTCGATGGTAATGAGGCGGCTCCTCTTGACCTGTCTTGGACGAGGAGGAAAAGGAGGAGGAGGAGGAGGAACGCCCTAAAAAGGAAAGAGAGGGATTGGGGGGGGGTTACACTTCACCAAAAAGATGCACCTTCCTTCTCTCTTTTCTGACCTCGCGCTCGTGGCGGTGGCGGAGTCGATGGAGGGATCCCTACTCCGCCTCTCTTTCGGGCCGGCGCCCAGATACACCTGAGGCTAAAAGAGATGGCCAAGGTATGCGGCGGTGGATACAGAGAGAAAGGGGAGGAGGAGGGAGGAGGGAAAGGGAAAAAAACTCCTTCCGTCCGTCGCCCGCCACCGTAGGAGCCCGCGGAGCGGTGAGAGGAGAGGGAATCCCGCAGGGAAGAAGAAAAAAGTCTCGGTGGTGGTCACTTCCAAATTTGCAAAGGCATGTGTTTTTTGCCTGAGAAATTGGTTGTATTCGTCTTGTGTATTTTTGCGTTTGCTGATATTTTTTGCAAGCGGCGCTGGAGACATGACTGGAGACCGAATGTTGGGAAACCCTGTGTCGGCTTTGAAAAAAGAGAAGCGGGAAAGAATACCTGAGCTGAGTCGGATAGGCCCGTTCTGCGTATTTCTATCTCTTCCCCCAAAGGATAGGAGGGCCCCCGTTTCAATATTGGTCGGATCAAATATGGAAAGATGCCTACTTTCCCTTTAGTCTTCTTCCTCTTCGGTCACCGTTCAAATCTCTTTTGTATTAGTCAAGGATGCGGACTCAAATTTTTCCTCCCTTATACCAAGCATAGACTTGGATCATGGATGGAATTGCTCTGCAACCTTGCGCTGCAATAAAACCTGTTCTTTTCCTTCGCAGTTTTCCAATGTGCAAAGAGAGAAAAAAATGCGTGACAACTAATAACTACCTGCCTGCGCCCTAATTCTCGCTACTACACGCGAGAGATGTTAAATCACACACATCCACCTATTGTTGCCCGTGTACCCAAAAACAACAAAATGTTACAGCAGATGTGAAGGAAAGTAGGGCGTGTGCTACATAGAAATGGACTGTACTACACGATGCAAACCTAACTAATACCCCGACCATCCATGATTTACAAAAAAACGGGCCTTCCTTAAAAACGTTATGGGAGGGCATTTGGACGGTACAAATTAGGGTTAATAACAAGGTTTTTGTGGAAATTAAAACGGTCCAAAATTCCTACTATTTTTTTCTACGGAATAAAAAAAGGGACAACAAAAAGGTACCCTTTTTTTCTTTAATAAGGGCCTATAATGTACCGTCGGGACACCTTTTCATAACGCGGATAGGGGACAAAAACGGTACCGTCAAAAAAGGCAAAAAACGGGCCAAAAAATTCTTGTTTACTTCCGTTTTAGGTTCCAAAAACGGTCAGTAAAAAGGAGGAAAAAATGAGGACACAAAAACGGTGAAAAAAAGTCCTACGGATACTGTGGTTGGTCGGGACAGCAAACAAGAACCAGGTCATCTACAGTCACAGATGGGCAAGGGGTGGGGATGGTGGGGGCTACTACCCCCATGCATGTGGTCAAAACTTACGTAGTAACTTAGGCGTTTTTCTGGCTTTACCACTCACCATCTAGATTCAAAAATGACCGTTGCTCGCCATTATGTGCCTATAGTCGTCGAACAAAAGCGACTCTTTTCCTTTTTCCACTATAGGACGACGAAATTGAAGGAAGGTACGAAATGTCCCGTGCAAATCGAAGCACTACAGCAATCCGGCTTTTTCGACAATCGAGAAAAGGTGTTGGATGTCAACCCACCCCACCCCCCCCCCCCAAGTACATTTTTCCTAAGCTCTGCATAGCTTCAAGCAGGCGACGGATCTCGAATTCGCAAGTCCAGAGCCTGACTTGACCTTGACGAATCTGTGTAACCTGGTCGTTGCAAGAAAAACCGGAATAGCGCAATGAGAGGAGGGGAAAATATTCTGAAGATGTTCTCCCGCGCTGCAGTATAAGAAGAGACAAGGCAGAATTAATTACGACCTCCCCTAAAACAAGAAATAAATCTGGCGATCTCCCGATTTAAAAAGACGCTAAAACTAGTCGCTTGTTTTGTTTGGGAATACTTTTTTCTTCTTCCTCTATGCGAGAGACAGTTAACAAAAATAATGACATCAGTGGTGGTGGTGGTTTTATCTTCCGCTGCGGCGTCGGAGGCTTGGTTCGTTCGCTCTAGTTTGGGGGTGGGGGAGAAGCAGGTATAGCCACTCGGTTCCACAGCAGATCTAAAGGGTTTTTTTCCACGAAGGACGGGAGGGAGGGAAGCCCCAGAAAAGACTTTGCGGAGGCCTCCTCAAGGGAGGTATTTTGCCGTTCAGTTTCAGGATTTTGCATAAAAGATGAAGTCTGGGGGGGACAGAGAAAAATAAATTAAAGGACACTGTGCTGCTGCTGTTTGCTGCGCCATTATTGTTTGTGAAAGACAATATCAATAAAAATCTTTCTGCGGCCGCTGTTGATTGGAAAAAGAAAGAAAGGTTTTTTTACCACGTGATACATATCGCCTGCCGAGGGGAGGCCATGAAGAAAAGGAGGAAATAGTTTCTAAAGTAAGAATGCAGGTGTTGTCAGTGGCAGCGCCGGCAGTCGAATGGCTCACAGCAATGCTTTTTATTCTTTCCCCTCCTTTTCTAGACTCTTTGAAGAAATGGGAGAGGAGGAGGGGGGGCTCGTTTTTGAGTAGTTTTGCCTCGCTTCTGTTGCATTCCGCGCAAGAATTTCCTTTGTTTTCAATATATATTTCGATTCCATTTCTTTCGTTCTGCTTTTTTGTTGGTTTCGGAGAGGGGGCCTGAGAAGAGGGGAGGGGGTTGGTTGGTTGTCCTGGTCTAGCGCAGCGCACGCAGGGGATAGTTGGTTTTTATATGGGGGTAAATGATGCTTCGTTTTTTAAATCTGTCACTTTCCGGAGGGTATCCATCTTTTCCGCTCTGCCGATGCAGCAATATGGTCTCTCTGTGTTGTCCACTTGTGTATAATGGTGTATAATTATTGGCTCAGAAAACTCTCGAGGGGAGACTTGGGACAGGGTAAGTGAAAATGATTTTTATTCGCGCGCGGAGCCGCGAGAGAGCACTGCTGCTGTCCACAGGTTTCAGTTTGTACCGATGCCGCCTTAAGCCATCGCCCTTCTTTCTTCGGAGAGCACCCATTTCATTTTTATTTTTGTTCGAAAAACACATGGTCAAACTCGCCCCCCTGAGAGGGAGACGAGGAAAGACCATACCTGGGCATAGGGGGGAGGAAGACACTGGGACAGAGAGGGGGGACGACGGACGACGACGACGACGACATGCGCGCTTGGAGCACTTTTCTTCCTGAGAACTAAACTTTCCACGATTTTTCGTCATCGTTTCTTTTTTAAAGGGTCTCGCCCAGCCACAGCAGGAGCCGCGCCTGCTGGAAGCGCCTGCTGCTGCTGCGCCTTGGCAATCCGCGCGAAGCGGCAGCGACGGCAGCAGGTGTGAGGAGCGGCAGGACAAAGGAAGCAGGGGGAAGGGACCTGGCATCACAGTGGCGGTTTTTTCCTCGTTTTTTCGTGTTTCCTACTGTTTCTTCCCCACTTACTTGCTTTCAATTTCCGCGTCACCACACGGCGCGGGAGCAGCTGAATGAATTCAAGATTTCTTTTTGTCCTCTCCTCCACTTTTTCAGCTCCCGTCACTCGCCACTTTGAAGAAGACTCAGAACTTATCCTGCAGCAGGAACAGGTTGTTTGTTGCGGCGACTGCGATGATGTTTTCATGCGGGTGCCAAGCCGTGTGGAGGATCTTCTTGTTGAAGTCCAGGCAGTCGACGTAGATCTCGTCCTTCTTGCGCTTCCCCCCAGTGCTCACCTAGAAAAGAATTAGAAACATTTTAATTGGGCACTGGATCAGCGCGGAAGAATCTAGTTGAGGGGAAGTGACACTCGACATATCTACGCAGTTTAGCACAAGTACATCTACGGTGTGTCTTACCTTTCTTGGTTTTAATAGCGTCTTGGGCCTGGCGATCTCCCTGGACGCCTCGTAGGTCACCTCCTTCCTTGAGTTGCGGTCGAACATTCGGAAGAAGTTGTTGTACGAGCCGGTCATGATGGCGCTGTCGCTGCCGTTCCAGCAGCACTCGAACTTGTCGAAAATGCAGTCGTTCTCGTACAGTGAACACAGCTTGGAACGAAGGTACTCGTGAACCTGCAAACAAAGAGAAACGACAATGAAGAGAGCCATTCAAAGACCTCGATGATGCCATCCTCACCGTGTACGTCTCCACGGGCTTTGTCTCCATGTGCAGGTCCCACACCTTCACTGACAGGTAGTCCCGGGAGATCATGTAGCGACCAGAGTTGGAGAACTTGACGTCAGATATTGATGAGATGATCTCAGAGAAAAAGCTGCGGTTCGTAGGGTCTTCAGGCTCTTCGAACACTGAGGAAGAAGGAAGGAGTCAAATGCGAATGGGGATTAAGGAAAATCGCGTGTTGTCTTACTCTTCGAATGAGTATCACATAGCGCGGCCTGCCTCATGTCGCATAGCCTGATGGTGCCCTTGCTGGACGAGTAGACGAAGAGGTTGCACTCCCGCGGGTGGAACTCGGAGGCGGTGATGACCTCGGTGAGCTCCTCCATGTTGGCCGGCTTGATGTCCACGATGTTGAAGCTCTGGTCGGTGATCTCCATGTGCCACAGGTTGACCCTGAGGTCGTCGGCCGAGAGGTACGTCTCCGCGTCAGAGTTGACAGAGATGGAGTTGATGTGGTAAGTGTGGGCGTTGGCGAACACGCGGCGAGGGGAGGCCTCCACCATCAGCTCCATTGGCTTCAGCACAGGAACCTTAAAAGAAGTCAGTGGACAACATTGATATTGATACATCTTTGTAATTCGCGTACAAGGGAAATAATAAACTTTATTTTTTTAAAAAAAAAATGCCAGCAAAAAAGGGAAACTACGCATGCATCGATCATTTTTCCGGTGGGCGGACCTAGGGGATAGAACAGTCTGTGCCTTGGGGGAAAAAAGAAAAACCTATCTCCGCCGTCGCCGGCCCATTAAATGCACCCGAGAGGGGGCAGTCGAGTCGGGCTTGATCGCAGTCCATTCCAAAGGGGAAAGAGATTTTTCACACTACCCACGCAAAAATAAAGAAGCTGGGCATGCAAGGCGGCCGAAATTATCGCGAGACATGGGCACTCGGATGGAATCGGAAGTAAGTGACTCGATTGATCAAATTGGGCTCCCGATAATAGTGCTCAAATTCCGCCCGCCTTTTGGGTGGAGTGAGAAGTTTACCTCCTTGTTCTACACAGTGCAACTATTCGCCGCAGCCGCCCTGTTCCCCTCCTGTGCTAAACACCTCTACAAGTACCCCCAACAGAGGGGGGGGGGGCAAATACGAAGATGACATGGGCGAGCGAGAGCAGTCATTTGGACAGAACTCGTTTTGCACACAGAGCAAACCTCCACAGGTCAACTTGTACTTCGTGACGGAGGAAATTCTTGACGCAATTTACTGGCTGTCTCCCTGCGCCCATGTATACAACACACGTACGGGGGGCGTTCCTCCCTGCACACTCCCCCCCTCCCCTCCCTCCCTGTCGTTCGCTCAGAGCCGAAGCGGCGGCTGCGAACAGCGTCTGGCTTCTCTCCAAAGACCCAAACAATTTTGAGCAAGGCACGTCAAGAAACCGAAGCGAAGAGAAGAGGATGTGGAGGGGGAAAGAGAGTGCCGAGATGAGGGAAGGAAACTGCTTTTGCTACTACATTTCGTGCAAACGTTATTCTTTCCCTTTTTCTCCCCCCCCCACACACACTTTCCCTGGGGCTGTCGGGAAAAAGAGGGGCGAGGACCGATGGGAGAGCTTTAGGCCCCCTTCCTTCCACCCTACACACCTTCCTTTCCCTCTTCTGCACCGCAGAAAAAAAATACTACCGCGCTTCACAGCCAGGCACGCAAAGAAAGAATGGGGAAGGAAGAAAAAAGAATAGGGAAAACTCGTGGGGGCGACAGCACGGAACAAAAAAAATAAGAAGAAAGAAAGGCCGGGAAGGGGGCACCGGCCTCTCCTCATCCTGATTCATTTAAAGCGGGCTACGAAGGCGCGGCCTGGGGAAAAGTGGGCCATTCAATGCCCCCCGAACAGACACTCGGAAAGTCGAAATTCTGTCCTCTCCCCCTCCTCGATAACGAGGCTGCCTTTGCTGTTCTGGATGAGGGATGAAGAGTCGTCGTCGTCTCCTATTTCTTGAGAAAGGCGGAAAGTGGGGGTAGCAAGGGGGAGGGGGGCGGTGTCGATGCTATCGAACAAGCTTTCCGCGGCGGGCGGCGGACCTCTTTCCCCCCCTTTTCACCAAAGCCACCTCATATTTTGATGAAGTGTAATAGTACGCTGGAGGGTGCTGCATGCATTCCTTCGTGTTGCTGCCCCTTCTTAACCCTCTTCTTTCTTACCCTGAGTGTGTTGATGGTGCTGGGATCCCTGAGGAGTCCGCTGTCCTCCTTCAGGTTGTATCCCTCTGCCCGCCGGTCGCGCTCAGATACTTTCCATAGCTTGATGGTCTTATCTGCGAATATGAAGCATAATACCCGTAAGGATGTATGACTTCCATTCAAGTTTCGAATTAATAACTTTGAGAAGCAGTATGATTACTCACCGTTTGTGGAAAGCAGGAAGTGCGCTGGGTTCTTTCGCTTAAGCCACCGGATCTTGTTGATCTTCTCCTCGATCTCCAGGCTCTTGAGGTAGTCGAACTCTGGCTCGTGGCTCTGGAAGGTGCTGTACACGTTGTACTCCCCCCGCCGGGGATGCGCCGTCTTGGACTGGAAATGAGAAAAGGGAACAAAGGAACGTCAGGAATGTTTGACACCTTATCTGTTGTCGCCGACGGGCGAGAAAATAAGACAGGGAGGTCAACACTCACGGCTGGGTCCCTCTGGAAGATGACAACCCTTCCGCCCTTGTCGCCCGTGGCGAGAAGGTCACCGTCCTGGTTGAACTCCACGCATGAGATGATGTCGGCCTCCGTCACGTCGTCCTCCAGGGTGCCCTTCACCTGGGAGAAGCACCACTGGATGTCGCTGGACGCCCCTGAAATGAAGAAGTAAGGGGTTAAAGTTGGGGGTTCTAAGATCCTGTCGCGGTCAAACTGAAGCATCATCAACAAAGATGAGGGAAATCTTGACCATGAATTCAGCAGCACCTCTCGCCAATGACTCTCCCCAACCTGCACTGATAAGAAACGGGGAAGTCTCGCCCGCCCTGCTCTTGTTCTCACCCGCCATGATGATGCCGGGCCGCTCCTCCAAACGCTCTGTCCCTCGGGGACAAGGCCAACAAGACTCCGCCTCCGCCCGAAGACGACCGGGTTCCGATCCCGATGGAGGATCCCGTCCCGCCCGCCGGGCCCGCCCTGGGGCCCTCCCGCCGGTCAGCGCGGCCCTCAGACGGGCTCGACCGGCCTCCTAGCCGTGGTCTTCCCCGCCGAGGTCACTCCTGGCCGTGATGGCCTCGATGGGGGCAGATTCGGCGACGAGGTCACGGAGGCGCCGGAGAGGAGCGGAGGAGGGAGGAGGAGAGGAGGCCGCCCGACGATCCAAAAGTTAAGCTGCTGAGTCTTTTTCTTTTGCTCCCTCCGCACTTTTCTTTCTCGCTCTCGCTCTTTCTCTCGCCGCCGCCGCCGCCAGGCAAAGCAAAGGGCGGCAAAAGAGGAGAGAAGAGAAGAGCCAAGGGGAGGGAAGCAGCAGCAGAAGGAAGGAAGGTCACCGCCATAGAGAAAGAAGCTACGCAAAGAGGGCCGATCTCGCCCTTTTCTGGATCCTCATAGACTCCCAACAATCTCTTCCCTTTTTTAGTACATAGGATTTATTCTATAGTCCCCCTGGCGGCCCAAAAGAGGTCATCAGAATCAAATTTTGAGCCCAGAAATGAAATCTACGCCCTCAATTTGGTTTGCAAAAACTATTTTTAGATTTTTTCTAGCACTTTTGTAACACAAATTATTAATCCAAAAAGTCTTTCATTCCCACTGTAATGGCTGGCGGCTTTCTCAAGGAACTCGCGCCACCTAAGCAGGCGCGGAACTCGCGCAGGCAAAGCAGGCAGAAAGAAGGAGGGCTTTGCAAGTCTTCTTTTCTCACTGCTCTGTTTCTCCTCCCTTCCTGCTTGCTCTCCCCTGCTGCTGCAAAGCCATCTTGGGAAGGGGCTTGCCCGGCATCGGACGTCTTTGCGTTCTTTGCCTATG
>JAAUYB010062580.1_pt1 | contig 15119 bp, 12 predicted proteins | sample 7278071 | NCBI WGS metagenome assembly JAAUYB01 (sample SAMN14350121, study PRJNA611818) | marine sediment metagenome | isolation source: surface marine sediment (1.8m) | place: French Polynesia: Moorea | collected 2018-08
CTTTTTCCGATCGCGGCTCGGAGGGGCGATGGTCACTTGCTGTCCCTCGCGCAGGCGGCTGACACCGGCCGTAACCACCTGCATGCCCTCTTCAAGGCCCCTGACATATTGCCCCTTGTCCGAGAGCTTGCCCCGGGTCACGGCGCGGGCGCTGATGGTCATGGTGGCTTCGTCGACGATCCAGACCTTGTGATTGTCGCCGTCGGTGGTGAAAAACGCCGACAGGGGCAGCAGGAATTCCGGCTCGCCGTCCGTTTCCCGGACGCTGGCCTCGTCTTCCATGACCCTTCCGGCCATGCCCGGCAGGATGTCGATGTCTTCGGGTTGATCGAAAATCAGGGTTACCGGGTAGGTGCGGGTGGCGGCCGAGGCCTCGGTGCCGATTTCCTTGATGCGGGCGGGAATCCGGCGATTGGGGTGGGCATCGAAGGTGATGATAACATCCAATATATTGGGCACCTCGGTGATCATGGTTTCGGGCACGTCCACGGTGAACTCGATTTGTGAGATGTTCAGGAGGCGCAGGACGTTCTCTTTGGCCTGCACCCGCTGTCCGACCTCTTTGTAGGTCCATGAAATCGAGCCGTCGAAGGGCGCATAGATCTTTGAATCTTCCAGGGCCTTGCGCTTGATTTTAACCAGGGCGCGGGACTGCTCTAGGCGGGCGTCGGCATCGTCCAGGTCTTGCCGGGCCACGGCTTTGGATTTGAGGGCTTCGGCAATCCGACTGCGGTAGGCCTGATCGCGGTTGCGCTGGGCCACGGCAGCCTTGATTTCGTTCTGAAAGTCGCGCGGGTCCAGACGGGCCAGGAGCTGCCCCTGCTTGACGTTGTCGCCTTTGTTGACGGGCCGCTCCAGGATGGTGCCGGCCACCTCGAAGCCCAGGTTCAGCTCGGTGGTGGCTTCGGCGCGTCCCGGGAGCCAGCCCCCACGGAAACCGGCGACGGGCTCGAGTTTGATTACCCTGACCGGGCGGATGATTTCTGGTTTTTCAACCTCCTGGCAGCCGATCGCCACCATTGAAGCCGAAAGCACTAAACCAATCGTAAGCCACAATCGTTGCATGGGTCACGAATCCTTTCGGGGTGGTCCAATCAAACAATAGCGAAGACGCTATCCATTTATTGCCGCCAAAGCAACCAATTAAAAAAATGGCATGCAAGACAAGGATTCAAAAAGGCGGTCGAGGGATCAGTCTCCCTTGATGACATGCACATCCCTCTGGGGAAAGGGGATCTCGATGCCCGCGGCCTTGAAGGTTTTGTAGATCGCCTGATTCAATTCATGAATCAGGCGGCCCTTGTCGTGGGGGCTGCGGGCCCAGCAGAGCAGTTCAAAATCGAGCGCGGAGTCGCCGAATGCGCGAAAACGCACCCGCGGCTCCGGTGTCCGGGAGACCAGCTGATTTTCCGCGGCTACGGCCAGCAGGGTTTGCTCCACCCGGTCGATGTCGGAGCCGTAGGCCACACCCACCTTGATGCGGATGCGAAACCGTGGCTGCGGAGCGCTTTCGTTGACGACCTTGGTGTTGGTGATGATGGAGTTGGGAATGGCGATCTGAACATCGTCGCGTGTCAGGAGACGGGTGCTGCGCATACCGACGTTGACCACCATGCCCCGCTCGCCGGATTCGAGTAGAATATAGTCACCGGTCTTGAACGGCCGGTCCATGAGGATGCTGATCCCGCCGAAAAAATTGGCCAGGGTCTCGCGGGCCGCCAGGGCCAGGGCGATACCGGCGATACCGGCCGAGGCAAAGACGGCCGTAAAGGATACGCCCATGTATTCCGACAAGTTCCAGACCAGTAAGATCAGCAGCACCCAGGTGAACAGCTTGCCGAGAAGTCGTGTCAGGTTGGGGTCGACATTGCGGGGGCGCAGCCAGCGCGAGGCCACGACCACTTCGGTGGCCGCCTCGCCGGCGATCAGGATTAGCCAGGTGACGGTGAAAAAAAGCAGAATGCGCATCGCCCGCACAAAATACTCGAGGACCGCGCCGGTAAAGTTGACCTGTTCGTCGATCAGGTACCGCAGGGCAGCACCGGCGATCAGCAAGGCCAACGGCGGCATGAACCGTCGCCAGGACGGTCGGCGGGATGGGCGGATAAGATCTTTTTGACTGGAGCGCGACCAGCGGAAGACCGCCACAACCGCCAGGGCGCCGAGCCCCAGCAAAACCAGGGCGCTCACCCACTGCCACACGGCCTGTTCGTAAAATCCCGTATGGGCCCACAGGGGCAGCGCATGGATGAGGCGGTTGGGAATCAGCGGTCCGGGGCTGAAGATATAATCCTCATAGATGCCCACCGCGGCGCCCTCCTTGTAGGGCAATTCCTGGATGCGATCGTAAAAATCGCGAATGCGCGCCACGGTTTGGGTATCGAAGCGAAACTTCCCGGCGTCCGGACCTTCGGCCTGGCTAGCGATGGTGATTTCGGTGTGCGGAATGGTCCAGGCCGCAAGGTCTTCCGTATTCATCGCCGCGGCGTCCGGGATTTCATCTTCAGGCGGCAGATCGAGGCGGTCCAGAATTTCTTTCAACAGCAGGGCGGTTTCGAAACCGACATCCCGGCGATCGGCCGGGGCCACCTCGCTAAGATCCAGGCTGCGGGTGGCCCTGCGGATGTGACGACGGGCCTCGGAGCTCTTGAAGCCCTCCTTCAACTGGATCTGGTAGGCCTGGTTCACCTTCCGGTTAAAATAAGCCAGCGTGGCACGGGGGCTGGCGAGGTCCGGCGGTGCCAGCGGATGGATATCCGGGACGGCGGCCGCGGGTTGCCCCGCCGGGTAGCTCAGGACCAGGACGATCGCCAGAATGCGCCCGGCCCAACGGGCCGACACAAGAAAACGCATGCGGGTCGTGGTGGCGTTATTGCTCATGAAGCCCTTTCCGATCTTGTTGACCTCCCGGCCTCAAATCTTTTCCACCGCGGCCGGCACCACTTTCAAAGCCGGCATGCGGGCTTTGGGATCCATGGGTACCGCACTCATGAGGGCATTGCAATTCGGCCGGCTGAAGTGAATCGGGGCGAACAGATAGCCTTGGGAAAGCTTGTCACTCACCTTCAGGGGCACTTTGATCGACCCAAAGGGACTGGTCACGCGCACGCTGTCCCCTTCGATCAAACCGGCCTGATCGGCATCAATCGTATTCATTTCCACATAATTTTCACCGGTCATCCGCATGAGTTTCGCCGCGCGGCGTGACATTTCGCCGGTGTTGAAATGTTCCAGCAGGCGTCCGGTGATCAGTACGAAGGGATAAGTGTTGGTGGGCTGCATCAGATTGCGGGGTGATTCGACCGGGATGAACCGGGCCCGCCGATCGCGAAAAATAAATCCGTCTTCGTATAGCCGCGGTGTGCCCGGGTGGGATTCGTCGAAGCAGGGCCAGAATATGCCGGGGGAATCCATAAGACGTTCGTGGGTAATTCCGGCGAAGGCCGGCGCGACGAGGCGGATTTCATCCCAGATGTCTTTGGTCGAGGTATACGCCCAATCAACACCCATGGCGGATGCCAAATCCTGCAGGATCTGCCAGTCGGCTCGGGCTTCGCCGGGCGGTGTAATGCCTCCGGCGGTGTATTGGACCCGGCGCGCGGCATTGATATAGGTGCCGGCTTTCTCTCCCAGCGTGGCGGCGGGCAGGACGACATCGGCGTATTGGGTGGTCTCGGTGGGGAAAATATCCTGGACAACCAGCAGTTCCAGCCGCTGAAGCATCCAGGCGACAAAGGTGGACTGGGGCTCAGAGACCGCCGGGTTCTCGCCCACCACGTAGAGCGCTCTGATTTTTCCCGAGGCCACCTCGTGAAACATTTCCGGCGCCGACAATCCGGGCCGGGAAGATATTTTGCAGTTCCAGATGCCTTCGACATGAATCCTTGAGGCCTCATCGTCCACCGGGATGTGGCCCGGCAGCATATTGGGCAAGGCTCCCAGGTCGCAGGCCCCCTGGACATTGTTCTGACCCCTCAATGGCGCCACGCCGCATCCGGGTTTACCGACATTGCCCGTCAACAACGCCAGGTTGACCAGCGAATGGACGTTGTCGGTGCCGTGGGCATGCTGGGTTAGCCCCATGCCCCAGATAAAGATGGTCTTTTGGCCGCAGATCAGTTCGGCGACCTTTTCCAGATCGTGCCGGGAGACCCCGGCGGTGGCACAGGCCGCGCCGATATCGACAGCTTCGAGGTTCTCCTTAAGCGCCTGAAATCCCAGGGTCTGGGATTTACAAAAGGCTTCGTCATATGCCTTGTTGGCGAGGATGATCTTGCCCAAGGCCTTCGTCCAGTAGATATCGGTGCCGGGCCGCACCGGCAGGTAGACGCGGGCGTTTTTGCTCAAGTCGGTCTTGCGGGGATCGGCCAGTACGAGGTTGATGTCCCTTGTCTTTAGGTTTTTTCGAACCCGCTTCCAGATGATTGGATGCGTGAAGGCCGTATGGGCGCCGACCAGCACAACCGTTTCCGCGATCTCGTAGTCCTCAAAAAAAACACTCACGGCACCGAAGCCGAGTTGCTGGCGCAGTCCAACCTCGGAGGGGCCGTGACACAGCCGGGCACAGTTGTCGACATTGTTGTTGCCGATGCTCTGGCGATGCAGTTTCTGGCAAAGATAGACTTCTTCGTTCAGTACTTTCGAGCTGGCCAGCAGCCCCACACTTTCGTGACCGTACTGGCTAACAATGGCTTGCAGCCGTTCGCTAATTTCGGTGAGGGCTTCGTCCCAAGAGACCCGCTGCAAGGCGCCTTCCCTGCGGATCGCCGGATACAACAACCGCTCTTTATGGTTGATCATATCCGGTATCACCAGACCTTTGGCGCATAGATATTTCTGGTTGAGGCTCTGGTTACGTCCCGAGGCCCGGCCCTCTTTCGGTGCACCCTTTTCATCGAGCGTCAACTCGAGATTGCAGCCCACGCCACAGTAGGGACATACGATGGGAATCGATCGGCTCATAAGCGCCTCCTTGGTTTTTGGCGGGTTTGTCCCGGGCAACATTGCTCGGGCTGTGATCAGAACTTTCCAACGGTCATCGGCGGCCACGACAGTAATGCGCGCTGCCTGTCAAAGGATATAGCGGGGCGATGCCGCCAACCCATCCGTCTGTCTGGCATTTTACGCGAGATGCGGCTGAATCTCAGGAGAGGCGATTAACGGTCCATTCAAGTTGAGAAGACCATATCGGGACGAATGCTCAAACGCGGTTGGCGCTGCCCAGCACTTTCTCGTTCTTATGTTTGACCATGGCCACCAGGGCTTCCCGGGCCGGGCCCAGATATTTACGCGGGTCGAACTCCCCCGGGTTTTCGGCCAGTATTTTGCGGATGGCGGCCGTCATGGCCAGGCGGCCGTCACTGTCGATGTTGATCTTGCAGACCGCGGACTGGGTCGCCCGCCGCAATTGGTCTTCCGCAATACCCACGGCATCGTCCATCTTACCGCCGTATTGATTGATCATGGCCACGTATTGCGGCATGACCGAGGAGGCGCCGTGCAGCACGATCGGGAATCCGGGCACGCGTTTTTCGACTTCTTCGAGAATGTCGAAGCGCAGCGGCGGCGGGTCTTCGCCAGGGCGCAGCTTGAATTTGTAGGCCCCATGGGAGGTGCCGATCGATATCGCCAGACTGTCCACGCCGGTCTGCCCCACGAATTCCTCGACTTCTTCGGGCTGGGTAAAATGGGATTTCGCGGCCACGACTTCATCTTCGATGCCGGCCAGGATCCCCAGCTCGCCTTCGACGCTGACATCGAAGTCATGGGCGAATTCGACCACCTGGCGGGTGAGGGCCATGTTTTCTTCGAAAGGCAGGTGGGAACCGTCGATCATCACCGAGGAGAAACCGCTTTGGATGCATTCCTGGCAAAGTTCGAAGGAACTGCCATGGTCCAAGTGCAGGGCGATCGGGATGGGATGGCCCAGGGCTTCGGCCATGGCCACGGCCCCCACGGCCAGATGGGGCAGCATGGCCGGGTGCGCATATTGGCGGGCGCTGCTGGAAACCTGGAGGATCACCGGGGATTGGGATTCCACGCAGCCGGTGATGATGCTCTGTAACTGCTCCATATTGTTGCAATTATAGGCTGGCACCGCGAAGCCCTCGTCCATGGCCTGCCGGAACATGGCATGCGTGTTGACCAATCCCAATTCCTGGTAATAGATTTTGGTGCCCATGTGGCGGGCTCCCGTTTTAGCCGGTTGGCGAATGGCGCGATCGCTTCATTTCGCGCGGAGCTGTCTTCAGGATCTCGCTTTAGGTTTGTTGATAAGAACACACCCCGGTAGTCGGAACAACGTTTCCCGGGAGCATTGCGGTAAGATTGATCAAGGCCCCTGCCGTTATGCGAACCAGGTTAGCACAACATTGGTGAGGGGATGATTGATGGCAGAATGTCGATCCAGCTTTCATGGGCCTGTGGCCGGTATCTGTGCCCCCCAGTTGATCACCATAGCGCGCATATCGAGACTGTATGGGAATTGACTCAGAAAATTCAAACCCAGAAGCCCCTGGTGGGGTGTCTGCGGACCCTGATGGCGAATGATCAGGGTACGCATGCCCTGCATTTGATGCGGACCGACGCGGATGGTGTCCATATTGACGGCCTGGGCATTGACCATTTCCCCGCTGGCCACCCGTATTTTGGTATTGACTTGCGGCTCAATTCCCAGGCGCGCGGCGAGCGGCGCGTGCAGCACCGTCGAGGAAGCCCCGGTATCGAGCACAAGCTGGGTTTCGATCTGACGGCCACCGTAGATGAGGGTCGCGGGGACCAGAATAACGTTGCCTTTCACAACGATGCGGGTCTGCTGGCTTCTTGCCGCCGGGCGCGACTTCTTTGATCCCATCGGGGAGGCCTCAACGGCTTGTTCCGCCGTTTGTCCCGAATGGTGTTGCTTGGCATCGGAGGACGGGTCGAAACGGACTTCATCCTTCACCATTATTTCAGTGGCATTCTCGGGTGGTGGTTCCTGGGAGAAATGCTTGACGCCTTCGGCATCCGTCCAGATATAGATGCGGGCCCAAAGGAGGGTTGCCGGCAATAATAGCGCTACCACAATGAGCGACTTCAGAAACAGGTGCCGCATGGCCATGGTCTCCCTGGTGCTGGCGTCAAGCGTGCGAATCGGCCCAAATGGCGCGTGGGGTTGGATCAACAGTGCAGATGCCCGGCAGGGTATGGGGCTGGTGGATCCGATCCGCCACATCATAGGTAGTGATTCTACATAGAATGCCCCTCGGCTGTCAATCTATCGCTCCGGGCCTGTGGTTTTGCAAAACGTGGTGCGCCGGCTCATGGTGTGCGCATTTCGATTAGCTCGATCCGGTTGTTGGCCTCCGGATTTTGCGGCGATGGACCGGTGGCCAGAACGACCAAATCGCCTTCGATCGCGTTGGATGCCAGCCATTGGCGGGCAAAATCATTCCAGACTTGAGGCGGATCAGGCACGTGGACCGGATAGATGCCGTAGGAGAAAATGAGATCCTGGCACACTTTTTGACTCTCGCTCACCACCACAATCCATACGGGCAATCGGTAGCGGGTGATGTTTCGGGCGGTTGCCCCGCTCAGGCTCGGCACCAGCACCGTGGCCGGGGAAACACGCGCCACGATGGTCTCGACGCTCCGGGTGATCAGATCGCGGGCGCTGGTTTGGCCCCGGCGGTCATATTCCCGCAGGGTTTCGCGCACCGCATGGCTCGGGCGGCGCGGTTCGGCGGCCGCGGCAATCCGGGCCAGCATGTCCACCGCCTCGACGGGAAACTGGCCCATGGCGGATTCGCCCGAGAGCATGACGCCGTCGGTGCCGTCCAGGATGGCGTTGGCCACATCGGTCGATTCCGCGCGGGTCGGGCGGCGGTTGGCAGTCATGGACTCCAGCATCTGGGTGGCGGTAATCACCGGTTTGCCCTTGAGGTTGGCCAGGTGGATGATTCGTTTCTGGGCCATGGCAATCTCTTCGATGGGGATTTCGACCCCCAGGTCACCGCGGGCCACCATGATGCCGTCGGCGGCATCGAGAATCGCTTCGAGATTGTCGCCGGCGCGTGAACGTTCGATCTTGGCAATGATAAAGGGATGGTAATCCAGCTCCGCGGCGGCCGTGCGGACCGCCTGGATGTCGGCGGCCGATTCGACGAATGATTGGCTGACCGCATCCAGGCCGATCTCGGCGGCAAACCGGAGGCATTCATGGTCGCGTTCGGTAAAGGCGCTGATACCCAGATCGATGTCCGGAAGATTGAGACCCTTGCGCGAACGCAGCTCCCCCCCCACGACCACCCGGCAGTTGACCTCCTGACCCTCCACGGATTCCACTTTGATTTGGATGTAGCCATCGTTTAGAAAAAGGGAGTCGCCCGGCTTGACGACATGGGGCAGGCGGGGAAAGCTCATCGAGACGCGCCGCCGGTCACCCGTAAGGGATTCCGCCGAAAGGGAAAACGCTTCTCCGGCCTGCAATTCGACCGGCTCTTCCGCAAGCTCGCCGATACGCATCTTGGGTCCTGGCAGATCACCCATGATGGCGACCTGCCGCCCAACCTGGTCCGCCGCCCTACGGATATTGGCGACGATCTGCCGGTGGCTGTCAAATTCGCCGTGGGAGAAGTTGAGCCGGGCGATGTTCATCCCGGCCGCAATCATTTTGACAAGGACCTCGACGGATTCCGAGGCCGGTCCGATGGTACAGACGAGTTTGGTTTTGTTGGCGGGAAGCGGCATGGTGTGTTTTCTCCTGGCTTTTTGATCACGTTGCGAATGGTCCAACCCGTGCGCTTCATACAACCTGGTGATAGACTTCCTCTGGACATGGCGTATGGGTGATCAGGTCAATGGTCGTCTGACTAGGACTATGTCGGATGGTGGGTACGAGCAATCGCTTCGGCCTCTCCGGAGGGATAGGGTCGTCGGTCGCGGCCTGCGGTTTAAGCGCCGCCGCTGCTGCCACAGGGTTGGCCCCGATGGCCGATGGTGTCGCCAAGCATAAGACGTGATGCTTGCCGACGGCTGACAGGTCTAAATTATTATGCGATCAGAGGTTGTCAACCTGCCAAAACCATGCGCCGAGCGCTCATCGAATCAGCGGCGCCGGCCAAAATGGAAGGCCGGCGCCTGTCGCGCATTGCTAACATTAGGCGGCCGCGTGCATGCTCGCTGCGCACTCGTTCTTGCCGATGTCCATGATCTCCTGCTGTTCTTCGTCCACTTCCATCAGTCCGGCATTGATTTCGCGGATCCGGGCGTATTCATCGGGCTGGGGCCGCATGTTGGCCCGGATGAAGGCATAGAAATCTTCCGGGTTGTCGATGGCATAGATGTCGGCGTTCTGCTCCTTGATCTTTGCCATGGGGGCTGCGAAGATCAGGCTGTCGTCGGCCTCGCGCCAGTCCATGTAGTGGCCCGGCAGGATAAGCGTGTTCTCGTTCAGCGTGAGCAGGATCCCGGTCATGGTTTTAAACAGCATGTTCGACCATGATTCCGCCATGCCGCCCAAATCGGGTCGGCCGATGGACTGGATGAAGACCGTATCTCCGGTGACGAGGTATCGCCCGTCGATGCGATAGCAGGTGCTGCCCGGTGTGTGGCCGGGGGTGTGGATGACCTCCACCTCGGGGCCTTGATCGCGAAAACGATGAATATCGCCATGCCGGGCGGGTGTGTAGGGGAACCGGGCCTCCTTGAAATCGTCTTCCGGGGCCACGATCTCCACGGCGGCGCTGCGCCGCAGCCCGTCGCTGCCAGAGATGTAGTCGGCCTGGCGGTGGGTTTCGAAGGTTTTGGTGATGGTAGCACCCTGGGCTTTGGCAAAATCTTGGTAGAAGTCGATGTTCTTGGCCGGATCGAACACCATCATTTCCTCACCGCGAATCAACCCATAGCTGCAGGAGGCTTTCCCCGGGCGCCGGAACTGATAGAGTTCATAGCCCTGACCCTGCGCCACGCGTGCCGGGGACAGCAGATTGCCCCAGGCCTTGATGCCCACCTGCATGTGGGCCACGTCCCTAAAACCGTGGTTGACCAGGATTTCGCCCACATATTTTGACGAGCCCTCCTTGGCGCAGACGATGCGCACCTTTTTCCCGTGGGGGACCTTGGCCACACTTTCGTCCTCCCTTTCGATAAATTCCATGTAGGGCACGTTGACCATATCGAACGGATAGGGTCCTTCCACCTGAAAACGATTGAATTCGACATCGTTGCGCACATCCAGCAGTAAAAAATCCTCACGCCGGGTCAGCCAATCGAACAGATCGTGGGCGGTAAATCTTCCGAGTGTCATTTGTATTTCTCCATCGTTTGAGCATTTTGATCGCGCTTTGGGGCCTGTGCCGATTTAAGATGTGCGTCGAATCAGAAAGCGGATGAGTTCGCCTTCCTGGTTCGATTCGATGATCTCGTGGCCGGTGGTGCGACCCCAGGCCGGGATGTCGGTCAGGGAGCCGGGATCGGTGGTGTGGGCTTCGATGATCTCGCCGACTTCCACTTCCTTGATGCCCTTGCTGATCTTGACCACCGGCATGGGACAGGCCAACCCTTTGAGATCCAGTGTCTTGCTGATTTTGATATCGTCGTTCATGATGACTCTCCCCTATGTTTGTAATGATTTGAATTTCTAATATAATGAATTCGTAAAAAGCCTTATCCTGGACGGTTTTGTAAAAAGCCCCAGATACGGCAGCAGATGCCCGAGGAATGCAGCGTACTTATTGTACGCTGCAATGACGAGGGCAACGCGTAAGCTGATATTCATCCGCCTCGGGTGGATCGGACTTTTTGCGAAACCGTCATCCGGCATGTAGTGTCTATCCAGAAAGGGTAGATTTTGGTTCAGACCAAGGCCGCAGCGATTTTTAAACCGCAGGCGTAGCTTTGGCTACATCGAGGATTTCAAATGAGCGAGAACGCCGGCCTGGGGCAAAAGATGCCCTTTCTGGATGGATACTAAATGAAGAGCTGGACCTTGCTGCTCCCGGCTTCTTCCAGGAATTTGGCGACGCCGCCGAACTCCAGGTTCTGATAGTTGATCATTTCCTCGCGTTTAAAGCCCATGAGATCCATGGACATTTCGCAGATGACCACGCGCACCCCAAGTTCTTCGGCCAGGGCGAACATTTCTTCCAGCGAGGCCACGTTTTTCTTTTTCATCAACGATTTCATCATGGCCGTGCCCATGCCGCCCATGTTCATCTGGGAGAGTTTGACATCGCCAGCCCCCTTGGGCAGCATGGCCCCGAACATGTTGCCCATGATATCCTTGCCGCCAACCGTTTTGTTTTTGTCGCGCAGGACCGGTGTACCCCAGAAGGTAAAGAACATCACCGTCTCCATTCCCATGGCCACGGCGCCGGTGGCAATCACGAGGGCGGCCAGAACCTTGTCCAGGTCACCGCTGAAAACCACCATGGCCAGCTTGTTCTCCGCCGATCGTGTCTGTATACCGTCCAGTTGTGACTTGAGGGCTTCAATTTTTTCCTCGACTTGCTGCATGATTTCCTCCTGTTGTCGATAGCACCGTGGTTAAAGATTCATGGTATGAACAAAATATGCGAATTTTTAGGCACCGATGGGCGATGATCTCTTTATTCTCCTCCAGCCGCTTGCATCGACGCTTTGAGCACCTCAAGGTGTACCAGCAGCGTATCGCGTTGCTCCGGCGTCATGCGGGCGAGCACATCGCGATTGGCCGATTTGAGATGGGCATTGATCCGGTCCAGTTTGGTCTGCCCCGCCGATGTCAGCCTGAGCAGGCTGATCCGCGAATCTTGCGGGTCCTTGAAGCGCTGGACGAGCCCTTTGAGTTCAAGGCCACTGATCAGTTTGGTGATGCGGCTCTTGACGACCCCCATCTGGCGGGCAATCCCCTTGGGCGTCAGATAGCGTTCCTGGCCAAAAAGCCGTAGGCAGCGCAGCTCGGCTTCGGGCAGATTGAAACGTTCGGACTGGTGCTGCATGCGCTGCTGGCAGCACTGGTAGAGATCGAAAATCAGGTGCTGGAAGCGATCCGTCTGGTTGGCGGGGATCGCTGCCGCATGATGTGATGGCAAATGATTCATGCTATGAACAATAAGCGCGATAAGGATGCTGTCAAGGGCTTGGACGACCGACGGTATTTTTACCGGCTGGGGAGAGGCACCGGCAACGCCATGGATTGAATGCGGGGCCGCGCTGTGCGAATAAGTTATCCGAATCGGCCGGTGATGTAATCCTGGGTCAGTTGGTGGCGGGGATTGGTGAAGATCTGTGCGGTTTGGCCCACCTCGATCAGGTCGCCCAGGTGGAAATAGGCCGTGCGTTGGGAGACGCGCGAGGCCTGCTGCATGGAATGGGTGACGATGGCGATTGAAAATTGCTGTTTGAGTTCGTCGATCAGGTCCTCGATGATCGATGTGGCGATGGGATCCAGGGCCGAGCAGGGCTCGTCCATCAGAATGACTTCCGGACTTACGGCGATGGTGCGGGCGATGCACAACCTTTGCTGCTGACCGCCGGAAAGGCCGGTGCCGGGCTGCGCCAGGCGGTCCTTGACTTCTTCCCACAAACCGGCTTTGCGCAGGGAGGTTTCCACCACCTCGTCCATTTCCGACCTGGTCTGCGCCAGCCCGTGAATGCGGGGGCCGTAGGCCACGTTGTCGTAGATCGATTTGGGGAACGGGTTGGGTTTTTGGAACACCATGCCGACCCGGGCGCGCAACGGCACGACATCCATATGCCGGTCGTAGATATCGATCCCGTCCAGAAGAATTTCACCGGTCACATGGCAGATGTCGATGGTATCGTTCATACGATTGAGGCAGCGCAGAAAGGTGGACTTGCCGCAGCCCGAAGGGCCGATCATGGCGATCACCTGGTTGCGGCCGATGTCCAGCGAAACATTCTTGATGGCATGCTTGTCGTCGTAGTAGACATCGACGTTGCGGCAACTCATCCGCGGATCCTCGACAAAGGCCTCACCGACGGTTTCGCGGGCGTCACGGCTGTAGAGGATACGACCGGTGCCATGGTCCTTCACCGTCTCCAATTCGACCGTCGGGGTCTTTACGGTTCGCGAAACGTCTGTTTGTTCCAAGGGGGCATCCATTATTTCAGATTTACCGATCCGAGGCAGATTTTTATCAAATGGCAAGCCGATCAGGCCGGTGCCCACAATGATGCGCAACACCGGCCTGATGTCAACTCACGTAGGCCTTATTTCAAAGCTAAGCTTTGCATGCCTTTGACATCCGCAGCGAACCGCAGGCGTTCGGCGTCCGGCATGGGAATCATGCCCTTGTCCGCCAGGTAGCCGTCCGGTCCCCAGGCTTTCTCCGCGGTGAACTCCGCCAGGTAGGCTTTCATTCCCGGAATGACGTCCAGATGGGCTTTCTTCGCGTAAAAGAACAGCGGGCGGGAAACCGGATAGGAGCCGTCGGCGATCGCGTCGAAGGTCGGCGGCACGCCATCGACAAGGGAGCCCTGGATGGTATCGCTGTTCTGATCGAGGAAGCTGAACCCGAAGATACCGAGGGCCTTGGGGTTGGCGTTCAGTTTCTGGACGATCAGGTTGTCGTTTTCACCCGCCTCGACATAGGCGCCGTCTTCCCGGATGGTATGCGCAGCGCCTTTGAAGGCTTTTTTGTCCATGGCCTTGACGAAGGGAAAGCTCTTGGCGCCACTTTCCATCACCAGTTCCAGAAAGGCATCGCGCGTACCTGAAGTGGGGGGCGGGCCCAGCACTTCGATCTTGTTGGCGGCCAATGCCGGATTGACGTCCTGCCAGGTCTTGTAGGGGTTGGGAACCAGCTTTTCCCCACCGTTGGGATCGGGGACGTCCTTGGCCAGGGCCAGGTAGAGGTCTTTGCGGGTCAGTTTCATCGGGGCCGTTTTCTTGGAGTTGGCCACCACGATGCCGTCGTAGCCGATCTTGACCTCGATGATGCCGTCAACCCCATTGGCCATGCATTTGTCGTACTCGGATTTCTTGATGCGGCGGGAGGCATTGGTAATGTCCGGGTGTTCGACACCCACACCGGCACAGAAAAGTTTCAATCCGCCGCCTGAGCCGGTGGACTCGATTTTCGGCGTCTTGAAGCTGGTGGTTTTACCGAACTGCTCGGCGACGACCGTGGCGAACGGATAGACCGTGGATGAGCCCACGATGCTGATGTAGTCACGCGCCGAACCGGCCATCACGATACCGGCCGTGGCCAGGAAAGCGATGGCCGTCAGGGTTATAATGGTTTTTCTCAACATTCTTTCCTCCATAAAGCATAAGGGTTAATTAGTATGGACTAAAACAACTGCCGCAATAGCGTAATCTTGCGGCTTTAGCTTTTGATTAGCCTTTGGTTAGGAAACCGTTTGCGCCCATATCCTGAAAATTAAGTGCCCGCTAATCAAGAGACCGCGGTTCGCATATAACCGCATCGAACACCAGCAGCCCTACCAGCGGCGCTCAAAGCGTTTGCGCAAATAGACCGCCGAGGCATTCATGACGATCAGAAACGCCAGCAGGACCATGGTCGCCGCCGAAGTGCGTTCCACGAACGCCCGTTCCGGGCTGTCGGCCCACAGAAAGATCTGGACCGGCAAAACGGTGGACGGATCGGTAAAGCCCCCGGGGATATCCACGATAAACGCTACCATGCCGATCATCAGAAGCGGGGCGGACTCCCCCAGCGCCCGGGCCATGCCGATAATGGTGCCGGTCAAAATGCCGGGCATGGCCAGCGGCAGGACGTGATGGGCCACCATTTGCATCTGGGAGGCGCCAATGCCCAGGGCCGCCTCCCGGATGGAAGGTGGTACCGACTGCAGTGAAGCCCGACTGGCAATAATAATCGTCGGCAGCGTCATAAGCGTCAAAACAAGCCCGCCGACGAGCGGTGCCGATCGTGGCAGCCCAAAGAAATTGAGAAACACGGCCAATCCCAGCAGACCGAAAACGATGGAAGGCACGGCGGCCAAATTATTGATGTTGACTTCGATGATATCGGTCCACTTGTTTTTAGGCGCAAATTCCTCGAGATAAACGGCCGCGGCAATGCCGATCGGAAAAGACAGGAGCAGGGTCACCAATAGGGTGTAAAAGGACCCCATGACCGCCCCCCAGATCCCGGCCAATTCAGGTTCCC
>JAAUYB010170817.1_pt1 | contig 15113 bp, 13 predicted proteins | sample 7278071 | NCBI WGS metagenome assembly JAAUYB01 (sample SAMN14350121, study PRJNA611818) | marine sediment metagenome | isolation source: surface marine sediment (1.8m) | place: French Polynesia: Moorea | collected 2018-08
AAAATCACTAAGGCGATGGTACTAATTGACTCCTCGTCTTCTCTGACTGCACGAATGATCACCTGTTGATGATTTTTATTGTTTTTTTCTTCAGCTTGTAATGGTTTCCATTCCAGTTGGCCTTCCCCATTTCTTTCACAATAATACCCAGGTTGAGGTGGGGCGATATACATACCGGTTGCGATGTCAATCGTCCCTATTTGGGGTTGAGAAAGAATACTCCATTTAACTTTAACATCTGGAATAACGTTGAAGTTATAAAAACCTCCATATTTAATGACTTTATCACAGGGATCAATATCAATGTTTCTTACGGTTCGATTCCAAGCATCTTTAAAAATAGCAGCAACAATTAAATTGAGTTGAGTCGTTGCTACTCGATTAAAATAACCCAAAATAAAGGCCAAAGACACTAACACTGTCTCATTAATATCTGATAAGACTAAAGAAACTCCAGCAATGTTAAAATTAGCAGCACTCAACACCCACAAAATAGTTAAAGAGATAAAAGGACTTCGTAAAAGATAGGAATAATACTGTGGCTTGTAACGTTCTAGATAATCGTCAGAGCGAGAACGTCTCCTCATTTCTTGATACTCTTTATTATCTTGTTCCTCAAAATTCTTATTTTTTTGTTGCGTACTATCCCACGATTGCTGCACTTCACCTAACAGTAACCATGAGGATAAGATATCGGTTCCTTTCAAAATAAAAAAACTAAAATAATCTTTTGATTCTTGTTTGTTAATTGGATTGATGTGATTGCCAGTTTTTAATTTATATTCAGCAGTTTGTTGGATTAAATAAAGCAGAGTGCCGAAAAGAGTCCAACAAATTACTTCAATCCACTTTTTATTACCAGACCAAAATAAATTATTTTCTTCAATTACTGTCTTGAGTTCAGCTAAATCATTTTCAATACTTGATAAAAATCTTAGTTGTTGCTCTTGGTCTATTGAAGATATATTTTCTGGTAATTCATTGATTATTTCTTCTAGTATTTGCTTAATCTCATCCCTTTTAGAAGTAGAAGTTTCTAGCAAAAACCCGTCTAGTTTTGATGGCAATTGATTGACATTTGCTAAAAGTTTTTCAGCTTTTTCTGGACTAAATTGTTGTTGCTGAATATTAACTTGTCTTTGCAGATCAGCAATTGTGTCTAAAGTCGATTCTTTAATTTCCACAGCTTGAGAAGATAAAGGAGGACTGGGGGGATCAAACTTATGCCAAACACCATAACCGATCAATCCTACAATCAGTAAAATGACAAATTCACTAACGGTGGCCTCTCGGCTAAAAAACGGTTTAGTTGAAGCGGTTTTCTGAGGAGTTGAAGACCGTTTCTTCTCTTTTGAACGTTGGGAATCCTGATTTTTGCTAAACATTTTTAGCCCGTCTTATCTAATCATTAATTTATTTATATTTTGACATGGCTAAATAACTGATAAAATGGATTTAAACGAAACTTAACGCAGAGATTAGACAAAAATGACGGTTAAACCGGAGTGGTTACGGGTAAAAGCCCCTCAATGGCAACGGGTAGGCAGTGTTAAAGAAATATTACGGGATTTGGGCTTAAATACAGTATGCGAAGAAGCGTCTTGTCCCAATATTGGGGAATGTTTCCATGCGGGAACGGCTACGTTTTTAATTATGGGACCGGCTTGTACTCGCGCTTGTCCTTATTGCGATATCGATTTTGAGAAGAAACCCCAACCTTTAGATCCCCAGGAACCCTTAAACTTAGCGGAAGCAGTGCGTCGTTTGCGTCTGAATCATGTGGTGATTACCTCTGTTAACCGCGATGATTTGCCCGATGGGGGTGCGTCTCAATTTGTAGGCTGTATTGAGGCGATTCGTCAAGTATCCCCCAAGACGACGATTGAAGTGTTAATCCCTGATTTGTGTGGCAACTGGGAGGCGTTGAGGCTTATTTTAGAAGCTAAACCAGAAGTGCTAAATCATAACACCGAGACGGTTCCCCGTTTGTATCGTCGGGTTCGTCCTCAAGGAGATTATCAGCGATCGCTTTTATTACTGCAACAAGCCAAAATACTTAACCCGAAACTCTATACCAAGTCGGGTTTAATGGTAGGGTTAGGAGAAACAGCGGCCGAAGTTCGGCAAGTGATGGAAGATTTAAGGGCTGTCGATTGTGATATTTTGACCTTGGGGCAGTATTTACAACCCTCGGCCAAACATTTAGGGGTGACCGAGTTTGTGACCCCTATAACCTTTGAAGCATGGCAAACCTTCGGGGAATCTATTGGTTTTTTACAAGTGGTTTCCTCTCCTTTAACCCGTAGTTCCTATCATGCTGAACAAGTTCGGGCTTTGATGAGTCAATATCCTCGTTAACTGAGGAGGCAGGAGGCAGTTAAATATATGTCTCCCCCTCTCCCACACTCCCCACACTCCTCACAGAAGCCTCGATCAGATATCTTGAGGATTGACTGGAAAATAGAACTCTATGCCTTGATCAATCAAATGTTGATTATTAGCTAAAATTTCTTTTTTAAAGTTCCAGGCTAACACATAATAGATATCAGGGAGTTCGGTTAATTCTTTTTCAATGACAATAGGAATGTGCATTCCGGGAGAATAAAGTCCCCGTCTTAGTTCATTTTTTTCTACTAAATAATCGAGGTATTGGGTTCCCACACCGAAGTAATTTAACATGGTATTGCCTTTCACCGGTGCGCCAAACCCCCAGACGGTTTTGCCGTCTTTTTTAGCCTTATCTAAGTAGGCTAAATTATCTACTTTCATCTGTTCAATGCGCTTGGCAAAGTCTAAATAAGTAGAGAATTCATTGCTTTTTTCCTCGACTTCTGCTTGACGCATTTTTTGTAAGCGATCGCTGGGATTTTTTTGTCCTTGATGGGTAACAAAGCCAATAATTGATCCCCCATGAATGGGCGATAAATAAGCATCAAACATGGATAAACCATGACGGTTTAATAATACTTCGATGGTGTTTAAATTGTAATATAAAAGGTGTTCGTGATAAATTTGATCAAAGGCTAAATTATCAACAATTCGCTTCATATAAAGGAATTGAACCACAAAAATTCCATCATCGGTTAAGGCTTCTCTGATGCCTTCGGTGACGGAATGGAGTTCTTCTAAATGAAAAAAGACACCGGCAGCATTAATGGCGTGAAATTTACGATCTAGGCGTTTAACCACCTCTAAATTGAAGAAATCGTTGACAGTGGGAACCCCTGCTGATTCGGCTATTTTGGCGGTGGTTTTTGACGATTCTACCCCTAGAACATCGTAGCCTAAAGCCTGAAAATGTTTCAGTTGTGTGCCATCATTTGAACCAATATCTAACACCGACTTATTGGGGGTATCTTTAAAGAAACGATCATCCACTTCTTGGGCAACATTTTTAAAGTGTTCACTTAAAGATTTGGTCACCCCAGAAAGATAGGTATGATCCCCGAACATGACTTCTTTTTTCACTGTATAATCTAACTGAACGGTTCCACAATCATGACAGTATAGAACCCGCAAGGGATAAAAGGGTTCTTGACCCACTTCTTCGGGTTTGAGGAAGTTATTACACCAGGGTTGATGGCCTAAATCAATGGCTAATTCTAAATGAGTTGAATCACAAACACGACAAATAGTATTCAAGATTAATTGACCTCGTAGTTAATTAAATAGAACTGTAATTATTAAAGCATTTCGTTGCCATTTTCTCCAGCGTAGGTGACTGTTTTCACTCCATTAACCCGACCATTTTGCTGAGTGAATCTAAATCCTAATTTTTCTCTGACTAAATAAAGAGGACGACGTTTATCTTCCCGATAAATGCGGCCAATATATTCACCAATCACCCCTAAAAAGACTAATTGGATACCTCCAATAAATAAAATGGCAATAAAAGAAATGGTCCAACCAGCAACCCAACTCAGGGTAAAAAGTCGTACAAATAAGGCATAAATAATACCAATAATGGACAAGGCAACCGTTAATAACCCGGCCCAAATAGCCAGTCTTAACGGAACCAAAGAAAAGGATAAAATCCCATCCGCCGCAAAACGAATCATTTTGAACAGGGGATACTTACTCACCCCGGCCATGCGGGGACTGCGTTGATAGGGAACCGCCACTTGACGAAACCCCACCCAACTGACCATTCCTCGCAAAAAGCGATCGCGTTCCGGCATCATTTTTAAGGCTTCCACCACCCGACGGTCCATTAAGCGAAAGTCCCCCGTATCGAGGGGAATGGTCACATCGGATAGACGGTTCATGATGCGATAAAATGCTTTTGCACTCCACAGTTTAAAGGGGGTTTCTCCTTGTCTATCGGTCCGAACCCCATAGGCCACGTCATACCCCTCGTACCAACGGTTAACCATCTCTTTAATCACTTCTGGGGGATCTTGTAAGTCCGCATCAATTAAAACAATGGCATCCCCACTAACATGATCGAGTCCGGCGGTGACGGCCATTTGATGGCCAAAGTTACGGGACAAAAAGACGACTTTAACCCGTTGATCCCGTTGCTGTAGTTCCCGCAGATGGTTAGGGGTGTCGTCTTGACTGCCATCATCAACGTAAATCAGTTCAAACTGGGGAGTTATTTCTTCTAAAACGGAGACTAAACGACTGTGAGTTATGTGGATAACTTCTTGTTCGTTATAACAGGGGACAATAATTGAAATTAACACCGTTCACATCCTCTTCGCTTTTTGAGAAACCATAAGTTTAGACCTGATGATTTCTCACATCAATAATTCACCTATTGTATCTTGTTAGGTTTTTTCGGGGGGAATGGCATAAAGGGTATGTTCTTTCATGGTGAAGGTATAGCCAAGGGATTGCAAAAAGGGTTCAACGGTGAGTCGGGCAGATTTTCCTGTTTTGACATCGGTATGAATATCAATACATAGATAAGGTAAATAGCTTTTTAAGGTTTGTTTTCCTCCTTGTAAGGCATAAAATTCAAACCCCTCAATATCGATTTTTAGGGCTGTTGGTTGCAGATGATAAGTGTTAACAAATTCATCAATGGTGGTCACGTTAACATCGTAGGATGAATGGTGAAAATCAGGTTTAATGGTGGGGGCGTTTAAGGTGGAAGTATCCGAAGCCCAGGCTAAAGGATTACTATCGGTATATTCTAAAAATTGGGCGGTTCCGGGTTGATCGGAAATGGCGGAGGGAATGACAGAAATGTTGTGAATCTGATTGATTTCTAAAATTTGTTTGAGAAAGGTTTGGGTTTTTTGTGCCGGTTCAAAGGCATAAATATGACCGCTTTCTCCGACAATTTTAGCCAAGGGTAAACTAATGGTACCAAAGGAAGCCCCTACATCTAAAATAGTGTCTCCTCGATGGAGATGAGAGGATAACCAGTTAACACAATGGGTTTCAATGAGAAAATTGAGTTTTTTCTGGGGTTGGGGATCAATACAATGGGCATATAATTTTAACAATTCGCTAGGGGCTAAAATATCACAATGGTTAATAGAACAACTGAAAATTGCACCGGGTTTACTTTGTTGAATAACTTCTTGTAAAAACTGTCTTTTTTGTTGATCGAGTAATTGTTGGCCTAATTGTTCGATTTGATTAAAAATTCGATGGTTATAGTCTAAAGTGTCTTTTAGTTTATCATCAAGAACTTGATTATGATCCCTTAATTCTTGGTTCTGTCTGGTTAGATGTTCGACTCTTTCTTGTATTTCAGTTAGGCCGAGACTGCTACGAAGTTTTGATTTAATGGAATTGATCATGATGGTTATTTATTCTATTTTTTATCAGTCGGAATAGCATAAAGGGTATGTTCTTCCATGGTTAATTGATAACCAAGGGATTGTAAAAAGGGTTCAATTTCAACTAGGGAAGATTTTCCAGTTTTAACATCAGCATGAATATCGATACACAGGTAAGGTAAATATTTTTCTAAGGTTTGTTTTGCTCCTTGTAAAGCATACAATTCAAACCCTTCAATATCCATTTTAATTGCGGATGGTTCTAGGGCATTTTCTATTACATATTCATCTAAAGTTATGACTGATACTTGATAAGTTATAAATTTTTTATGTTGCTCAATATTCTCTTCTGAGGCTAAAGTTGAGGTATCGGAAGCCCAAGTTGAATCATTATCTTGGCTATATTCAATAAATTCGGCTGTTCCCGATTGTTGGGAAATGGCTTGAGGAACTAAAGTAATATTAGAAAAGTGATTTAAGTTTAATAGTTTTTGTAAAATATCTTGCGTATTTTTAGCGGGTTCAAACGCATAAACATGACCTTTTTTGCCAACTGCTTTGGCTAAAGGTAAACTAATGACTCCAAAGGCTGCACCAATATCTAGTACCGTATCTCCATAGTTAAGATGAGAAGCTAACCATTGGGCGCAATGATTTTCTACTAAAAAGTTCAGGTTTTGCTCAGGAATGGGAGAGACACAATGCTGATACACTTGTAAAGGTTCAATGGGAGACAAAACTTCAACGCCATTGATGCGACAATCTACGATACTTCCCGGTTTTATTTGATTAATAATCTCTTTAATTAACTCCCGTTTTTGATCTTTTAAAACTTGATCAAGGGCTGCTAAAATATCAATAATTCCTAAAATTCTACGTATTTTATTGATTAGATAATCTTTAATGGCCATAGTTTTGACTAGGTTGCCTATCTGGACAGATTAAGCTGAACGTTCAATTATATGACTCGTATTGATGGGGTTTAAGTTCCTTAGATTACAGTGCTTTTCAATTTATTGACAAATATCTCAACTTATGATAGACCTAATCACTAGCATTTAAAATAGACTAATCCTGGTGGATTAGAGTTTTATGGGGTTTAAACAGTTTAGTCTTGAACGCTTTCCTAAACAATTATTATTTATATTTTTAATCGTTATTTATTACATAATTGGGTTTTCTTTAATCGGTAAAACGTCTGTTACTTCTGATGAATCTGCTTATATTGGTGCTGCTTATGCGTATACTGAAGGATTAGGATTAAATCAAGAACATCCCCTCTTTTTCAAGTTGATTAATTCAGTTATTCTCAATCTATTTTATCCGAATTATAATCTGACCGTTCCTACTATTAATATTATTAGTGGTGAGGAGAGTATTGAGGCAAGATTAGCTGCTTTTAATTTAGGTTATAACGTTTTGATGGACAATCATAATAATTTTCAAAGTCTATTGTTTAGTTTACGTTTACCTTATTTAATTTTTAATAGTTTTATTTTTGTTTGGCTTTATTTATATTCTTTCATACTTAAGAAAATTCCTTCTAAAATCTCTCTAATTTTTGCCATATTATACGTTTTTTCTCCTAGCTTTTATGGTCATAACTTTTTAACTGCTTTTGATGTCAGTGTCAGTGTGTATGCTTTATTATCTATTCTCACTTTAATGGCGATTTATGACACAGTTATTAAAGGTGATAGTCAATTTTTAGCTCTACATTTTCTTGTTTTTATATTTTGTTTATTTGTCGGCCTTAATGCAAAATTCAGTAATTTGATCCTGCTACCTATCACCATAGGAACTTACATATTCCTAGGATTTTATTTATTTAAAGAGCAAAAAAACGATAGATTTCTAAACTTTTTAGGGTTAGGTGCTTTGAGTTTAACCATACAAGCGATATCAATTAGTTTGATGTATCGTTGGGCATTTAGAAATTTACCCAATCAATCCCTAATTGACAACTTCTATTTTTATATTGATGGAATCGGAATGAATCTGAGTACAGCAGGAGGAATCAGGGAACCCTTTTGGAATGGAGAGTTTGTCTCAATTACCTCCTTAGACTATTTATCTAAAATATTTTGGTTCAAAGAAAATCCTGGGCTGTTTGTGATTGGATTATTCCTGCTCTCAATGTTGGTTTATAAAATCAGTTCTCAAAAAACAGTTATTAAAAATAATATTAATAAAAAAACCTTACCTTTAATTATTTTAGCCATTGCTTATCCTCTGATTTATTTTTGGTTAACCAAAGACAGTCGCTTCATTATTGGCTATCGATATTTTTATCCGATTATTTTATTTGTTTACCTCTCCATTGCCAGTTTAACCCTCCTCTTGAAACATAAATGGCAAAAATACGTCTTACTAGGAGGACTAACCCTTTATATTTACTTAGGAGTGCTAGGAATTCCTCAATCTTTAAGCTATGTCAACCCACTTTGGCATCAAGAAAAATGGAAATTAGCCGATGATTCAACCATTAACTGGGGACAAGAAACCAAACATAGTGTAGAATATCTGCTAACCCATAATTTACTAGCAACGGATAACAAAAATGTCATCACTTATCAACTATTTGGAGTTAATATCGGGTTTGTGCAGTATCTTGATCTATTAAGTAAAATTAAAGACTATCCCATCAATATTGACTCCTATTATGCTCAACCGAGATTTAATCCAGAAACAGAAACCATTACCCAACTTCCTCATCAGTATCTACTCATTGATAGTACCGTAAAACAACAAATCTATGTTCAAAAAGAAACCAACCCCATCGCTGCTGAAAACTGGAATTTCCTAATTAATCATCAACCCATTTATTCTCGAAACGATATTATTTTTCTTTATAAACTTAGTTAACAATTTTATACTATATGACTCCAAAAGACATCATAAAATCGGTTCATCAATGGCTATATAGACATCGTATTGCCCTAGGAATTATCATCTTATATAGCGTGGTTGCCCTATCCTTAATGGCACCCATGGCCTCATCAAAAATCATTTTTTCTATTAGCGATACCCCCTCCCACATTGGTTATATTGCCCAGGCAAGAACCGCCATTATTGAAGGACAATTTCCCTTAAGAGTTGCCCCTCTTGAGGACAATAGCTGGCGTTATCCAGGGTTTCAATTTTATAGTCAACTGCCCTATTTTATCGGCGGTTGGTTTTATAAATTAGTCACCCCAAATAATCCCTATGAAGCCTATAAATTAGTGATTATCCTCGCGTTAACCATCGGGGGATTCTACATTTATCGCTTAAGCTTGAAATTGACAGAATCGCGTATTGCTGGGATTTTAGCGGGCGTTGCTTATATGTCAGCTCCCTATTTTTTAAATAATATTCATGCGCGAGGAGCCTTTACCGAAGCCATTGCTCAAGGTATTTTCCCTATTGTTTTATACTACGTCATCCAGTGCTACTCAACAGGAAAACGACGTTATCTCATCCTCAGTGCTATTAGTTGGTTTTGTTTAGCCGTTACTCATATCATCACCTTTGTCTATGGCACCTTATTCATTGCCCTTTTAGCCCTAATTGTTGTTATTCAAACCCGAAAAACAGACTTTACCTTTTCCCGTTTAATTCCTCCCCTTCAAGGATACGGTTTAGGATGGTTACTCGGCTTTTATTTCTTAGCACCCGTTGTCTTTATTTCTCCCTATCTTTCCATTCGTAAACAGATCAACGTTATCAACCCCTTTGGCACCAATACCTATACACCCCTGGCTAACCTACTGTCCCCCACCTCTTTACCCGCTGAACCCTCACAAACTGGTTTAGCTGCCACTTATGGCCTACATCCTGCCGTCGGCTGGATTTTACTAGCTGCTTGGGGTGTGGTGATCTACTATTATTCTTGTTCCCCCTCCCTGCCCCCCAAATTAAAAGAAACCCGTCCTTATATGCTAGGGTTACTGTGGGTGTTTGGGGTTGCCCTGTTTTTAACCTGGAGTCCCGTTGATATTTGGAGTATTTTGCCCCGTCAACTGTGGGTAACTCAATTTACCTTCCGCTTTCTCACCCATGTGATGTGGGCCGGTGCCTTATTAACCGCCTATGCAACGGTGTTAATCTTCCGTCGAAGGCTCGATCGCCGTCATTTAATTATTGGTATCCTAATCATTATCTTAGCCAGTCGTCCTTGGCTTCCCGCACCCAAAGGCACCTTAACCGTTGACGAATTAAAACAAGAACCCCTTTTTCGCTATTCTGGGGCCCTAGACTATCTCTATCGTACCCCCATCAAAACCCTCTACGGGAAAGCACAATTACCCCTTTTACACCCTGACTGGATTCCTGGATATAGCACTTGGAATACCTTTGTCAACCATCCTTTACTCCTCGAAGCAGAATTACGGTATCCGGCCTGGGAAGAAGGAGAAAACCCCGTATTATTTATCGAAGGAGAAGTTCCTCTAGAAAATATTGCCGATCAGGCTACCTTAGAAGTACATATTGATGGTAAAACCGTCGGTTCTTTTCCCTTAGTTTCTCGGGAATTAAAAGGAGAAGTTCCCTTTCCTCCCCTTCCCGAATCTAGCAATGATTTTGGCCTAAAATTTGTGGTCAAAGGGGCAACCCGTAACGGCCAACCCTTGAACATTCGCGTTAGACAACTGTATCTAGACGGGTTGTTACCCAAACATACCCTAATTCCTGTCACCGAAACCGAAGATTACTGTCAACAGGAAGGGGTGAGTACGGTGTGTGAAATTACCGTCCCCGAAGAAGCGAATATTGTACAATTGCCCGTGTTACATTATCCCGATATGGTGAAAGTTTGGGTTAATGGCCAGCGATTTAGAAAAGCGGTTCCGGTTCATCATCGGGACTATAATCTAACGGGGTTAGACCTTAAACCCGGCACTTATACCATTCGCACCACCTTCCATGGGTTGGCCTGGGCTAACTGGATGAGTAGTTTCGCTTGGTTGGGGTTGATTGGTTTAATGATTATGCCAAACTTTGGGCGTTCTAAAGCCGATTAAATTCTGACTTCTGAGTTCTGACTTCTGACTTCTTGAAATGGTTATGTTAACTTCTCCTAAAACCTCTTCTGTGCTTGGTTTACCGGTTCATTTGTGCCATAACTACACCCAGTGGTTGCTGCAATGTCTTGAAAAGGGTCAAGGGGTTCATGTGGTCACCATCAACGCAGAAATGGCCATGTTAGCCCAAAAAGACCCCCTGGTGGCTCAAATCATCCAAGAAGCGGATTTAGTCATCCCTGACGGTGCCGGTGTGGTGATCTATCTAAAAATGAGAGGACAACAACAGCAACGATGTCCAGGGATTGAATTAGCCCAGTCTTTGCTCGAAACCTTAGGAACCAGAGAACAAGACCATAAAATTGCCTTTTATGGGGGTAAACCAGGGGTGACAGTAGCAGCCGCCAGCCAATGGCAGACCCAACTGCCTGACGTTCAGATTATGACCGCTCATGGCTATCTCTCGCCAGAAGAACAAGAAACCTGGAAACAGACCCTAGAAACCCAACAACCCAGCTTAATTTTGGTGGGGTTAGGGGTTCCTCGCCAAGAAGTATGGATTCGTGAAAATAGAGAATTATGTCCTCACGCTATTTGGATCGGTGTGGGGGGCAGTTTTGATATTTGGTCAGGGACAAAAAAACGCGCCCCCGGTTGGTTGCGTAATAATAATTTAGAGTGGCTTTATCGACTCTATCAAGAGCCTTGGCGTTGGCGCAGGATGTTAGTGTTACCGCAATTTTTCCTCAGATCCCTCCTGAGAAACTGAGACACATTGTGAGAGGGGCGCAGTTAAGGGTTATCGGTTTCTTGTTCTATTTCCTGTTGTAATTTTTCGAGTTCTTCGGGGGTCATTTCTTCAAGACGCTTTTGTAAGACTGCCTCTTCGTAGTCTTTAAGTTGTTGGTTATAGGTCATATCTTTGTTGGCCACTCGGAAGAGATAGGTTAACGTCCAAGCCAAGACCACAACCACTAATAACGCTTGACTCCAAACCCCCGCCGAAAGGCCATCAAAACCAATGGCTTGAAATAAGAAGTAAGTGATGCCTCCGATGGCAAAGATTCCTAAGCTAATGGCGATAACATCGATTCGTCTCATGATGGCCTTTTAAGGGTTTGCGATCTATTTTAACCTGAGTTACGGGTTAACTTGACGACGTTTGGGACGAAAGTTCAAAAAGGGACTCAACAGAAGAACCCCGGGGAAAAAGAAGAACATGAGAAAGTACATAAAAGCCCGTTCAAAAGAACTGGCCACATACCAACGACTGTTGAGGTAAAAATAAACAAAGCCCGGCATAATCAACAGATAGAGAATACTTAACCCTAAATACAACCCTGCAACGATCAGGGTATCTTGGGGTAAGGAAGCGATCGCGTCAATAATTGTATCCATAATGACAGTGATAAGTAATGATGCACTGTTTCTATGGTAGAGGTTTTCTTTTAAATGGGAAACCATCCCCTCAATATCTTTTGATTCCCCATTAAGTAAATTTTTTGTTAAAATCAGGGAACGTTTGGATTAAAAATGCTAACAATTTATGGTAACTCTCAAGAAAAATGTCTTCTTCTATTACTCCCTTACTACTCGTCGACGGCTATAATATCATAGGTTCTTGGTCTTCACTCAAAGCGACCCGCGATCTCCACGGCTTAGAACAGGCAAGGCGCGAGTTGGTGGAGACGTTGATTAACTATACGGTACAAAAAGGCTACAAGACACAGGTTGTCTTTGACTCCCAATACCAAAAGACTCCCTCTTCTATCGAACATCATTCGACTCATCTTTCTATCTGCTTTACTGCTTGGACTCAGACGGCTGACACCTACATAGAAAAAGTCTGTGCTACTTTTTTTCGTCGTCAAGTTAGCAACTATAATCGTGTTATTGTCGCCACATCGGATCGGGATCAATATTTAACCGCGATGGGTTATGGAGCAGAATGGATGTCTGTGGATGTCTTGGTTAAAGATATTGAATCTGCCCGATCGCAAGTTCGAGGCAAACAACGCAGCAATAAACGGAGTCGGGGCCGTTTATTGTTTAACTGTCTCGATGCACAGTCTCAAGAAAAATTAGCCCGTTGGCTTTAAATATGGCCGGTTCTTTCTTCTTGCAAGGCTAACGCTAATTTTTGAGGGATGTGATCTAACTGTTGTGATTTTTCGGACTCAGAAAAAGGAGAAACAAAGGTATAACAGGGATCACAGTCTCCATCGTCATATACTTGAATCACCCATTTATCCGGTAAATTGTTAACCTTTACTTCTACAATATACCACCATTTGTCGTCAATTCTGCGAGATTTTTCGACAAAAAATAATTCTTTTTCTTGCTCAGATAATTCCCATTCTTCGCCAATAAATTCAATGGCTTTTTTTTCTGCTTCAGCTAAAGAAATCATGACTAATTTTCTACCTCATTGATTTTTTCAACTTCCCAATGATCTGCGTCTATTTCTCCTAATAAAGCTTCCAGTTTTTCTTGTGCTTCTTGGGATGATTGGGCTTTAATGGCAAAACAAGCATTAACCACAATTTCATAGAGTTTATCAGGATTGAACTTTTGAATACTATGTTTCATCAAGATCAAATTGTCAATTATTGAACTAATTTTACTTGAATTGAACAGGAGAAATCTGTAAAATAAATATTAAACTCATATCTTGCACCTTCGATAAAATCAGCTAGTTTAGAGAGGGAACAGGGAACGGGAAACAGGGAATAGGGTTTATTTTGATGGTAACTACTTAAGAATTTATTTTCTGTCTTTTGTTGCTGAGTTTTCCTGTACTGGTGCAAGATGTCAGTAAAAGGAATAGAAGTAAGAATCTCCCGTTACAGCCTTAGCGCGGACGGGAGAGTTCAAAAACTTGTCAGTAGCATCTAGGCAATGATGCTCGTAATCTGTCCAGCATCAAGTGCTAAATTAAGTTCTAAGAGGGTATCAAATCCCCCTCTATCAGAGACTTGAATAATTACGCCATTATTATTGGAAATATCGATCAGATCAGAATTGCCATTGTTATCGACAAAATCTAGATTTCTCAGAAGGAGATCAGGGGGAGCATTAATAGCAGGAGTCGAATTAATAACTAATAAATCCCCTTGGGTTTTGCCATCAAAATCGGGTAAGATATCAAACTCATCGAGGGAACCACGACTAACTTGACGGATAACAAATTGGTCAGCCCCTTGACCACCAATTAAAGTATCTTGATGGGTATCGTTGACACCTATCGAAATACCACCAATTAAGAGATCATTGCCATCACCACCCATCAAGAGATCGCTACCGTCACCCCCCACTAAGGTATCATCATCGAGATTCAACGGAAGAGTTGGGAAGGAGATGGGATCAGAAAAATCGAAACTTCTGGATTCAAAGAGAACGTCAGAGGGGTCGACGGGGGACGAGAGAACTTGTTCTCCTGGGGAGGAGGTGGGATTGGGATCAGCATCGTCACTGCTGGATGCTAAGAGAACGTCAAAGGGTTTGACGGGGGACTTGAGAATGTGTTCTCCTCCATAAATAACATCATCTCCTTCTCCCCCATCCAAGGAGTCATGTCCTGCTTCTCCGTAAAGGGTATCTTGGCCTGCGCCCCCCTCCAGTGTATCGCTAGAACCAAAGGGAAGGAAGTCCTTAGTGGTGGTTTCTACTACATCAGAGTCAACGCTAGAGAAATAATAATAAGGAAAGAAGAAATCTCTGCCTCCATACATAAGGTCATTACCCTCTCCTCCATAGAGAGAATCCGTAGATGCGCCTCCGTCGAGGGTATCGTCTCCTGACCCCCCGACAAGGGTATCTCGACCGTCTCCCCCACTTAAAGAATCTTGACCGGTTCCCCCATCAAGGGAATCATTCCCTGAATCTCCGTAGAGGGTATCATTGCCCGAACCGCCGGCAAGGGTATCATTGTCGGGTAAATAGTAGTATGGGTCATAAGGAAGAAGAGAACTGTTTTCTACTTCAAGGGAATTGAGGGGAGTGCTGTTGATAAAGGTTGGTTCAACGGTAGAAGAAAAGGAAAAGAAAGTTTGGTCGCCATAAATAAGGTCATTACCCTCTCCTCCATCAAGAGAGTCATTTCCTGAACCTCCCATAAGGGTATCATTTCCCGAACCTCCGACCAGGGTATCCTCGTTGAGCAAAGATCGACGTGGGTAATAAAGAAGACTAGAAAAGAAAGTTTGGTCGCCATACATAAGGTCATTGCCCTTTCCTCCATCAAGGGAGTCATTTCCTGACCCTCCCATAAGGGTATCTCGACCGTCTCCCCCACTTAAAGAATCTTGACCGGTTCCCCCATCAAGGGAATCATTCCCTGAACCCCCGTAGAGGGTATCATTTCCCGAACCGCCGACCA
>JAAUYB010077824.1_pt1 | contig 15107 bp, 15 predicted proteins | sample 7278071 | NCBI WGS metagenome assembly JAAUYB01 (sample SAMN14350121, study PRJNA611818) | marine sediment metagenome | isolation source: surface marine sediment (1.8m) | place: French Polynesia: Moorea | collected 2018-08
CCCGTCGCAATGACATTATGTAGGTAGCAGACCAGCTATTTTAATATTTAGTTTATGAATTAGTTCTGAGATTTAGTATAAGATAATCTGACTTTTGACTTCCGTGAAATGGCATGAGTTGGCAGAAATCAGGTAAAATTCAAACTATATATCGAGGATGTATACTATGCGTTGGATGCGATACGTTAAAATAGCTCTAGTCAATACTGTTGGGGCATTAGTAGGAATTATTTGGATACCTGTGCCTCAAGCAGTAGCACAACCTTCACTTCCTGAGCAAGCTAACTCAGAAATTTCTGTGCTAGAAACTATCAAGTCGATAAATAACAACATAAAAATTCCCAAAAAAGTAAGTTCATTACCAGAACTTTACCAGATTAGAGACCAATTAAAAGTAGAACTCAATGAAGTCTCTAAAATGCCAAACCTCCAAGAAGTAAGAGAACCTTGGCAATACCAATTCCAAGTACGACAATTTGAAAAAACCCTGAAAGACTTCCGCAGTATAGAAGCCAAAATTATTAAAGAAGAAAAAGCTGCCCAAAGTTGGAAGCAAGCACTGAGCATAGCAACTAATGCGGTAGCAAAAGGAAAAAAAACAGAGGCAAATTATCAAACTTGGCAAGAAGCAGAAAATCTCTGGTTAGATGCAATTGAGAGTTTGCGTCAAATACCTCAAGATTCATTGATGACAGATAGAGCGATCGAAAAAATGATCGAATATCAGGGGTATTTAGCAGTTGCTTGTTATGAAAAAGTAATAGCAGCAAGAAAATGGGAAGAAAATATAGAAAATAATACAAATTCCGAAACAATAAATTCTCCACCTATTGCATATAGTTTATCTCCTGGTTTCACAATTTATGGTGATACTAATAGAGATGGGGAAGTGGATGAAACTGATAAGTCAGGTAGAGAAAAATGGTCTTTATCAGAAGGTGCGTTGATGTTATTTAATAATGATGATGATAATGGCGATCTAATCCCAGATTGGCGAGATGGGGATGTTAATGGTGAAAATGATGCAGCAGATTTAGCTATTGTCAATATTCAATTGGCAGAAAATTATAGGGATGCTCAAATCTACATTTCTACAGACACAGATGTTACTAGCTATATTAATGTATTCCAAAAAACAGAATCTGGATGGCAACCAGTAGACATTTCTGGTACTGAAGCATTAAGACCCAGGGAGAAAATAATATTAGGTGTAGAAGCTAAACAATTTGCCGATCGCAACTGGAAAGGAGTAGTTAATTTGAAGGCGATCGCTGAAAAAAATGGTAGACAAATTGCTTCTGATAGTATTCAAATAGGTGTAGTTCCCTGGTTAATGTCTCCTAATACTGCTCCAGTTAAAGAACTTCACGTTAGCGAACGAGGTTTTGCGAATCAAGAGTTTATTGATAAAATCAGAGAAATTATTGAAAAAACAGGTGCAACAGCCAAAATTAATCCTGGTGGTACTACATGGATGCAAGATACTCAAGAAATAGGTTATGTGCAGTTTCCCAGTCAAGGTAAAACCCGTAACATTAATGTTGCTCTTAAAGCTAATCGTCCTGGGGAAAACGACCAATATTCTCGCAGTCTTCTCAAAGAAGATTTTGGCTGGTTTGAAGTTGGTAAACCTAGACAACTTGACCCTCTAAATAGGTGGGTGGATGCGTATGGAAATCTAGAGGTGACGCCACCTTTGTCAGGATATCCTATGGGAAGAGTTTATTATGGTAAAGCAGGTGAAGTGGGTATGAATCCTGATATTATTGACTTCATCAAAGCACAAAAAATTCAGGGTCCGCCAGTGGATATTGATACTTCTTGGTTAATGATTCGTCATGTAGATGAAATTATTAGTTTTATTCCTAGTAAATTTGGCAAACCTTTAATGTTAATTGTGAGTCCAGAAGCGGGGGTAAAATTATTAGAAGAATTAAGTGAAGAAGGCTATGGTCAAGCTGCTATAAATCGTGGTTTAACCACTCAAACAACTGTGCGAGAAGCGTTAAAAAAGTCTAAGTAAATTCAACATAATCTCTATGTACAAAGGGCAAAGTTAAACCCATTAATTGAGAAGATAAAACAGGAATTTAATCTCAGTGATGACCAGATAATTCAAGTGCCAGCAATGTTTGGATATAGCGGTTATCCTTGGTGGCCGAGTATGGTTAATTCGGTGGTAGTTAATGGAGAATTATTAGTTTCAAATCCAGGAGGAGCATTAATTAATGGCAGAGATTATACTCAGGAAAAATTCCGCAGATTGGTAGCTGATTCTATTTTAAATATTAATTTTATGGATGATCAATATTATCAAGAATTAAGAGGCAGTGTCCATGATGCTACTAATACAACTCGTTTAGGAAAAAATAATCCTTTCTGGGAATCTTTATCTGAGAATATGTCAGAGTTTAGAGGGAAAAGTTTAGATGTGACAGGTCTGAGATAATATAGAAATTAGCAATTAGCTATAAGAAGGGTTTGCAGACCAAACGCCTACGAAATTGTCAACTACGATAATTATTACTTGAGAATTTTAATGTAATATTTGGGTAATATTATGTCTGGATAAATACTAACTATAAAGTCATTGCGACTGGAACGGAGTGGAAGGAAGCAATCTCATGTTTTAGATATTTATTCTATTTATTCTTAATGGTAAATATTTAACCGGACATGATATAAGTCATAATACAGCCAACAATTTAAAACTTGTAGAAAGGGAGAAAAAAATGTCAGATTTTATGGATTTTTTGAAGCATAAATATGCTTATGTTGCTCTGGGAGAATTTAAACCTGGAAAGTTTCAAGAAGCAAAAGAACTTTATGAAAAGGCAGTTGCTACTTATAACGAAGGTTTTAAAGGGGCTTATTTATTGCAGTTGCCAGGAACAGATAAAGGTATTGCTGTAATTTTTTGGGAAGGAGTTGAAGATATGGATGCTAATCAAACTGATGCTTATAAAGCAGCATTGGCAGAAATGTCGCATTTATTTGCCAAACCACCAGAAACTAATTTTTATGAGACTGTTACTGAGATTTTACCAGAGTAAGGGGGAATTTAGAATTCAGAATTTAGAATTTAGAATTCAGAAGTCAGAAGTTAAATTCTTCGGGAATTTCATCTAAGTCAGATAAATTAGTCGCGGGCAAGATGCCCGCATCAGAATTTAGAATTTAGAATTCAGACCAAACTGCATAAGCAGACAAGATTCGATATTCCCACACTTCCCACACTTCCCACTCCCCTACTCCCCTACTCCCCTACTCCCCCACTCCCTCACTCCCCTACTTCCGCGCGATCGCATAATAACGCCAAGGAGCGGGATAACCTTCAATAGTTAATGACGGATCGTTAGGATGAAGAAACTCTGACAAACTATCAATATTTGCCCAAGTAGTGCGTCGTTGCTCTTCAACCGACAAAGGTTCGGCAAAAAAACAATTGATATCGCTAAACCCCGCTCTCGCTATCCAATTTTCCAAGCAAGACTGGGTGGGGAGAAACCAAATACCCCGCGCTTGAGCGTAACGTTTTTGGGGAGTGAGCGCTACTGGTAAATCTCCTGGAATACCTTGACAGTCAATAATAATTTCTCCTTTGGGTGCTAATGCTTCTCGCATTTTGCGTAATAAACCAATGGGGTCGGTGTGATGATAGAGGATACCCAGGCAAAAAATGGTGTCAAAAAATTGGGGATAGTAGTGAATATGTTCGACTCCTAAAAGTTCAAATGCGAGCATTTTTTGTTTGACAATATTTTGGATAAGTTGAAAATTCCAAAAATGTTTGGTGTAGGGTTCAAAACCGATAACTAATTCTGGTTGTTGCGCTGCCATCCGAAACATAAAATAACCGTTGTTGCAACCTATATCAGCGACTTTGCGATTTTTCAGAGAACTGATATGTGGCAAAATGCGCTGCCACTTCCAGTCAGAACGCCATTCTGCATCGATGGTTATGCCAAATAGTTCAAAAGGACCTTTTTTCCAAGGGCAAAATGTTTGTAAGGAGTGGTGAAACCGTTGTTTTTTTTCTAGGGAAAGTTCGTCAGGGTTGCCTACTTTGATAACTGCATTAGAAAAGTCGAAAAAGTCGGTTTGAATATCTGCTATTGTTTGTACTGCTTCATAATATTTTTGATTAGAAGGTTCAAATAATTTTGTTTGTCTTTCTTGACGGATTTTTAATATTGCTTCTGTGTTGATGGGGGTGTTGTATTTAGATAAATAATCTGGGGAAATATAGCCGATATTTTTGTTAAACATAATCATTAAAATTGATAGCCTAAAGTAAATAATACAATACTTTCTAATTGATTTATGATAGTTGGACAGAGCTTTCCTAATTGTCGAAGTAAACGAGTCTTATATAATACTCTTAATTGATGACATAAAGCAACTGAATCTTGATTTAGTCCGCGTTCATTTTGGGGAATTAGTAAACAACTAGGTAAAGAACTTTGTCTTAAATTGGTGGTTAAAGGGATGGTAATAATTGTTGTAGTAAATTGATAAATTGTGTTTTATTGAAATATAATGACTGGACGAACCCAAACATCCAACTAAGATCAAAGAAATCAGAACTACTATTCAAATCATCAGGATTCCATCTTGCTAAAGTATCAGCAATCGCTGTTTATAACCCCGTTGACTTCAATGACCGACTAATTTATTGACGTAACGCTTCATCTTTTTCTTTCTCGACATTTTTTCTGAGTTTTTGGTATTCTTGCCTTAAAATGTTGTTGACGTACTTGCTTTAGCTCCCTCTCTTTTTGTTCCATTTCTAGAGTTCTTAAACTAAACTGAGTTTCTATCTAAATTAAAGAATTAGCAGCGACAAATTTAGTTTCAAGATTTGGTAAAGGTAAAATTCCACGATTCGATGGATTATTATTAACCTTTTGGTCAACAATGTTTTATAATAAATCAATTCAGGAGGATTATCTCGATAAAGTTGATTCAGATAACTAATCACTTCATTCTTAATATATTGTACCAGTTTTATATTATTCCATAACTCTTCAAACCATAATTTTAAATCTTGTCTATCCCTGTCACTATCAACGATTAAATTTAATTCAATATTACTATTTTATTCAGATATGCCTAATCCTTTTAAGGTAAAATTAGAGCTACCTAAAATTGCAGTTTTAACTCCATTATTGTCAATATGGTACATTTTTCCATGAAGTAAATTACTTTGTTTAATAGAACGAATATTTACCTTTTTATGTATCCATTCTTCACATTCCTTAGCTAATTTACTCTGTTTTAATCTACTACTTAACTGAATCCTAGTATCTTCAATTTTAAAATATTTTGGATTAGTATCACTGCCGATATTTTCAATAAACCGTGGTTCTCCAAACAGAAAATTTAAGTTATCAATAGATAATAATTCTTCTTTTAAAGCTTCAAACGCATAAATCGTAAAATAAGCAGAAATGATAGATAATTTAGAGTGTTTTTTAATCTTATCTTTGAGAAAATTTCCAACTGTACCTCGTTCGCGGTTATCTCGAATACCAGACTGAAATACAGAAAGTTGATGATTAGACATAGTGCTTGAGAAAAAATTACTTTTGTCTTAGTGTTCCCTTATTGAACTTTTAACTTTCAATAAAAATGTAATGAGTCAAAATTGGGCAATTACCCAGAATATGCAAGTCATTTTTGATATCGCACTCAATTCAGAATAAAACGTTATTTATGTTTTGATAATTCCCTATTTATTAAAAATAAAATCATCATCGATATAGAGATTTTAAAAAAGTATTATAACTCTTCGTAAATTAATATTTAACAACTTTTTGATAGTGATTTAAGGTATATTATTAGAGATATCTATTTTAACCAAGCTTGCATTTTTTGTCGTAATCCTTGTGTACTAAACCAATAGATAACTCTAACTAAAATGTTAGTTCACTGGAGAGTACAAAGTTCTTCTAAAAAGCGATTTGCTTTCAAGACTGAAAGTATTACTGTAGAAGGCTTACAGTACCTGTAATGTTTAATAGAGAGTTTCTAACCTTGAGACCCCTGAAAGCTTTAGCTAGCAATAGTTATTCCAAGAACTTTGCACTGTCTAGTTAGTTCAAACATGGCTGCAATAGGGACAATATTTCCAGCATCATCCATATTGACAATAGCAACTGCATTCTTGAACAAACAGCCTCTTCAAGCTAATTTATAAAGATAATCTAAAAAAGTCTGACCCAAGTAAAATAAACAGTTACTATTATTTTGACTTTAGTATTATTGTAAATAATAAGCCATTAAGGTATGTTACGACGTAATTTTTTGTATGCCTCACTGCTGGCTTTATCTTTGACAGTTATTTCATGTACTCAAAGTACTTCTGATAATAGTGCTAAACCTGACTCAGATTCTGGTTCGGAATTAATTATGGGGCTAATTCCGGCTGAGAGTAATGAGGAAATGGTGGAAAAGTTTGAGCCTATGCGGGCTTATATGGAAGAGAAACTAAATCGTCCTATTACGGTTTTTACTGCTACTGATTATGCAGGTGTAATCGAAGCAATGCGCCGAGATAAAGTTGATATTGCTTGGTTTGGTCCTTTATCTTATGTATTAGCAGAACAAGAAGCAGGAGCAGAAGCATTTGCTGTTGGAGTTCGTCAAAAAACTGGTAAATCTACCTATAAAAGTATATTAGTTGTTCCAGGAGACTCTTCTGTTCAATCAATTCAAGACTTAAAAGGAAAAGATGTAGCATTTGTTGATCCTGCATCTACTTCAGGTGGGTTAGTTCCCTCTTACTTAGTCGTAAAAGCAACAGGACAAAAGCCAAAAGATTTCTTTGCCAAGCTTACCTATGCAGGTTCTCATGATGCAGCGGGAATGGCTGTTAAGAATAAAACTGTAGATGCAGCAGGTACTAATGATATTACTTATAACAAAATGCTGAACAAGGGATTGATTTCCCAACAGAGTAATCGTATTTTGTTGGAATCAGATCCAATACCAGGTTCACCTTTAGCTTATCGTCAGGAATTAGATGAGCAAACAAAGAAACAAATTCGTGAGATAGTCTTGAATGCTCATAAAGATATTAAAGTGACTGGTTATGGAGAGCTTTTAAATTATGAATCAGCTACTCCCAAAGACTATGAAATTATCCGCGACATGATTAATAATCTGGGAATTACTCGTAAGGAAATCCTCAAGTAATGGAGGATTAAAGACGCGGGGAGAGGGAGACGCGGGGAGAGGGAGACGCGGGGAGAGGGAGACTTTCTTGGATGGGGATTTGACCCCAAGCAATTTTATGCACCGTAATAGACGGTGGGGTATTTGACCGATATGAATTTAGATAATTCATTACTCTACTCTAGTACAGCACGGCGTAAATAAAGCAACCATTATAAATCTGTAAAAAGCTTTAATAATAGGCTGTTGCACCTTCTGCCTCCTTACTTCTGCCTTCACGTACTAGGTACTTAATTATATGTATGTAATTCAAATCAATCGAGCGGGTAAGACTTATGAAAATGGAACAATAGCAGTTCACCCCACCAGTCTCAACTTTGAGCCAGGAACATTTAACGCTATTCTCGGACCTAGTGGTGCAGGAAAGTCAACTTTGTTACGAATGATCAATGGCTTAGAAACACCAACTACAGGTGAGATAATTATCCAAGGACAAACTTTAACAGCTAAAAATCTGCGTCAAATTCGATCGCGCACGGCAATGGTATTCCAACAGTTTAATCTGGTGGGTCGTTTGAATGTGATCAGTAATGTCTTAACTGGGCGTTTGTATTACAGTCCTTGGTGGAGCAGTATCTTGTATCTGTTTAGTCACAAAGATTGGAAAATTGCTCAGTGGGCACTCAATAGGGTTGGTTTAACAGATAAAGCCTGGGAACGGGTAGACCGACTTTCAGGAGGACAACAACAACGGGTGGGTGTAGCCAGAGCTTTGGCACAGCGTCCAGACGTAATTTTAGCTGATGAACCTGTCGCTAGTCTCGATCCTGTGGCGAGTGAAGAGATTATGGAATTACTCAGGGAAATTTGCCAGCAAGATGGGATTACCATTGTAGCAAATCTTCACCAAGTATCCTTAGCTATGCGCTACGCTGCTCGCGTTATTGGGTTGAATCAAGGAAAGGTGGTATTTGATGATTCCCCACAAGCCTTGGTTAACGAGACCTTACGCACAATTTATCAGAGAAAGGATGGCAGCGTAGATGACAGCTTGGAAATGGCGGTTACCGACTAAACATGGATTTTTGCCCTTATGGTGGGGATTAGGATTGATCTTACTGCTAGGGACATTAGCATTTACAGCGGTACTGGTAGAACTGGATGTATTGCGATTACTACAGTCAAGCGGTAGTTTATGGCAATTTTTAGGTCAATTGCTGACTGTGCCAGATTGGGTCTATATACCTAAATTATTGCTGAAGATGCTGGAAACCATTGAAATGGGGATTGTATCTACAGCGATCGCTGTTTTGTTGAGTTTACCTTTGGGAGTGCTTGCAGCCAGAAATACCTCACCACACCCAGTTTTATATCACTGTATTCGCAATATTCTCAATTTGATGCGTGCCTTACCAGAGTTGGTTTGGGCCTTGGTATTTGTTTCGGCTGTGGGCTTGGGACCTCTGCCAGGGGTAATGGCACTTATTTTTGTGACTACGGGCTTTTTGGGAAAATTTTTGGCAGAAAGTATAGAAGTGGTGGATGCTAATGGGGTTATGGGTGTTAAATCTACTGGTGCTGGATGGTTGCAAACTTTAATGTTTGCTGTCTTTCCTCTAGCTTTACCAGATTTCATTGGCACTGTTTTGTACATCCTAGACCACAATGTGCGAGCGGCAACAATTTTAGGTTTAGTAGGGGCTGGGGGTATTGGGTATGAACTGGTGATGAGTATGCGGTTATTTAATTATGGTCGTTTGATATTAATTGCCACAGCTATTTACATAGTAGTGACAATATTGGATTGCTTTTCTGATGTTCTGAGGAGTCGAGTTATCTAGTTAATTACTTATTACTTATTACCTATTACTTATTACTTATATTTACCCCAAGGTGTATTGATGTTTAACTTGTCATTGAAATTATTAAACCTACCACCTGCTCCCAGAAATTGGCTTCCCTTGTGGATTAGTCTGACTATTTTCCTCATTGGAGCCATGATTTGGCATTTGGGATTGTCCTTTGGCAGTGTCATCATGGGTATTGGTAATATTTTTGAATATCTGAGCCGTTACCTCAATCCCGACTTTACGGATTGGCAAAGATATTTGATCCTTATGGTGCAAACATTAGCGATCGCTCTTTGGGGTACAGTATTAGCATTTGTTACCAGTTTTTTGCTCGCGCCTTTGGGAGCAAATAATCTCTCGCCACACCCCGTAATTTATCGCCTGATCCGGGAGTTGTTCAACTTTATGCGGGCAATGCCAGATTTGATGTTGGCGTTGATTTTCGTTACTGCCATTGGGTTAGGAGCAACACCTGGTATTTTGGCATTGGCAGTACATACTTCGGGATTTTTAGGCAAGTTTTTTGCTGAGAGTATGGAACGGGTAACTCCAGGTATTTATGAGGGTATACGTTCTACTGGAGCAAATCTACCTCAAGTTGTAATGTTAGCAGCAGTCCCTTCCATCTTGCCAGAAATGGCAGGATACACCCTTTACATCTTTGATCGGAATGTGCGGATGGCTTCAGTTTTAGGTTTGGTAGGAGCAGGTGGTATTGGTTTAGAACTGCACGATAATCTGCGTCTATTTCGCTATAACGAATCTGCTGCCTTGATTTTAGTCATCCTGGTTAGCATTGTGGCGATTGATTATCTTTCCAGTTGGATACGCCAGAGGATTAGCTAATGGAAACAGTTGATAATCAATGGTTGCGGGCAATTACAGCCCATCCTCCAGAAATAGTAATTCAACTAACAGCTAGACTCACCCAAGGTTGGCAGATTAGCTATGAAACTGTTCCCCAAACGGGATTGTCACTACTGCAACTACAAGATAGCGTGTTTCACGAACCCTACTACTTGGGAGAAATTCCCCTATCAACCGCTTGGGTAAAGTTAAACATAGGCAATGAGCAGAATTATGAAGGAGCAGCCCAAGTAATGAGTGATGTACCAAATTTAGCTACATCATTGGCAATTTGCGATGCCATTTTGATGAATCAACTGGAGGGATGGCAAGAGGTTGCTGATTTGATTGCAAGGGGAAGGGAAATTCGCCAACAAGAAGACAAATTGCGGGGAGCTATGTTGGCAAAAACCAAAGTAGATTTTTCCTTACTAAATGAGGAGGAAAGTGATGCTGAAAGTTGAATTGGCTGGGATTTGGCAAGATGAGGTACAGCAGTATATTTTCCGTCAGTTGCTCAGTTGTATGAGTTTACCAGGAACTATTGCTGATTTAAGCTTATATCTGGGAGAGAACACTGCTTTAATGGGGGTTTTGGCTACCTTATTAGACAATACAGTGACTCTCCACGATCTACATGAATTGGTGCCCCAAGGCGATCGCCGTTTTTTAAATAGTCCCACCGCACCCCTATCAGAAGCACGTTTTATCCTGGCAGATGGGGCGATCGCTCCTGATGCCAATTTTAGCCCTCATTTGGGAACCCTTGCTAGTCCAGAGTTGGGAGCAACAATTGTACTTCAAGGTCAGCACTTGGGAAGCGGTGAATTAACTTTCAGTTTAACTGGACCGGGAATTTCATCTACCCAGGAAAACAAGGTTGCATTGAATGGGTTTCATGGTGCTTGGTTTTCTCGCCGTCAAGAATGGATAAGTGCTTTTCCTTTGGGAATAGATCTGATTTTGGTGGATGCTACACAGGTAATGATTATCCCCAGAACAACCCAGATAGGGGACGCGGGGACGCGGGGATGGGGTGAGGGGGAGACGTGGTGAGGAGGGGACGCGGGGACGCGGTGAGGAGGAGACGCGGACACGGAGACGCGGACACGGAGACGCGGTGAGGGGAGACAGTATAGCAGTCGAAGCAAAGATTAGGACATTTCTAAATCCTGTTTGCGCAGCATTCCGTAGGAAAATCCTTTAACAACTTCCTGTTCCCTGTTCCCTGTTCCCGATTCAAGTAGCGCTATAAATAAAATTCGGCAGAAATAAAGAGGATAAACAAATGGGATATGTTGCAATTAAGGGTGGAGAAACTGCCATTTCTGAAGCGATCGCTTTATTAGAATTTTTGCGGGCTAAGGATAGCAATGAACCGCCTTTATCAATTGGAGGCATTCAGCACCAGCTACACGCACTCCATAGCCGAGTATTATCGGAAGGGGGAATATACCATCCTGAACTAGCAGCTCTAGCAATTAAACAAAGTGCCGGAGATACTTTAGAAGCTGCTTTTTATCTGCGAGCTTATCGTTCCACCAGCCCACGAATTGGTATTACCCCCGTGCAGAGAACTGAGCAGATGCGCTTAATTCGTCGTATTTCCGCCGCGTTCAAAGAAATTCCCGGCGGACAAATGCTAGGTCCTACCCCTGATTATTTGCAACGGTTATTTAGGTTTGAACTCCTGGATGAATCTCCCCATCGTTTCCAACAAATTGCCAAAACATGGTTGCATAATATACCAGACGATGCCCTGCCCACAAGTTTTCCTAAAGTCCTAGATAGCTTGCGGGCAGAGGGTTTACTCCCACCCGTACAAACTCAACCCCATCAACCCTTTGATATTACCAGAGAACCCCTAGTATTTCCTGTTCCTCGTTCCGCAACCTTAGCTACCATGTCTCGTGCTGAAACTGGTTCTCTGTTAGCGATCGCCTATTCCAATATGCGGGGTTATGGTGATATTCACCCTACAGTAGCAGAATTGCGTGTTGGTTACTTACCTGTACTATTACCCCATCCCATTTCTGGAGAACTGATAGAAGCGGGAGATGTATTGATGACAGAGTGCGAAATTGTCGCCATGTACGAAGCACCAACCAAGGATAGCAAACCTACCTTTGGTTTAGGCTATGGTGCTTGTTTGGGGCACAACGAAGTCAAGGCGATTTCTATGGCAATTCTAGATCGAGCTTTACAAAAAGGGCAGCAACAGGGAGTAGAAAATCCTTCAGAAGACCCAGAATTTGTCCTGCTCCACATTGACGGGATTGAATCAATGGGGTTTGCTTCCCATTACAAAATGCCCCATTATGTGACTTTTCAATCTGACTTAGATCGTTTGAGAACGACGCGGGGAGGGGGTGACGCGGGGAGGGGGGGGACGCGGTGACGCGGGGAGACGGGGACGGGGTGATGGGGAGAATTGAGATATATAGAGACAGGATTATTGTAAATGTCAAATATACGTTCGTTCAAAGAGTTAAGAGTCTGGCAGAATGCTATGGATGTAGCCATGAAGATTTTTGAGGTTACTAAATCTTTTCCAGTAGAAGAACGCTTCTCCTTAACAGATCAAATACGTCGTTCATCGAGATCTGTAGCTGCTAATATCACAGAGGGATGGAACAGAAGAGACAAGCGGACACGGGGACACGGGGACACGGAGAGTAAACCAGATAAGTCACCGCGTCACCGCGTCTCACCATCTCCGCGTCTCTTCATCCCAGCCGCTTTTGTCAGTAAACTTAGTGATGCTGAAAGTGAAGCCGCAGAAACCCAAACTTGGATTGAAATTGCTTTGAGATGTGGTTACTGGACACAAGAGGAAGCCTTATATCTGGATTCTCGATGTGAAGAAATATTGGGGCAAATAGTGGCAATGATCAAACATCCAGATAAATGGACAATTAGGTCTAATAAGTCTAATTCTTCTATTTCAAAGTCTTGAATCTCCGCTTCCCCCCATCCCCCCATCACCACGTCCCCATGTCTCCATGTCCCCGCGTCCCCGCGTCTCCCCATCCCCGTGTCTCCCCATCTCCGCGTCCCCCCTCCCCGCGTCACCGCGTCCCTCATTCCCCGCGTCAATTTACACTAGCACCTATGAATCCCATTTTTGGCTTCCTCGATAGTTTTGCAAAAAAGGAAATTCGCCGTAGCTTACTCAAAGCTATAGCCATTCCTGGTTATCAAGTACCCTATTCCTCGCGGGAAATGCCTATTGCTCGTGGTTTTGGCACTGGTGGCTTGCAAATTACCTTATCTATATTGGGTAAAGATGATGTGTTAAAAGTTATTGATCAGGGCAGCGATGAATCAGTAAATGCCGTAAATATCCGCAATTTTATCGCCAAAACTTGTCCGGGGGTATCCCTCACAAAACATACCCCTGAAGCGACTATCATTCAAACTCGTCATCGTATCCCTGAGTTTCCCCTCAAACTGGGGCAAATATTGGTCTTGCAAGTCCCTTATCCCGATCCATTGGTGATTGTGGAAGCTAGCGAAGCCAAGCGCAAACAAATGCACGGAGAAGGGGATTATGCTCGATTGTGGGTCAAACTTTACGAAGATATGGTCAAATTTGCGGAAATTACTATTTCTCACCGCTATCCCACCCGCATTAATGGACATTATGTGATCGATCCCTCTCCCATACCCCGTTTTGATGTCCCCAAACTCGACCAATCCCCAGGACTCCATCTATTTGGAGCGGGACGAGAAAAGAAAATCTATGCTGTTCCTCCATTTACCAATGCTCAACCCCTATCCTTTGAGGATGTTCCCTTTCGGGTGGAAAATTTTAACGATGCTGATGGTAAGCGTCGTTCTTGTTCTCGATGCGGTTCCACTACCAGCTTTTTGGATGAGTTTCTGGATGAACAGGGTAATTGTATTTATCAGTGTTCTGATAGTGACTACTGTAACACAATGTTGATGGAAGCAAAGGAAGATAGTCATGCAGCCAATTCTTGAAGTACGAGAACTGAGCCAAGTTTACGGTGCAGGTTGTCCTGCTTGTTTTAGCACAACTGGCGCTCAAGCTAATACTAATATTTGTCCCCATTGTGGCACTGTGGTAGCCATGCAGCAAGTCTCCTTTGATTTGTATCCAGGGGAAATTTTAGGGATTATGGGAGAATCTGGTAGCGGTAAATCTACTTTAGTAAAATGTCTTTATTTTGACCAAATACCCAGAAGCGGTCAGGCAGTATTTTGGGACAAAGGTAAGCCCCTGGAGTTATTTCAACTTAACGCTGCTCAACAGCGGTGGCTAAGAAATCACCGCTTTGGTATGGTATATCAAAACCCCCACTCTGGGTTAAATTTTCGAGTTTCGGCAGGGGGTAATATTGCTGAAAGGTTGTTGATGTCGGAAATACTCAACTATGGGGTAATTCGCGATCGCGCCCGTAGTCTTCTCAATCGGACGGAAGTCTTACCAGAACGCATGGATGAACTACCATCCAACTTTTCTGGAGGAATGCAGCAGCGAGTTCAAATTGCCCGTGCTTTGGCAACTGATCCCCCTCTTTTATTTCTAGATGAGGTGACAACAGGTTTAGATTTATCTGTACAAGCAAAAATCCTCGATTTAATTCTAGAAATCCAACAACAGCTTAAGGTTGCCATGATAGTTGTCACCCATGATTTGGGGGTAATTCGGCTTTTAACATCACGGACTTTGGTGATGAAGTACGGACAAGTAGTGGAAATAGGATTAACCGATCAGGTTTTGGAAGATCCTCAACATAGCTACACCCAGCAGCTAGTCTCATCAGCTTTGTGATTAGGGAGATGGGGACGCGGGGATGGGGTGACGCGGAGATGGGGAGACATGGTGATGGGGGGATGGGGAGATATGGTGATGCGGAGACGCGGGGAAAGCAACAGTATTAAAATAATTGGACAAAGTTAAATACAATTAGATATTTATTGTGATATACTAAATTTATGTCTAACTTATTAACTGTATCTGAAGCTGACAGAGATTTTAATGCTGCTGTTAACCTAGAAAACTATGTAAGTCAGTAGCTTGAGTTTCAAGCGAATTGAAGCCTGTGGAGAAGATAAGTTGCAGACTGCGGTCAGTGGTCTGCTGTGAAACCGGAAGTCGGGGCGATTCGCGAATCGCCCCTACAAAGCTCATGCAATCATTAATGGGTAAGTTTGGGTAAGTTTAGTAGAACGGATTATGGTTTATCCTCTCTGATAAAATCATCCCCC
>JAAUYB010064111.1_pt1 | contig 15098 bp, 19 predicted proteins | sample 7278071 | NCBI WGS metagenome assembly JAAUYB01 (sample SAMN14350121, study PRJNA611818) | marine sediment metagenome | isolation source: surface marine sediment (1.8m) | place: French Polynesia: Moorea | collected 2018-08
CAGTGAGGGAGTGCGTGCCAAGTAACCAACCTTTTCTTTTCCTTCCTTCCCCTTAGAAAACCTGTCGTCTGGACAGGCAGCCAGCCAAGAGCCAGCCACCACTTTCTTTCACCCAGGCAAGCAAGGCGGTTTCTCTTTTTTTCGCACACGTACTCAGATAAGTGCGGCCTGGCAGCTGCAGTTGCGAAAAAGCCGCTTTGTTACAACAACCGAGAGCTCGCGTCGAAGCTAGCTAGACGACTTTCCATGTATTCTTAGAAAGTGCAAGGGTATTATTTTGTTTTATTTCTGTTAACGCTAAGGAAAAAGACAATCTTATGGTGTCATAAATTGACATTTTAAACAGAGCTGCAAGACGCAGAACTGGACTTCTTTTTACCTGGCTTGGCACCAGGCTGCCTTGCAATCTTTTTGGCAAGAGCTGAAAAGGGGGGTTGGTTCTCTCTCTCTCTCGCTCTCCAGCCCAGACCAGCGGAACACCAAACTCGGAGGAAGGTACTGGGTACGGAGGGAAAACTCACTTTCTTTTTCATTTTCAAAGGTATTTTTGTTTTGAATACAGATGGCGCCAGCGCCCTAACGCGCCCAAGAAGCGGGTTAAGAATTAACCACACAACAAACTCCACAAAATGGTGGACAATCCTTTGTTTAAAATCCCAAAAAAGGTTTTTTTCCGCTCGATGGTCTAATTAGTAGAACGCAAAAATTATATCTAGGGTGCAGAGCCTCCTAATTTACTCGATGTAACAACTTTCCCTATAAAATAGATCAAATGCTTTAGCGCTGAACAGCAACCAGCGGGAGATCCCCATGCGAACGTTCCTCGTTTCATAATTTGGTATAAGTATTATTGTCCCGAGCTGGCGAGTTTTCACTTGCCGGCAAAAAAAACATCTTGCCCGTGATGGGCGGAAAACGAAAAAAGTGGGAAAAAAACCTAATTCGAAAAGGTCAAGTAATCATGAATGTACCATCATGTACTCTCAAAAAAAGTGATTCGTGATTGTTGAATTGAGCCAGCTGCCGAAAAAAAAACGGTAAAACAATTTTTAGTAGATTTTTTAGTAAATGATTTAGGTGAATTACAAGAGGGCCACCTGTTAGACAAGATGAAAAGGGCAAGGTTGGCATCTTATGCTTCTTAAAAGAAGCCCTATTTAGTAGGACCTTTCGAAGTGCCCGACCAACCAGGGGAAGGGGATATTCGTAGGTATCCCCGGGCTTTCGTGAGAAAAACCCCTTAAAAACCCCAGGGTGGAAAAGGGGAATGGCGTAGGTATCTCTTGTTACGTGCGGACAAACCTACGCCATTCCCCTTTTCCACCCTGGGGTGGTTTTGCACGAAAACCCTGGGAAAACCCTTTTACGGGGTTTTGGCCTAGCCAGTACCAGGAATTCGCCGGTGTCTCAGGTGACCGCGGGTATCTTATTTATTGCGCTGCACGCCGGTTGTCCGGATTGTGCAGGGTTTTCGTGGGTATTTCCCGCGTATTCCTTCTCCATACCATCCCTGCTGGCAGGGTAACGTCAGGTGGAAACCCTGGAACAACCGCAATATTACGTAGGACCCTTAATGTCCATGAAACCGGCCAAATTTATAAACGTGCCGAGGAAATCAAGGGGAAACCTTGGTTAAACCGTTTCAATGAGATGTTCCCTATTAGTGGAAAACCGCGGGGAAACCCCAGTGAAACACTGTCTTCTCGAACCACTGTATTCTTCTTCTTTTGCACTATACAACAACAGCTGGGGTTGCCCCCAAGGGTACCCTCGTCATACATGTTAATATACCGGGGAAATAAAAGGGAATCCCTGGGTTTTCTTTAAAAACTAATGACTTCTCTCTTCTTCAATTCATGGTGGCGGGCCTTTCACCTTTTAGGGCGGGGTTTAAAGGTAACGTTGATTTTGCAGGTTTTTCCCAGGGAAAACCCGAACTTGTTTTTCTTCTCAAACAAAAGCAATCCTTGTGCCTTTAACGGCACGTTCTTCCCGATTGCAACATAACACACAGATTTTTATACGGTGGGGATAACATAAGGAAACCTTGGGGAAACTTCACTCTTCGCTTTGTCGGCGAGGCTCTTCTTTTTTCTGCAATCCTAGATCTCTGGGTGGACGTATCCCTAGGAAGAAAAAGGAGGTTAGTTATTTTCCGGGGAAAAGCCAGGGAATCTCTTACATTGGTCTTCTGGTGTTTGTCCGCAAGCTTGTCCTCCACGATTGCTTGCCACCTTGCCACGAACTCTGTCTGCTCCTGGTGCGTCCCCTTGAAGGGCGCCTCCTCCTGGATCATAAAGGACCCCCCGTGGGTGTCCCTCCAAATGAGCTTGTAGAAGTCCTCAGACAGCCGGCCCCGGAAGACCTTCTGCGGAATGAATGAGGAAACCGTGAGAAAACCCCGCGGAAAGCATCGTTTCTCAACATAAGGGTTTGGAATAATTGTGAGGCGGGGATTTTACGGTGAGACGTGGGGGAAACCTTTGATTCGTCATCGTCCCGTGAAACAAATTATTAAACAAAGTATAAGCAAAACTTCAGGGATTTCTCGGTGAAACCTTAAGTTTACCTGATCTTCCCTCTTGCTCGCCTTCCTTGTCTCGTTCAAGTTCTTCTTGAGTGACTCTTGAGCCTTGGCGGCGGACCCCTTGAAGGATGGGCAGACCTCTGCCATTGCCCGGGAAATGGCGTGGAGTAGGATGCGGGGCATGATGAAGTACTCCCGCCCGAAGAAGAACACTTTGTCCACGTGGTCATGGCTAAAAAGAAAGGAAACCTTGGTGAAACACCGTACTCCGCTTGAATTGTTTTTAAACTATGCCAGAAAAATCGCTGGCACCTTTCTATACAGCGGCGGGTTTTTTAAGGGTGTTTCCTCAGGTAAACCTTACCTAGCTGGTGCCTCCAGTGGGTAGATCCTCCCAGCCACTTCAGGGGTAAAGAGATCCTGCATCGCCTCTGTCGCGTAGTGACACTCCTTCCCGAAGATCACACGAAGGAGGACCCGGTGCAGGGCCTAACAATAGAAATACATGTTAGGGTTTCCTAAATAAAACCTTGGAAAAACACCAACCTTTTGCTTCTCTGAAGTCTCAAAAGCGTGCACGGATTCGTCGGTGGTTTTCCAGGGGATTCCCAGTTCCGCCTTGTCCCCGAGATACTCGTTCTCGCTCTTCCTTATGGTGGCGGCCTCCTACACAAGAGAAAGCGCATTGAAATGCCAGGTTTTTGTGGGGTTTCCCTGGGTTTTACCTTGGCATTTCTTGCAATCTCCTCCAACAGTTCCGTCTGGGCCGCAATGAGGGTGTTGTTGTGCTTCACTTCTGACTTGAGGGCCTGGATTTCTTTGTTGTGTTGGCACCATCGGATAACTGTATGAGGAAAATCTGGTGTTACACCGGGGTTTTCGTTACTTTTCAACATTTCAACTTTTCTAACGTGATCTTTGCATTAACGTTCTAACAAGCAAGCACTACGATTTTGCAGGTAAACCTTGGGGTTTACTCACAGTTCAGGTTCTCCTTCATGTGGTCGTCCGTGCCGGTGGTGGAGATAAGCTCCCTCAGTTTCTCTTTCCCGTAGCCGTTGCATGCGCATCCCGGCCCGCAGCGGTATTGCGGGTACGACTGAAAAGGTAGCAGTGAAAGGTTAGAGTATCACCGGTTAAACCCCGCCAGTTCACTTTGTAATACCGGCTTCTGAGTGGCGGTGCTGGTGCGGCCGCTGAAGTGGAAGGCTGGGCGGAGGGGTTTGACCCGGTCCCCTGGGATGCCTGTTAAGTGGTGTTCTCATGGGTAAACATCGGGGAAAAATCATGTGAATGGTCACCTGTTCAGCTGCTTTAGCAGCCGTCCGGTCCGCCGTTATGTTCCCGAGCGTGGCCAGGGACTGGTCCTGTGGGAACGTGTAACGTTTAAGGAAAATTTGGGGTTTCCTTAGGTTTTCCTCACATTGCTTGCTTCGGGTTGACCCGAATTGGCTGCGGTCGACGAGCTGCCCGCGTCTGGGTCCGCTGAGATGCTGGCTGCCGAGGCGTCGGGTGTTGGGTCTTGGGCCTCGTCCGCGGACGCCACCTTTCGGCCCTTCCTCTTCCTTGGCGTTGCCGGGGCCTTGAACGTGGCCTTAAGAAAAAATATTGGAAACTGCATTTTGGAGGGGTTTCACTGGGTTTTTACTTACATCTTGGGGTGGGGTCTTCTTCCCGCCGCCGCCTCCCCCGGGGGGAGTCCCACCCGGGGATCCACCTCCGGCCGCCCCTCCACCAGACCCGCCAGGGGAAGATGGCGAATTCCCCGAGGATCCACCGCCACTGCCTTGGCCGCCAGAGGACTTGCTTGTCTTCGTTGGGGTGCTCTTCCCCTTGGCCGGCGCCTTCCTCTTGGGGCGCGTCTTGGCGTACTTGTCCGCCTATGGGGGGAAAAGGGGTGTAACCTCAGATTAACCTTACAATTACACGTTTCCCCTTTCAACAAGCTTAAATCCGAGGCGCGTTAAGGAAAATTCGGCGTTCAATCAGTTTTTACCTCGCTGAGATCCGGCGCCATCGCCTGCATCTTCCCACTTGCATCCGGGTTTGCCCCGGCCTTGGCCGGGAAGGGCTCTTCCACGCTGAGGAAGTCTCCGTCGTCTGGGTCCGGGGTGTCAGCCCTTTCCTTGCCGGCGAAAAGGCGGTGGATAACCGGGGATCCGCCGGGCACGATCTCGTGTTCGGTCCACTCTGCCGCGGGTACCTCGGCGGACCACAGGTCATCGCCGAAGCGGAGGGGGCTGCCGGGGAACCCCCACGGGTTCTTCAAGGCTCCAGCGACCATTTTCCGGCCCGTCTTCTTTGGGGGCGTCACTTTTCCTTATAGTTTTAACTTTTTTAAACGGAAACGGAAACGATCAGCTATTTCCTTAAAATTCAGCTGACGTGGTCCGTTGCGTACCAGCCCCGCCCTAATAGGTGGCGGGAATATTTAAAATTTTAACCGCGTTTAAACCTGTCCCGTACCGTTACGGAAAGGGCGCGCATGCGCAGATGGAAAGGCGCGAAGTTGGAATCGAAATTTAAAACTGGGAAGACGGTTTATTTTAAGTAACGTAGCAGGGAAAACACAGGGATTCTCTGGGTATTTTTACAATCTGACTCGCCCACCTTTTGGGCACGAAAAGATACAACAACTTCTTTAACACATAGACACGTCTTCAACGGAACGGAACTATACATTGCGGGGAAAGCGGAGTGTTTCACCAGGTTAACACGTTGTTTTTTTCTGGCGGTGAAATTTCCAACATTACGAGGACTAAACTCAAACTACACGTTTTCGCATAACTGTAATGGTAAAGCACTGTTAGACTACGTTTTCCTCAGGTTTTCCCTTGTATTTACTTTTACTACTCGTCATCGTCGGCTTCGTCATCCTTGTCGTCGTTCTGGCGGAGAGAGTGCCTCTCAGTACCCTGTGGAACGGCGTTGAAAGATTAGGGTTTTTACGGGTTTTCCGCAAGGGTATTATTACCTTTGGGTAGACCCTATCGTACGCCGCCATCACGGGCCCCTGCCACTTGTCCAGGAATGCCTCTTGCTTCGCCTTGAAGGCGGGCATGTCGTCCTCGTGAGACGGGGGTTCCACCGGTGCTTCCTCGGTGATGACGAAGAGTTTAGCCTCCGTATCACGGTAGCACAGGTTGGCGACCATGTCCCCCTTCCGCACGCGCGCCTTGAGTGCTGCCTATAAGAACAATTAAATACCAGATAGTGAAATTGCAGGGTTTAACTGGGCTTTCCCTAGACTCACAGTCCTTTGTTTTTTGACCCGTTTGCGCAGCTCATTGAAGTAGTCCTTCCATCTGTCGTCCGCTGCCTGTAGGCTGCCGTATCCTGGCACATTCTTTTTCATGAACTGTGCGACGAAATCCGAGAGAAGCCTGGGGTAAACGTGGTACAGCATCCCCAGCTTCACGACCGGCTGGTTTTCCCTGTGCCTAAGCAAGAGCGACGGTTAGGACAAGGTAAAACACCAGTAAAAACCCTAGCTTTACTTGGCAGGCCAGTACAGGTACACGTTCTCCCTTAGCTCCGGGACGAACAGCACCCTTGTGACCTCGCGGGGGAACCGGTCGTTCGTCAGTGTCAGCCCAAGAAGAACACGGTAAAGCGCCTGGGGAGGGAATAACAGTGGAACCGTGGGAATCCCCTAAAAATGCATAGTTTGTTAATTGTACCTTCTCCTTCTCCCTGTTCCCGAACACGCTTGCTGCCTTGTCGGTGGACTCCCAAGGAATCTCCAGCAAACCCGCATCATCCGGAAGGTCTTCCTCTGCTTGGGAATGTTCCTGCACGCGCTAGAAAAAGAATATCTGGTTGAGAATACTCGGGGTTTCACTGGGGAAAACAAAGGAGTACCTCCGCATGGTGCAGCATTTTGCCCTGGTTGGCTTGGATGGTGGCAACGTTGGACTCAAGGCGGTTCAGCTGCCCCCTAATCCCGCCCAAGGCCTTCATGACGACCCTCATGTCCATGTCTGCAAGAAAAACGTGTAAATTTCATTACTGTTGGCTTGCATCAATGGTTTCCCCGGGCTTACAGCGCAAATTCTCCCTCATGTGCGACGTGGGAGATGTGCACAGCTCCTTGCGAAGGCGGCTTCGGGGTAGCCTGCTGCACTTGCACGTGTTGCCACAGCGATGCCTCTGTGAGAAGACGCATTTAGTAAGGGGAAACCTTGGAGTTTCACTTAGAAATTTATTACCGCTCGGCCCTTGCCGTCGGCCGCCTCCATGGTCGTGGGTGCTTTCTGGCGAAACTTGGGCGGAGTTGTACCCTAATAAGGGAAAAGCAAGGAAACCTCAGGGAACACTTTGGGAAACTGTAACAGCATTTTGCCCTTACAGTCACGAAGTCGTCGTCGGAGTTGGGCAAGTCCTCCAAGTTGCGAACCGAGCAATCCTACGAAAGAGGAAATAGAGTTATAGGCGTAGGGAAATGTACGGGTTTTTCATGGGGTTCTCTTACACTTTCATCACCATCAGCGACTGCCTGTGAGGAATCTGTTTTGCTGCGCTTCTGGGATGGGCCTGCCTCCTTGTTGAGGTCCAGCCCGCGCTGGAAATGTAAAGGACATTTAGTGTTTGGGGAAAAAGTAAAGGAACGCCGGCATAACACTGTACCTTCACCGGCTGGCTTTTCTTCTTATTCTTGTCTTTGCGCCCGGCAGGAACGACACCTTGGAAAGGATCCTCCACGATCTCCCCGGTCGACAATGCCGGCTGCTTCTTTCCCAGAGTTTTCCTCGGTGAATCCCCGGATTTTCCTTTAGCTACCCTCTTGATGGTTCGCCCAACGGCGGCGGCAGCCTCCCGGGAAGTAAGTCCAATCTTGGGGGAAGAGCAAGGTTCCGCCGGGGTATCCGCAGCAATGACGTTGCCAGGAGAACTGTCCCGCGAGCGCACGGGGGAAGTGGCAGGAGTCTGGCGCGCGTGGGATTCATGGTCCGGGTGAGTGGCCAGGGTCGATTGCTTGGGGCTCTTCCTTTTACGTGGGGTGCTTCGCGGGGAAGCACTGGGGATTCCCCTGCCAATACCTGGTGCCTGGCTGCTGGGGATGATGCTCTGAAAAAGAATGGTAATTATAAGGCAGGGCTGTGTCGTATTTTCCCTGAGTTTTTACCGCGCTTTCCTCGTACTCCTTCTCTTCGTCGTCAGTGTCCGCACCCGACCCAAGGTCAATCTCCGCCTTTCCGGAGGAGTTGGAGTCTGAGGTTTCCAGTACGGAGATGGACCCGGTTTCCCCACGTTTCCCCGACAGAAACCGTAGCGTGTATTCCTCTCCTTTGCTAATGTCGGGGTATGTGAAACCCTTGAATATCCCCTCGGGGAAGATCCTCGTGAGCTCGGCGTACACCCCACATCGGTTGGCCGGGTTGTTCTTCTTCTGCTTCATGTGGGTGTCGAACGTCTTCCCGATCTGGTTCAAGAAGATCTCGTCGACGTCTGACGCTTCCACACCTGAAAAACCAGGTATACACTGAGGAAACACCGTACGTGAAGGTTACAATCTAAACTTTCATGGCACTACGACAAACGCTATGGAGATGTTAGGTAGTTTTCTCGCGCGGGTTAAGAAGTGAAACACTTGTGTTTCCCTACCGTCCTCGACACGGGCAAAGATGAGCGCCTTGAAGGGGTCGCCGTCCTTCCCCAGCTTCAACTCCATCCGCGTCTTCCTGACCGTCTTAGGTAGACGGAGGTTGGCCTCGATTCCCGGGGGAATCCACGCCAAATCCTTGACCTTGATCTGCCACCAGCGTTGCGTCTCGTCAGGGGGTAGCTTGTCCACTTACACCACCAGCCGCCCCAGGCCGTCCATGAGGCCCTGCTTAACCCTCCGACGTTCCTTCTCCCTGGCCTCGGCTGCGGAGGCCATGATGAGGGGGATTACCTCGGTTTTCTGTACAGTTTCCCCGCCAGCCGCGGCGCCGCGTCAAGAAAGAGGGCGGAAAAGGAAAACGGCAGCTGTCGCGGCAGTGGGCGTGGCCAAACTGAAAAAATAAACAAAAGGGAGGAGAGAAGGTAACACTGAGGAACTCCCGCTTTTCCCGCCGCAGCAGATATTGCCATACGGGGAAGGCGCGAGGCCATGGAGGCTGGCAGTGAGGATGCGGTTGATTACCGGGGTCCCCCCGCCAAAACCAGGAAACGTTCCAGGGAAACCCCGGAGGAGAGGCGTCGTAAGAATCGCGAGAGGAAAAGGCAAGTCAGAGCCCAGGCGGCTGCCCGCCGCCCCGCCCCCAATACGTCCTCATCGGACGAGGAACAACCCATGGAAATAGGAGGAATTCCCCAGGTATCCACCGCCTTTCCCTTCAACCCTCAAGCGCGAACGGCGCTGTCGGACAGAGCAGCTCGTCCCAACACGTCACAAGCCCCAAGTACAAGCCGAAGATTAGCAAGGGAAGGACAGGGGAACTCCGGTGCAACCTGGCATGACAACCAACCTGTAAGCGCGGGGAGGGAACTGCAAGATGGTGGGGAAGGCGCAGACATAAGCGATGGAGGAGGAATGGACGGCAGCGGGGGAACTGAACCAGGATTCGATGGAGGGGTTGACGAACATGAAACCCAAGGGAACACCAACAATCCCCCATCATCTGACGGGGAAAGGCAGCGAGACGGCAGGCACCCAAACGAACAAGTGCGGGAAGAGGCAAGGAATCCCCCCGGGAACACCAGGGAAGTACCTACCGGTGAAGGTGGAGCCGATCCCTTGACTGGAGGCACAGCTGGGCCGCCAGCGGAGGATCAAGGTGGAGAGCAGGGAACCGCCGGTGAAACCCCCGAAGTCTGCCAACCCCTAGTACAAAACCCCAACGAAATGGAAAAATTCGCGCTTGCTGTGGCCAAGGTCAAGGGGTCAAGTCATGTTAGTGACGCCGCCATCGACAAACTGTTGGAGGTTGCAGCTGAAAACCTTGAGGTGTTGAGGGAATATTGGATGAACCGCGGGACTTCCAGGTTGTACACCCGGGGCGTAAAGTCGACTTTGGAACCCTTCCTGCCAACCATCCACACAGGCCTGCTGCTGGAAGAGAAGCACCCTACGGGGTTGGAGTACAGGCACGTTCGGGGGTTGACGAGCATACCAAAGGAGCAACTGCAAGACAAGGGGAAAGCGAGGGTTATCCGCGAGGAAGCCCACGTAACCCTCCAGGACATAAAGCGCCACCACATGGGCGTGAACGCCAAGTGGGGCATGACGAAGGAAACCGCAAGGGAACACTTTAAAAACGCTGCCCTCAGCATCGACGGGGTACAGGAATCCCACAAGGGGAAGAAGAAATTCCACGTGGTGACCATCCGGTTCGGCGACTCAATCTACCTTTACAAGATCTTCAACCCTCTAATTGGCCACCCTGCAGCCCACCCAAGTCTAGGAGAATTGTTGGGGTAAGGAAAAACCGGGGAAGCATCGAAAATGTACTTTACCAAAGCAGTAATTTTTAGTTGGAATGTACATACGGTACGGATGTAAAATCTTATCAGTGTATAATAACGGTTTCCTTGGGGTTTTCAGTCCCATTGTCCAAGAGGTAAACGCGGACCCCGAAGTAAGCATCAAGCTGGTCATTGCTGATATGCCGGAGAGACACACGCTGAGGGGCATGATGCCGATACAGGGGAGGTTCAGCTGCGAGTTCTGTGTTGGCCGCGGGGACACCGGCTCTGGTATTAGGTGGCCCTTCCCAAAGTACTACGGCAAGAGGAAGAGGACGCATCAAGACACTGAGGCATTTGCAAGGTAAAACCAAGGAAACCCTTGAAAAAAACTGTAACCAAATCATTGTCGAAATAGGTGCGGCTTCCGGTTTGCTGACCCGGAGGAAAGCGAGGGTATCCTTGAGTTTTCCCCACTTCTCGACCTGGATTCAGACTTCGACATCATCTGGGACATCCCGGCGGACCCCTTCCATCTTCTTTTCGAGGGCATTTGCAAGGAATGCTTGAGACGGATGTTTATTGGGGAAACCACCAGGGATTCCCTGGACATCCACCAACGGCTTTCAGAAATGTACCGGGCGACAAAGGTGTTCAGCGAAACGCCAAGGAGAACGCGGCCCCTCGTTTTGTCCACCATGAAGGGGCACGAGTATGGTTTCCTCACGTTTTCCGTGCTCGTCCCCTTTGCGACCAATGTCTTGGCGCCGGCGACAAGCGGACAGTGGTAAGTTTAAGGTGTTGTAAAAAGAGGAGTAAAACCCCGGGTATAACCTTGGCTTTCGCTTTCAGGTACTACAAAAGACATGCCCTGCTTTACTTCAGCTTCCTGGCGAGACTCTACTTCTACGAAGACGAAGTCCTAGCAAAGGTGGAGGACTACCTGGGCAGGACCGGAAGGAATCTGCAAACGTTGCACAAGCTGTTCTACGACACGTTCCAACGGGGTTTTTGCAGGAAAAACTCAGAGAAAGCTACCATAAACTTCCACACCTTCTCGCACATGGAAGAGGTGCGTAAGAAGGCGGGGCCGCTATGGAGATATTCCACGGAAAGCTTCGAAAGTCTCTACAGCGTTATGAGGAGGTGCTACCGCGTGGGTACTCCAAATACCAGCAAGCAAGCCATGGGAAATTTCTACCAGAGGGACCTGTAAGTTAGACGTAGGGGATAAATTAAGGGATACACTGGGTAAACACCTTTTTTTCTTTAGGACAAACCACCGAAGCAAGGCGCGAGAGAGCCTGGTGCTGGCGCCGGCCAATCCGAAGAGCGCAAAGGTGGCCGACAATTACGTGGTGACTTCCCGGGGGTTCCGTGCTATTTACAAGACATCTGAGGACAACATCTACTGCCACCCCGTCCAGATTGAAGGAGTAAACACGGATTTTCTGGGGTTCTCTCTTCCTTGGCATCTTGTAGGCGTTGCAAGGTAAGAAACTTGGTGTTTCCCTGGAAATACCCCGACACCCAAAAAAATTTCTTAGGATGGGAGACGTCCTGTGCGGCACCCGGCTAAAAATCAAGAAGACTGCCGTCAAAGGAAAGGCCATCCTGTGCGGAGGTGTCCTGTCGGAGTGGAGGAAAGAGTGGCTTTTTGAGAGCAAGAAAGATTACTGATACACCGGGAAAACCCCTAAAATTCCCCAACCACTTTAATCGCAATATATTTGGTGACGTAACATCGCTATTGCGAGCATAAAGTGGAAAAACACCGCAAAAGACCTGTCGCAATGAGGTACAATAAAATTTATCTCGCTGTTAGACCGCTGCTGCGATGTTTTTTGAAATGTTTTTTTCCTCGGGGATACCTCGGGTTTAACCCCAACGTTCCTTGACCTCTAACTACTGCGCGAATCTTGCGAAGCCGATCCAACCACACCCTGCCTTGACCCCCTTGCATCCCCCGGGGGCCAGGTACGCCCAAAAAAAAAACCATGAAAAGGGAGGTGTTCCATAAAAATTTGGGGTAAAGCCACCATTCCACCACCAGCCAAGTCATTCCCGTTGTGCCAGAAGAACTCTCAACCATTTCCATTTTTTGGTTGAGGGAAATACAGGGAAAACCCTGGAAATACCTACTCTGCCGACAACTGGCCCCCAAAAAACCCCACGTTGGTTGGTCGGGTGGCACCAAAAACCTTCGGCATGCCAAAAGGAGAAGACGCGAAAAATATTTTTTTTCTCGGTCGCAAACAAAAAATACCCTACGCAGGGTTGTTAACTTACCATTCAACCTAAAGCTATTTCAGATCTGTGCAGGATTTCGGATTCGGTTGCTCTAATTTAAGCAAGCAATGTAGCGACTATTGTGCAAGAGAGCCTCCACTTATGCCGAACCTCCAGATATACCAACATTTTTTGCACGAAAATGTGCTATTCTGTCTTCTCTAGGCCCCTAACTGCTAACACAAAGTTTTCCCAAACCAGAGGAAAATACAAAGAGTTCTTTGCCACAAGTTCCGTCGAATTATCCTCCCTTTAGGCCTGGGCGCTCACAGCTCCATCTGTGCCTGAAAAATGAAAAAAAGCCCCCGCACCCTTTCGTTGAAGCCACTGGTTGGGGGGGGGGGGAGATTTCACAAGGGCGGTGTAGAGACACTAGAATGAGCGCGCCCGCACGCGCGCTCCCTGTGTGACTGAATACGATAGAATACGATATACAGGCCCCTCCTCTCAAATATCCGTAAGGGGAAAACAAGAGCCTTTGGAAAGAGGCGCTCCTAGGGCTTACCTTGGACGAATTAGGCCTAATGATGCCTCTAATATTGTCCAGTAAACTCTTCTGCAAGGATCGGCACTGACAAATTTTGTGAAATGTCAAAAATGTTGAAAATATTTGTTTATTTATGTCGCCACTTCCAAATTTGGGACGCGGAAGCCAATGGGCCAAAAAATGTCCATTTTTGTCACACACAAAGAAAATAATTGTTGCAAATATGTGCCGAGACGTGCAGCAGGGTATACTTTTTAAAATTAAATGATATTTGTTACCAAAAATATTTTTGTTTTGTCAGGCGGGTACTTTTTTCACGCGGACTTCTCTCTCGTCCCGCCATTCTTCTTTTATGTAGGCACCGTGTTATACTTCGGTCTACTTCCAAATCTTTTCAGGCGGCGGCAGCACAAGCGACAGGAAGGAGAAGGCGTTTCCCCTCTTTTGCAAGAGAGAAAGTTTCTGGGGGGGAAAATTTCTCCCACTTTCCACTTTCCAAAAAAAGAGATGGCGCTTGGTAGTTACTTTGGACTTCGCCGCGGAAGACCCGTGCGTGGAGTCCTTGTTCCAAAGGTTCCAAAGGTGACGATTTTCCTTCACAAATTTCGGACGTATCAGCAAAATGTGAAAAAGTTTTTCTTGGAACTTAAACGTTTGTTTGGAATTTTTTATAAAAGAAAGATTGCGCAAAAAACCTATTCAATGATACTTTCTCCAATCTTCCTCATTCGACGGATGGCATATTTTTGTTCTAGCCAATGATGTCATGTGTGTTGAGTTTTGGGCAATCATGTCAAATGGCATTTTGGCAGTGCATGAATAACGCGCGTTACTGCAGCGCGCGTTATGTAATTCATGCCCAAATATGTAACGCAGTAATTCTAAGTTACAAGGTTGTGAAGTAACGAGTAACGAGGGTTTTAGCCATGTAATACTTTTGCATTATTTTTCTTTCTTTTTTTCAAAAAAAATATTTTACACATTTTCAAAAAAAATCTGTAGAAGAAGTGTAAAATAGAATAACTTTATTAGTTTTTGTCCAAAATTGTAACGGTAATATGTAACGGTAATGCAAAATTCTACTAAGGAAGTAACGCTGTAACTCTTAACGCATGCAATACATGCGGCATAAGCATATTTCGACATAATTCTGTCAATCGTCTCTACCAGCAAAAAGGAGGGGAAAGTGCATTTAAACGGTATTATTTTTTTTTCAGACAAATTTGAAAAATCTATCCAATATATCCAATTATTATCCAATATTTATTATTATTATCGACACGAAAAAAAATATACGCTGGGGATATTTGATTATATTACTTATTTGTAAGGATTTGTAACATTGTACTAGACATGTCAAGCTATACCCCATTTGTTTACGCAATCTACACAGGTTTCCCGCTTGGAATCGAAAAAAAAGAAAGGCAAGAATTCCTGAAATTCAAAATGCCCTTTGCCTAATTTTAATGGTTAGCGGTTAAGGTTGTCTTCTGTTGCGTACTTTTTTTGGTGGGAAACCTATGTACTGCCCACCAGTACTTGAATTAGGATTTTTGGAAGAGCGCAGTTTGTACGCTCAGTACAAATACAGAAATATAACGTCTGGGAAATAAGAAATCCCACAACTGTGCTGATTTTTTTAAAAAACCACAAGTAAATTTTAGCGCACCTCGGTCCGTGAATTTGATAATTTGATGCGTTCAAATCCCCATAGAATGTACTGTACAGTACTAGTCGTACTTACTGAAATATATCCGCAAAAAAATGAACTAGCTGAAATCACGCCAAGTCGAACATCCCCCCCACGCCTCCCAACCCCCAAACCAACTCCCAAGCCAATGATGGCTGCACCCAAGCCAGGTAGGTGGAAATAGCAGCAGCAGTTTTCGAAATGGAATATTGGGTGAGGCGGTTGGAAAAAAAGGGTTTCCCCTCCCTCTACTTCAGACCAACGCAGCAGCAAAAGCCAGGCTTTCCCTCGCTTCTTTTAAATGGAGGCAGGTATACGCAGCGCAAAACAAAAGATCTACCTGAACCTTTTCCAAAAGCATGGTTTTGAATGCAGATGGCGCCAGCGCTGCAGTAGACCCTTTAGAAGCGGAATTAGAATGAAATAAAGAAATTTGTATTCAACTACGGTGGACTATTTTTTTTAGCACTACAAAATGTTTCTTTTTGTTTGAGGTTTTCTTATGCAGTGCAAGCAAATACATGTACATGGCGCAAAGCCTCCTAAACTGGTCGATAAAATACTTTCCGCTGAAACTGAAATAAATACTCCAATTCTGAAGCCCGAAGTCGAACAAGTCACAATTTTGATGCTGATTTTGAGTCCTCGATGACAGAGAACGTCATCGTAGAAATAATTGTACTGTGCTGGCGAGTTTTCACTTGCCGGCAAAAAAA
>JAAUYB010058463.1_pt1 | contig 15060 bp, 16 predicted proteins | sample 7278071 | NCBI WGS metagenome assembly JAAUYB01 (sample SAMN14350121, study PRJNA611818) | marine sediment metagenome | isolation source: surface marine sediment (1.8m) | place: French Polynesia: Moorea | collected 2018-08
AATAAAATGCTGTTTTTCACCGCTGTACTCCGCTGTACTTTTGTAGTTATTAGCTTGCGACGAATTTAATGTCGCGAAAGTTTTGGCGGCGCTGGAGCTAGGAAATGGATGGACGCCAAAAAAAGGAAAGAAGTATTTTATTTGTCGAACAATTTTGCAAAAAACAGCTCATTTAAAACTTGTAATCGCGTCTTTTTTTCATTTACTGGCTTGTAAATGGTCAAAAATTTTTTTTTGACAATACACGACATGTAAAAAAGAACGTGAACTCCACAGTCAATATGATTTTTTTGCGAGGGAACATCTTCATAGATCGGTAAGAAACATCCAATGTCGACACTAGGCACAAAAATTTGTATGGTTGTGGAAATGTCCCTGAAAAAGAGTAAAATAACTTATGAAACTATCATGAAACATGAAACTATATAAACTTTCATACTTCAAGGTATTTTTTTTTGTGCGTATAGCTGGCAAGCTGTTATAAATATGAATTTTTTCCTTTTTTAATTCAAAGGCAAAAAGTGTCCAATGTTTTTCAGAAAGAATAGGACATAAAATCCATTTTAGATTTTTTAGTTCAATGCAGGAAAAAAAGTCAGGTTTTGTGAAAAATGCTTTTGGTATTTGTGATGGAAATGCGTAATAATCTTTGACTGTTTCTTGATTAAGCAAGTAACAATATGAATCCATGATACTGTCTGATATCTCATTTTCTGGAAACAGACAAGAAATGGATGCAATTTTAAGGTCAAGCCTTGTAGAACCAAATGCCTGTAAAGAACTTGTATTTAACGTAAATTAATTATTTTCTCTCAATCTTGAACTATACCTTTTCATATTCTCTGTTTTTGTACGCTTCTAAAGCATGAAAGTTTAAACATTCAGCAAATTCCTTTTTCATTTTTCTCTCTTGTTCTTGTTTAAAAGGACAAGAGTATGAGCAATTGTTAAAAGAGGCCTCTTCAATCGGAAAAGCTTCATCACTTTCAATGAGGTCAAAAGTTTCCACTTGGCTCAAGCCAGCAAGGTCCATTGACTTCTTAAGAATATCATTTGAACTAAATGAGTGTGGACTTCTTCCGTTATCAGTCACAACGGGATCCAAATCTAAAACATTTAATAATGAGAATAATCAGGTTTGCTAGGATGCGTGTGTGATTAGGGGACCGTTGTGGCTTTGGGATAATGTATTATTTATTTTTTATAAATTCTTACCAAAATCTAAAGGAGGCAGCGGCGAAAACGACATTGGACTTAACAATGAATTTTCAAATTCTTTCTTGGCAGGATGTTCAATTTCCGTATCTGAAAATAAAATATATAATAGTCCTTACGTTTTCTGTAAAGTATAAAACGCGTACCTTTGAAATCGTTTTTGAAAGTACTTGCAAATCTATGATATGTTTTCTTTTGTGTCTCTATGCTTTTCTTTAAAGACCTCATTATTTTTCGCATCCAATTAATCTCTTTACCACTATAAGATGCCAGCTCAAATTTAACAACATTGCTCAAATCTTGGAGATTAAAAATCAAAAGTCGTAGCTTACGCGAATGCCACGCTAATTTAACATTTTCCTGCGCCAAAAGATGCCAATTGTCACATTTTTTCTTAAGATTTGAAATAGCATCCTTCCTATTTGTGTTATATGTTCCCCAAGATTCACGGAATCCTTTTCCAACAGCCGTAATGCATTGTGAAAAGGATTGGCTTTCTTGTGCTTCAAAGTAGCTTTTTCGTTTTTGCATGAGAGGGCATCTTTTGATTTCACAACCTAAAAAATAAAAATTCTGAATATGTCTATAAAATTTAATCATTTTTTACCTTCGTGCAGTGTTGGCCAACAGCGGCCTGGTGTCTTCCTTCTTTTGCAAACTATTTCACATTTTTCTGTAGTATCCGATGGGGAAAGGCAAACGTCACACACAAACATATGATCTAGTGTATTGCCATTTGTTATTGTCTGTGCTAATTCTCCCTTACGTGCATTGGCAAGTTTGAACTTATGAATAGAATAACACTTGCAAAAAAGGCAATCTCGCACGTACCGAACATTACTCCGAATAAGCCAACAGAAACATGAGAAATTCAGAAAAAAATGACAAAAGAGACATTCGGTCGGCTGAGCAATATTTTCATAAAGAGACACCTGCGAAACAAAAAACATAAATTTGAATTTCCAATCAATCAAAAAAGGCTTACCTGTGCCATCATTTGTGTAAAAACAGCAAATAGTATTGTAGTCTCAGATAATTCTGTCAAAAGACGCGAATCGCCGCCTTCAAATTCTACAGAAACAGAAGCCATTGTAGTAAACCGAGTAAACCGTTCGGTAGTATTTTTCAGCAAAAATGAGAAAGCCTGTTCGTCTAAGCGCGCACACGCACCCTTTCGATCGATATAAACTCACTGTCTAGCAGACCCAGAGAGAGTAAACCCGCTGTCACCTAGAGGGCGCACACCCACAGAAAATTGATCGCCCAATCGATAAACCCAGTGTCACGAGAGAAAGCAGCAACAAACCTAGTGGAAAGGAAGGAAGAAACCCGATTTGCCGACAAACATTAACCACCAACAATAAAAAACAACACTAATAAAGAGAAATACTAAATGTCCGAAAAAAACAATCAGAGCAATCTATTCAGCAGGGTTGCCATCTAGATTTTCTATGGAAAAAACCGCTGGCAAACTTTCTAAGGTTTTCTATGGAAAAACCCGCTGCCAAATAACTTTGTGCTCTGCACATTTCCTCAGTCTCATTTTTTCGAGCATAGCTACACTATTAGATTTTGCACAGCAAAATGTTTCGTACATCACAACAAATCCGTACTCATTTAAAAAATATCCTACGACCTGCTCCTGATGCAGGACATGCACCTCAGAATGGGCCAGAAACATTAACTGGTAGAGGTCCCACGGAAGAAGACAATAGTCCCATGGAAGAAGACACAATGGCCTCAGATATTGACGATGATATTACTACACCAGAAGATAGACCACCTCTTTCTAACAATGACTTAGCAAATGTGGAAAAAATGTATAGACAAATTGTGGACGATTCTCGAACCAAAGATCCCTATATTCAAGGTACGAAAGTATTTGGAGATGCAAATTTTGATGTGTTTGTTAAGTCCGCGGAACATAAAAAAAGCTTAAAGTACAATCTTTCTGACCATTTATATAAAGTCACAGTACATCAAAAAGACGGTGAGCCAGCTTTGTTGCTTGATATTGAAGAGCCATTAAAAGAGGCCTTAGTAAAAATTTTAGACACCCTAAAAACTGTCTACAACAAAGACAATCACCATCAAGTTTATTTAACCATTATTGATAAAAATATATTAAATGGACTTAATTCAGGCAATTACGCATTAAATGCCCCTTCAATAAAAATTGCAAATTGGGTTTGTGGAATGCTTTATAATTATTTGAAATCTAAGCAAAGTTTAACTCTCAATACTTCTTTTAATGTGAAAATTAAAGTTTTAGGAGTAAGACATATTCTAGATTTAATGCAAAATAAAAAAAGAAAGACACCTTTTCAACCCCATATTTACCATTAAAATTTCAGATTCCCGGCCAATTTCGTATCGGCGCTGGACTATTTGTGTTCCGTTAGGATACCCAACGAACCCTTTCAAGTTTGTCCCTTTCAACGCAGTTTTAAGTATCCTTTTTGCTTACTACAACATACTGTTTCTTGAGGGAAAAGACCCAGCAACCTTTCGGATGTTTTCCCTCTACTCAACTGATCTTAGTCCCGAAGAACAAGTTGAACTTGGCCTCTTTATTGAAAAGCACCTCTCAACTTTTTTAAGTGTGATTCCTCCAAAGTTACAGACAAAACCTATTGACATAATTTTTGAGTTCCTACAAGGAAAAATACCATTTTGTGATAATTCGGGGTTTTTCTCTCTTGAATCACAAGTTCACCTATTTGACAAATTTACTGGCTGCTGGCTGTATTCAAATCCTCCTGAATTTAATCAAAACTTAAGACAACTTTTTTTTCTGGTACGCTTTTCCAATTATGAAACAAAAGACGTAGAAGTAGTCTTAAATTTGGATAGTTTTTTTAGGAATTTTGGGGTACTGTGCTTTTTCTGCAAAAAACAGTTCAAGGGTAAAGGATCGCAACACAAATGCCCAAAAGCAGTTTCATGTTTCACATGTCGCCGTCCGTTTCTTACATTCAACACTTCTACTGTAATATCGAAATATTTTTGTGACAGTAGTTTAAACGCATCTATTGCAAAAACATGTGAAACATGTAATTTGAGAATATTTTCAGACAACTGCAGGAAACATCATAGCTCCAAAGTTTGTCGATTTGGCTGGCTTTGCAACCTTTGTCAGAAATATACCTATAAGAGCAAATTTTTGCCCAATATTTTGGCTATTAAAGAAAAACATGTTTGTGGGACGGTTTTTTGTAATTTTTGTGGAGTACAGCACTCAAAAGATAAAGAAAAAGGTTTGCATCTTTGTCCGATTTTAAGACCACGAGCTAAAACAATAGCTCAAAGCACAAACCTCGGCTTTTTGTCTCTTGAGGTTGTAGAAAAAAGGCAATTGTTTTGCAAATCCTGTTTTCAAAAAAAAAAATGCGACTTTTGTTACGATGGGCAACCATTTGTAAATATTTGCACTGTTTATGAAGAATCAAAAGTAAAAGGGTCTTTTGATGAATACTGCTTTTCTGGGTTTGGAATTTCTACCTTAAAAGAAGCTGTGTTTAGTTTTGAAAATCATGAGGAGAATGTAAAATGTTCAGCAAAAAAAACTTTTTTCAATCAAATTCAAAAACGAACCACATTAAAAGGAAAATTTGAAGCTCTTTTGTGTCCACTTGGTCAGTTTTTTAATCACATACTTCAACTTAATCTGAAAAATTTCACATATATTGTCTATGACAACTTTTGTAACACATTAGAAGAAATTTTAAAGTTTGTTTTAAAACAAGGTATACGACCTAAAATAGTGTGTATGCCTCACTTGGCTCTCATTGATATTTTTGAACTTCAAATTCGTTTTATAAACCTGAAAAATTATATTGGAGAAGAATATTCAAACATTGTTTTAAAAGAAACCCTTAAGGAAACTTTTTTCCCTTTAACATGGAATCAACCTCGTTTATATAACTATATTGGTCCTCCTCCAAGTCTAGACGACTTTTTTTGCTTTGACGATTCCGAAGATATTATTGCCAGAAAGAAAATTTTTGTTCAGAGTCTAAAATCCCCCTGGAATTTTAAAGTAGGGTTGAAAAATTTTTCAAAGTTTAAAGCAAGCTTGACTTGTCGCTTGGGACTTTTATTTTTAGAACAATCATTCAAAACACAAAATCTTTTAAAACTTTTTATGAATGACAAAAACCAAGAAAACATTTTTGTTTGTCCTTTTGATCCTCCCATTTTTACACGCGCGGCTTATGCATATCAAACATTGTTAACATTTTGCCCTGAATTATCGGACGTTCGTATGATAAGAGAGCCGATCAAAATGTCAAGCTCTAAAAGTGAATTAGAATATTGTGCTTTTTTGCGTTATAAGTACCCTAAACAAACTTTTCAAGATGCCTGGTCTCCCTTAGGACAAAAAAAATTTCGTGAAACACACCCTGATTCATTCTCTTCTACCTTACAAAGAGCCTTCTTTTTTAACGGCTGTCTAATCCATGGTCATAAAATTTCTGAATGTCTTTTCAAGCGTAAGGCTCAGAAAACCACAAATTACTTCAATGTCCCATTTGCGGAAGCGCTCGAAAAATTTGAAACCAAGAACAAAAAACTGTTGAAGAACCATGAAGAAGTGAAGAAAATTGAGGTCCAATGGGAATGTCTTTGGAAACTCCAAAGAAAAACTGATCCCATTTTGCAGAATTTCATTGCAAACGTGTTTCAAGATCCACCTAACTATAGATTAAATGTACAGGCTTCAGGTAATGTTGTAAATTTATTCATAGTTGCATATATATAATATATATATATATATATCTTTTATTTTCTTTTAGTCCGTGGTGGTATTAATGAGATTTTTCATGCCAGATGGGAATTGTCTGAAAATCCTACGGAGGTCATGCACGCATTGGATATCAACGCAGCACATTCTTTTGCGGCTTTTAATGATTTGCCAGTTGGGGAATACAAGGTATGAGTACTAAGAAAATGAGAAAAAAAACCATGTATCCAATTGGTTTTCCTAGATTCTAACCAACGAACTGACATTTGTGCAGTATAATAACTCAGAAAAAAAATATGTATTTCCCAATGGCGATGAATTATTTGGAATTGTTCTTGTGAGAGTGTTGCCAAATTCAACAAAATATCCATTTCTTCTCTATCGAACTTGTACTGGAAATTCCACTATCCCACTTTGCAAGCTTTGTGCAGAAAAAGGGGAAAAGGAAAGTGATCGCTTGTGTAACCATGGCAAATGGTAAGTTTTAATTTAAAATATTTGTTTTTGTCTATTGCAAGCGTTGGTGTAAGCGTCAAAGTTTCGCTCTCTCCAATGTTCTTTCCTCGGTTTCCAGCGCCTCTTTCCTGCCAAGTTTCTCGACTCTTTGATGAATTTTTTTTAATAGGGAGAGATCATGGATTGGCACCTACACAACAATGGAAGTTAACTACGCTAAATCCATTGGATATGAAATTTTGTGTCTCTATGAATTATACCACTTTCCTAAACGAGGCAAAGCACTAGAAAAATATGTCCGTGTATTGGCTCACCTCAAGCTGAAGGTATGTATTGCGTAATTGGGCGTTTTTTTATTTCTTGCAAGATATTCATTAATCGTGTCTGTATGTTGCTCTTTTTCGTAGCACTCAAAGTATACTATGGCAGAAAAAAATGACAAGTATTTCAAGGAAATCAATGAGAAAATGAAGTTTTCGGGAACAGAACTTGAGATTCTGCCAAGTATGGTGAAAGAGGACGAAGGTTTACGCGAACATTTCAAATTAATGCTTAATGCAAGTATTGGTAAATTTGGTCAGCAAGACAAACGAACAAAGACAAAGTTCGTCCAGACACAGGTATGAAATTTTAACTTTTGAAGAGAATATATGATTAAAAGGAAACTTTCAGGAGGAATTGGAACAAATTTTTCAAAAGGAAAGTGATAACATACTTGATGTCACAAACTTAGAAGACGTATGCCAAGTGTTGCTAAAGCAGGAGAAAAAACAAAATAGGAAAGCAAATGCTGCTATTCTTGCATTTATTACAAGCTACAATCGCATATATCTACATAAAAATATCCTCTATTTACTTAAAAATGGATTCCGAGTCCACTATTGTGACTGTGATAGCATATTTTTCTCGGGAGATGCAGAGAAAAAAATGGAGCTACCTATTTCACATAGTTTTGGTGATTTTAAGCTTGAGTTTAAAGACAAGATTGAGTCCTTTCGAGCTTATAAAAGAAAAACCTTTTTTGTTCATACAGTATTAAAAAATGATTCTGACCTCTTACACAAAAAAAACTACAAAATTTGTGGCATGAATTTAAAACCCTACGAGATACGCAGAAAATTTGAAAAGGTTATAGAAAAAGGCGCTGGAGAAGTACCACAAGTTCGACGTGTTTATAACAAAACGATTGGAAAAAGAGAAGATCGTATTCAATATTATTCGTGGAACGGTGAAACAAAATGTCAAAGAAAAGTTCTTTATAAATCTCGCTTTTTGGAAACGGTCCCTTGGGGATATAAGTTTGATACGGAATAAAACATTTATTCTAAGACAGTTCGTAATCTTCGAATCGCTTCTTTTTTACAGCTCCAGACATTGACCGAGTCATTGACCGAGTAATGCGACCATGAGGGCTATTATTGTCCGAGAGAAGGTTTGAGGAAGGTTCAGAAAGAGTACGGGCAGACTTTTTTGTTGGTTTTGAAGTAGATTTAGACTTGGTCGGAGGATTCTTATCTATAGCTTTTTCACGAGCTCGAGCGAGATAGCGAGAAGCAGTAGAAATTACCGCAGAAGTGGTCGCCATGGGACCGGACGAAAACACCTTTTTTTTGAGCTTTTCAAAAGATCCTCTTTTTCCAGAGCCCGCCAACTTTTCCTCTACCTCTTCTCCTTTCTCTTCATCACTTTCGCGAATGACTCCTAACCTGTTAGCCGTGATTTTGGGCCTCTGATCTTTTTTTGGTATTTTTGGTTTTACAACCGGTTTGCTCCAAGGAGCCCAATCACTGTCATCCGCCTTCCTTTTCCTATTATTATCTAAGAGTTCACTGGTACTTTTAGGGCGGGGTCTCTCCTTTTCTTTTTCCTTTGGCCTTTCCGAGGCACTCTTTGACCTAAGGTTAGGCTGAACCTTTTTGTTGCCCTTTTCCTTTTCGCCCTCTACATTTAATCGTGCCTTTACATTGCCCTCCTTTAAAACTTTTCGATTATTCCGACGCTCTTCCATTATTTTTTGAATAATTTCCTTTTTTTTTGACTTGACTTTCTCTTCTGCCCTTTTCTTTCTTTCGTGTTGAAGCGCTTCCTCTTTTAACCGGACTTGTTCTAAAAAGACAATTTTTCGAGATTCCTGACTATCCTGAAAACTACTTTTGTCATTTTCCGATTGTGAAGACAGGCCCCCAAAAGAAACTTCGTAAAAGTTGCTAGCGGAGCCGTATCGCCGCAAAGAGTAGTTCGAGGATGTTATAGGGATTGTCGTAGTGGGAGCGGTTGTGGTTGTAGGAGTAGTGGGTTTAGTAGTACAGGTTGTAGTAGTAGGAGGGGTAGGAGGGATTGCGCCTTCGGCTTCGGAGACAATGGGCGGGATTGGTGTAGACATCATGCGCCCACGATGAGAATCCTGTATAAAAACATCGTCATCCTCGACCGTATGCACAATTTGTTGTTCCAAAATCTCAATGTCATCGATCCCGTCCTGCACAACAACATTTGATGCCCGTTTTGATGTGTTATTTCTACTACCGATACTCATCCTGTTTTCGAGCGAATTCCGGCTGATATTGACGAACGGAATTGGGTCTTTGCGGGAAAAAACCACTTCAGTGGGAGACACTTTTTTGGGTAAGGCGGACGTGTGAACGCACACCGGCACAGTGGTTTTAGGTCGCTCTGAATCTTTTTCCACTTTTTGCTCTCTCTTTTCTGCTGCAGTTGTTGTTGGCCTAGCGAAAACATTATCCAAAATTGTTGAGAAAATGTTTCCCCGACTGTAGGAAGATCCGGTCGTTTCCGTAATTCCTCTTTTCTCTGTTGTACCAGACGCAAAGATCGGAGGAGCAGGAGGAGGAGCAGGAGCTGTCGTTAAGGTTGTAGTTGTTGCGGTTGCGGCAATAGCAGGACCTATAGCAGCGGCAGCAGGTAGTGACGGGGCATGAGAAGCAGTTGCCGTAGAAGTAGTTGAAGGAGCTAGAGTACTTCCCCAAAAAAAGGAAAATGTTTTTGGTCCTAAGGTTGGTGGTGCTGCTGTTGCTGGGCCGGATGGACGATTCGACGGGAACATAGTAGTTGTCGTAGTAGTAGTTGTTGTCGTGGTAGTAGTAGTTGTCGTGGTAGTAGCAGTAAAGGCTGGAAACGGAGAAAAGACAACTGGAGTCGGTAGGCCTTGAGACGATTGAGGCGGTCTTGAAGCTGTGGCTGGGAATGCTGGTAGCCGTGGTGGTCGTAAAGGTATGCCAGCAGCGGAATGCGCGGGAGTCCGTGGAACTGCAACTAGAGGCGGAGGAGGAGGAGCGTGGCGAGCGGGAACTGGAACTAGAGCAGCTGGAGGAGGACCGTAGCGCGCTGCGGATGGAGCTGGAGCTGGAGCAGGAGGAGCAGCAGCGGAGCAGGCTGGAGCAGCAGGAGGAGCAGCAGGAGGAACAGCGGAGGAGGATGGAGCAGCAGGAGGAGCAGCAGGAGGAGCAGCGGAGGAGGATGGGGCTTGAGATAGAGCTGGTGCTAAGGCTGGAGGAGGAACGCCTGGTGCGAGAGGACGGCGAGTTGGAGGCACAGCTGGAGCCGGAGGAAGAAGAACAAAGTCCTGACCAACGCGGGGAGGTCGCAGTGGTGGGTTCAAGCGGCTCTTCCTTTTGTTTTTCCTCGCCTTAACTGCTGCCAAAGCATCTGTTGTAGATGTTCCTCGTGTGGTTGCTGGTGTAGTTGCTGCTGCTGTGGTAGTAGGAGCTGGAGCTGCTGTTGTTGCTACAGTTGTAGCTGGTATAAAGACTGAGTTCCTGAAATATAAAAAAATATATTACACTCGGCGTACGTAAGAACAAGTCAAGAAAACCTACGTAGAACTGTCCGGCACATCCATCGCCTCCTCTTCATCCTGCTCCCCCTCACGTTCCCCTGCACCCGGTTCAACATCGTTTGCATCGGTTGCTGTCCCCCTCCTAGCCCTTTGTCCATATTGATGCTGCCAAGCAGTGAAGAGGCGTGCGACAAATTGAGGCGGCCTTCGCCAGATGTACAAGCAGCAGCAACAGAAGCTAACCTGAAAGAAAAATATTTCTGAAAAATATTTGAATAAGTAAGAAAAAAATATTTATACCAGGACGAGACCAAATATGGTCGAGATCACCGCCAAAGAGGTAACAACTTCAACGTTGGCCTTTGCTTCTACTGGTTCTGTGGACTGGGCATGTGTTGTGGTCTGGTAGCACCTGAATAAAATTTTAACGGGGGCTAAAACTAATTTATAAAATAGAAAAGTATTAATTGAACTTACGTGACCATGGGACACGGCATCTGCCTGCGCGTCTCGACCAGAACTGGAGGAAATACCGTCGTGTCCCAGATCTTGCACGCTCCTGCATCCTTGTTGGTCTAGCTTAACCTTGTGTAGCACTGCAAATTAAATTAAATTAGAGGTTAATTTACTTCCTTAAAAAGTTTAAAAACAAAATTACTTTGTAGGCTGACAAGCACTGAGGAGACGTCAGGCAGATCATGAGAAGGACGAGGAGACGGTGCTGGCGGTGCTGACCGTCCGCAGCATTCTGCCTCCAGCTACGGTAGTGAGCTTGGCGTCGCTGTGCTTGGATCCGGTGCTGTCGTTCTCCATCACGGCAGCGGCGACGGCGGTGCTTCCAGCTCCACTTCATGATTTCTCCCTACCACTAAATATTAGCTTTATGAGCTCAGGCAATATTTCAGTTTATTTCCTTTGACATACCTATGCTTCCTCCCTCGCTCGATAATAAAATAAGGTTTAAAATGTATGTTTAAAACACTGACGAGTGACGACCTCTCTCTCTATTGCATAATCACTGTTTCATCAATTTGTTGTGTGACCAGGAATTTATTTCGCGGTAAATGCAAGGTAATAAGACGGCATCTAGTCCTCATTTCCTTTGAAAGAAATCTGTGAAGCGAGATCGCCCTCTTCCAAATTTGCTCGACCAATCAACGACAGACAGAACGACGGACGACGCTGGGAAAATGAGGGAGAGAAAGAGGAGAAGTATGCGTCAGACGCACACGTAGTAAAAAGGAAGACGTAGTGGCGTCGGACGCACGTAGTAAAAAAGGAAGATGTAAGACGCAACGTAGTACTATGGAATTTACTACGAGAGAGGAGAGAACAGAGCATGCGCAAAAGAGAAAGGAACGCAATAGAAAGGCACCGTATGACAGTCAGTTTATTTACGATCGGCATCATAATGGCGCTAAGTGACGAGAAACTAATAGAATTGTGGAAAAATCCTAAGTTCAGTGGTTCATACAGTGGGATTACTAATTTTCATGCTGCTCTTGCAGTTGAAAAAAATATCCATGTGCCAATACATAAGTTATTTACAATTTTGCGAAAAGATCCCGATATTTTGTTAGAAACGAAAAAAAAATTAAAAAAAATTCCAAGACGGCCAATGAAAGTTCACGGGGTAGGAGTGCTCTGGCAGTGCGACCTTGCTGAAATGCATGAGGTTGATGAAAAGAAATACTTTCTTCTGTGCATAGACATTTATTCACATAACCTTTACTGTGAACCATTAAAAACGAAGAGTGCACTTGAAGTGCGAAAAGCATTTAAAAAAATTTTCAAAGAGGCAAAATTAAAGCCTGAAAAAATTGAAAGTGATCAAGGCGGAGAATTTAAAGGAAATACACACTTTTTCAAAAAAGAGAAAGTTTTTTTAAAAATCAAAATAGGGCGGAATAAAGCGTCCTTTGCTGAGTATGCAATACACCTAGTAAAAACCAGACTCTATCGTGTTCTCCGGACTTTGCTCTCCCAAAATTGGCCAAAATATTTACCAGACGTAGTACACAATATTAATTCTTCGCCGAACCAGGCATTAGGAGGTCTCCGACCAATTGATATCCAGCAACCATCTGATGGTCCAATGGTTGACAACAAAATCGGCATACCGGAAGATGTATCTTTTGAACAGCAAGAAAGGAATCAAAAGGCTTACGAAAAAAATAAGTCAAACCTCCAGAAAGGAGACAATGTATACGTAGACTTTGGACCAACTCCATTCGACAAAGGATATGATTCTCCCGTAAGTGAATTTCTCAACTTTTTTGTGCATAAAAACGGGAAAAAATAAAACTTCTTCACAATCAATTTACGACCATTCTCCCAAAGCCCACATATGTTTCTTCTCCGCGACAAGATAAATAAAAAAGTGTAGCAAAACCGGAACATAAAACATTTGGGCGAAAAGCTCCCCACTTCCTCTATTGTTTATAAACACCAAGATACGTAGGCGTAGGGGGGGGACAAAGGGAAGAACAACCCCCCCTGAGGGTAAAAAAACCACTCCCCCCTGGTGGAGTCCTGATGTAGTACTGTTCCTCCCCTGGCCGCCGAACGCGGCCAAAAATGTCAGTATTTACCTACAAAGCTCAATTTTTTTTCCGTTTTCTCCCCTGCCGGGCCAAAAGTGGCTGCCCCCCTTGCTAAGAACCGCTCTTCCGCCCGCTGCCGCCCAACCTCACGCCCACGTATGAGTCACTAAAAAGGGGAAAAGGAATTTTTGGCCGCCGCGGCGGCTGGGAGGCAGAACAGTACTAAATAAAAAATTCTGTCAGGCGAGCACTTTTTATGCGTCCGGGGGAATATTCTTCAGCCCGTTCTCCTTGCCGTGGCTAAGTAGTGCAAAGCTCTGTACAAATGCATGCCTCAAAGCAACTCCCCGCTAAAATTTTGATAAATTTGATTGACCCGTTTCGTTTCCGGCTGACCCTACACCAATGAATAACGAATAAAATAACTCCTTCATTTCAGAATTATCAGCTTCACCGTATCAAAAGAGTGGATGCCGGAAAATATCCCCCATTGTATAAGATCGAAAACCTAAAAGAAAAAGAAGTACCGGGCTATTTTTACCGCCAACAGCTTACGAAAACGGAAGAACCGGAACCAGGCAAGTTTCTCCGGATCGAATATATTGTACGAAGAAAGACTGAAAAAGGACAAAAAAAGGTGCTTGTTAAGTATTTGCACTATCCTCCGGAATTCAACAAGTGGATTCCGGAAGAAGATGTTGTTAAGGAAGGAGACTTGTAAAAAAGTGATGATAATAAATTTTTATTTATTCTCGACCAAAAAACGACTTTGCTTTCTGACTGACATTTTCCGCTGACTGACGAGCAAAGCGGGATGATTGATTCCGAATGGAATGACTGGTTTCCTTTACGCGATCCCATGTTCTGGTCATTTGCGCGCTTGCCTGAGAAACGTTAATTTTTACAAAGGGCTCTTGTTCTTCTTGCATCTGCCTCTCATGTGCTCTTTGTGCCTCTTCTCTTTCTCTTCTTTCTGCCTCTTCTGCCTCTCTGTCTCTTTGATTGACATGGTATATGATGGAATCAGGGTCTTCTTCAGGTCGGTAGCTGGGGATTGGCTGATAGTCACGCATGGTTCGCCGAAAGTTCATCAACTCCATTTCTTCCCTTTCTCTTAGAATTTCAACAATACGACGTCTTTCTCTTCGGTTTGCGTTATTTCGCCAAAGCAAGATTTTCAGATAGGCGACACGCCCTACGTATGCAACAATTGCAATTACCAAAACACCAAGGATTACAGAGGCCACAATTCCTACTACATGTTTGGTTCGTGACGACGGCGGGTTTGGTGTAGGAGTTGGTGTTGGAGTTGGGGTTGGTGGGACTGGCGGGGTTGGTGGGACTGGCGGCGTCGGAGGGGTTGGGTGTACCTCTCTACAGTCTGCAACTTGACAAAAAGGACTTGGAGGTTCTGAAATACGAGTGCAATTGGGGTCACCCCAAAAGCAGACAGTACAGTTCAAATAGACATAGCAGGGTTCGGCGGGTCTTCGAATGATTCTACACTCGCGCTTTTTGTCCGGACACAATACTCGATTAGACCTCCGATTCCGTCCAAACACGGCATTGCTGAGGACCTGAGTGTTGTCTCCCGGTTGCTGCATTGCTGTGTTGCTCCATGTCCTCCTGTGTGGCGCCGTTAAGGGGGTACAGATGACGTACCAGACCCAGAAGCCGACGATGATGCTGCCGCAGGTAATAGTTCGCCACATTCTAAAGAAAATTTGTTCGTTTAGTCATAATACAAAAATAAATAAAATTGTAAAAAATCACCTGCTCTGTAAGAGCATCAGTCAAGCGAAAACCAATAAGAATGCTTCCCCAGCAGATGAACCAGAATACGGTAGTTGTCCACTAAATTAAAAACGTTTTAAATAACTTTGAAACTTCAGTGAATTTACTGCTTTTTACCTTTTCTGTATGAAGCTGCTGCTCTAGGTCCCCTTTCACGGGACTAGGGATCAAGTCGTTCGGAGATGCCTCGGGTGTTCTAGATGTTGCTGGCTCTCGTGGCGGCGGCGTTGGAAGAAGCGGCTGATGTGGTGGCGGTGGCGGCGGTGTGGGTGACGGCGGCAGTGGGGCCGCTGGAGGAGGTGGTGGGGACGGCGGCAGTGGCGGCGGCGGTGGGGAAGACGAAGGCGGCTGTGGAAGAGGTAGCGGCGGTAGGGCAGGTAGCCGCGGAGGGGGAGGAGGCGGCGGAGGGATAGGCTGTAGGGGAGGGGGCGGTGTTGGCGGCGACGGCGGTGGTGGCGGTGGGGGCGGGGGCGGCGTCGTTGGCGATGGCGCCGACGGCGGTGGGATTGGCG
>JAAUYB010060689.1_pt1 | contig 15046 bp, 8 predicted proteins | sample 7278071 | NCBI WGS metagenome assembly JAAUYB01 (sample SAMN14350121, study PRJNA611818) | marine sediment metagenome | isolation source: surface marine sediment (1.8m) | place: French Polynesia: Moorea | collected 2018-08
AATTCTCCATCATTGCCAAAATTTTCAATAGAAGAAAGGTTAACCCATGTAAAATTTGGACCTTGTAACCACAAGTCAATTTCCGCTAAATCTTCATTTCCATCTCCATCCATCACACTTCCCGTAATATCGAGGGTTTCTGAGGGGTGATAACTGTTTTTATCCAGGGTTACATTTAAGTCACTTGGGGCTTGATTCTCAATAGAAAAAGTGGTATTCACCCACTCACTAAATACCCCTTGTTTATCCTGCGCTCTGGCAAAAAGTTGATAGGTTCCTACCTGATAATCTTCGAGACTAAACTGTTGATTAAATTCTCCATCATTGCCAAAATTTTCAATAGAAGAAAGGTTAACCCATGTAAAATTTGGACCTTGTAACCACAAGTCAATTTCCGCTAAATCTTCCCCTCCATCTCCATCTATTACACTTCCTATAATATCGAGGGTTTCTGAGGGGTGATAACTGTTTTTATCCAGGGTTAAATTTAAGTTACTCGGTGCTTCATTTACATTTAAAAGGTTAACTTCTAATACCTTTTCATAGAACAACCCAGTTTCATCGGTTGTTCTAAGGCGAATACTATAACTATTCTTAGTTTCGTAGTCAAGAATAGCATTAGTTCTCAGTTGATCATTTATGATTGTAAATAGAGAATTATCCGTTGCACCTATTCCTGGAACTAAACTATAGTCAAAAGTACTTTCTATATTAGGAGCAATGCTACTTAAATTACCAATTAATGTATTAGTCGCTAAATTTTCGGCAATTTCATTATTGGAAAGGTTGATATCTGAGGGAGCTTGTTCCTTAGGAACAACATTAATATTAAAAGTATCTTCTATAGTCTGACCGAGTAAACTTGTTCCTCGAATGGTGATTTCTGCAGTTCCTGATTGCTCATCTTGATAATCAACAACCAGTTGATTATTATTAATGCTAACATCAACTAGGTCAGGATTAGAATTATTAACCACTGAGAAAGTTAATTCCTCGAAATCATTAACAGTAAGATCACGAAGACGAAGATACTGGTTATCATTTGTTATAGTAGTATCATTAGGAGGCAGTTGCAGCGGTAAAGTATTAAAAGCTGGATTAATATTTGATCCATTATAGACAGGAACAGAACCAAGTGCATCAACTACCGCTAGATCATCTACAGATAAAACTTCACCAAAAACAGTAAAGCCGCCATTTTGATTATTTAGATTAGCGGAATTATCATGAAGGTTAAAAAACCATTGACTGGTAGCACTATTAGGATCGCCTCCTAATTTTGCCATCGCAATTGTTCCCCTTAAATTAGAGCGATCTCTACTAAATTCATTTTGAACAGCCGGATCAGCGGGAACCCGACTAACGAATAAATTATTAACGGTAAAACCACCACCTTGAATAACAAAACCACTAGAAGAACGATGAATTATACTCGTATCATAGTCGTTATCATTAACATAATTAATAAAATTATTAACGGTTAAAGGTGCGCCGTTTTCAGCTTGATCGAATAATAAAACATTAACAACGCCCCCAGCTAAATCTGTATTATAGAATTCAAAAGTTGCAACTTTACCAGTGCTTAAAGGATCATCAAAATGGTTCAGTAAATCTATATTACTATTGGGTGCATTTTCTACAATTCTGATATCATTAATAGGGGTTTTAATAATAGGTAAAGCGGCTTCGTTCCCATCATCAACAAAGATTTCTACTAGTCTCTCAAAAAATAAGCCATCTTGATCTGTTGTGCGAACTCGAACAACATGACGATTCTTAGTTTCGTAGTTTAAAGTACCATTGAGTTTAAGTTGATTATTGTCAATACTAAATAAATGATTATCCCTTGAACCAGTCCCCGAGACTAAGGTATAAGTAAAGGTATCACCTACATCTGGATCAGTGGTAATCAACTCACCAATAATTGTGCCAATGGACTCATGTTCTCGAATTCTGCCATGAGATAGCTGGATATTGGTTGGACTTTGGTTAGACATTTGTTTATTAATAATGGTAGCGGTTGCTTGGTTATCAGTGAGATGGGCGTTAGTGGATTGACTTAGGTTTAAATAAACCGTCTCATCTTCTTCTAACACATTATCATCTAGAATGGGAACGGTAATGGTTTTATTGATTTCTCCTGGTTCAAAGGTTAAGAATCCATTAACAGATGTATAATCATTTCCTAATGTTGCCGTTCCATTTTCGGTGGCATAATTAACAGTAATGGTTTCATTACTGGGAGTAGATAAGGAAACATTAAAAACCAGTTCTTGATTGTTTGAATCATTTTCTGTAACGGTAGGATTAGAAATAGTTAAAAAGGGTATATTCCAGTCATTTGCTGTCCATTGGGTGGTCATTTCCCAAGTTTCAGGAGTCCATTCTGTGATACTTTCCCAAGCTGAATCTGTCCATTTTGTAGTTGCGTCCCAAGCTGAATCTGTCCATAATGGTATAGCATCCCAAAAATTATTAATGGGTTCTGTATTTGTGGTTGTAATAGTGTTTTCGTTAAGGGTTTGTGCTTCTATTAAAGATTGATGAATATTAACGGATTGAGTTGAGGGATTAAATTCAAAAGATTGGGTGTTAAAATCAGATGTTGATGATAATCCTAGTATCTCTTTTGATTCTTCAATAATCGAATTCCAAGCACTACTTGTCCAAGATTTAGCCGCATTCCAAGCAGATACGACACTATCATAAATGGTATTAGAAGCAGATACTATACTATGAATTGCTCCTCCAATAGCTTCTCGATGAAGTTCGGCTGTTCCCCGAAAAGTTAAGGCGGCAGCTATATATCTTCCTGTTAAACCCCCTATAGTACCTCCCAATAATCCTAACCTAGCAATAGTAGTTTGAAGGGCAAAATAATCAGCATCTGGTAAATAGGTAAACTCAAAATCACTTAAATCAGTTGTATTTCCATCAGGAACTTTTGTTACTAAATCAGTAGGCTTTTTGTATCCACTGCTTAAAATTTCTGGATTAAGAACAGGGACAGAATGTTTTTCAAAGTCTATGGCTGATCCAAGTTTTGAATATTTTGATAAATCCCAAACTCCATTGAGATAAGTTGAACCTGCCATACTTACTATGTCAGCAGAAGTAATATAATGTTTAACCCCTTGATTATTAGAAGGGTTTAAATTAATTCCATTTTTTTCAGAAATTCCAGGAGCATTAAACGTGACAATTTTCCCTAGTTCTCCTGAATAACTTCCACCTACCCACTGAGTTAATGCACCCCCCAAACTATGACCTGTAATATGGGGTCTAAAGGTTACATTATCTTCAGATTGACTAACATCTGATAACCATTGATTAATATCATCTTTACTGGCAGTAAATTGACTATAACCTACTCCTTCAGGACTGGCATTACTAAACCAATCTTGTGCGCTTTCTGTTCCTCTAATAACCAAAATCGGTGGTCTTGCTTGGTCATAAATGCTTCCTTTTGCAAAGGTATAATCTTGATTTCTACTGATTCTTTGAACAATAAAGGCCAGCCCATCTTGATAAGCTTTTGTATTATTCCCCCCTGAACTATTGGTAATTTCTTGTAGTAATTTATTGTCAATTAATTCTTGAAGTAAAATATTATCATTGGGAGCAATTTTTGCATTGATAGGATTTGATAAAACAACAAAGAAATCGTTGTCAGCAGTTAAACCGACTGCGTTAAAGTCTGTGTCATTACTAAAAATTTCGTTAAGACGATAATCTTCATAAGCTAAGTCATCATAGTTATAAATTGAATCAATTAGTTTTCCTTTATCGGTATCTTTCCAGTCACGATAAGCGGTATCTCTAGCTAATAATTCTAAGGTTGCATCACTAACAGTTGAACTGCCAAAAACTGTGATTTCTATTTGTTTTTTTGTTTCTCCAGGTAAAAAAGTTAGGGTATTATTTGATACCTTATCAAAATCTTTTTGTCTTTCTGAAGAGCTTGCACTACCGTCTAGGGTATAATAGTCAACAACAATAGATTGATCGTGTTCTGATGATAATTCAACCTCAAAAATAAGCTTTTTTTGATTAGTATTTACTTCAATTTCTATCCAACTGTCACTAATAGATATAGTCGGTTGGGGTGAAGTTTCAGGAGAGGGTGGAAGTTCTGTAAAACTTCCTGTATCACCAATATCATAAATGTCTGGATAGGTTGGATGTAGTTTATTGTCAACATATTTTTCTAGATCACGATCATAGTAACGAGGGTTGGTTGTAAGTTCTTCCTCTGGGGTTATATACCATTCTTCATTGGATATATTTCCACTAATGGTACTATTAGAACTCCAAGTACCATTATTATAAATACCGCCTCCTTTACCTTCAGCAGTATTGCCAGTAATAATATTATCAATTAACGTAGCTTCACCATTATTTGCATCAATATGAATACCACCACCGTCCCCATTAGCTGTATTGCCAGTAATACTATTATTAGTTAAAGTTAATGTTGCAGTAGTATTATTATAAATACCACCACCGTCACCATCAGCTGTATTACCAGTAAGACTATTGTTAGTTAAAGTTAATGTTGCAGAACGATTATTATAAATAGCACCACCGTCACCATCAGCTGTATTACCAGTAATGCTATTATTAGTTAAATTTAATGTTCCAGAACCATGATAAATAGCACCACCGTCGCCATTAGCTCTATTACCAGTAATGTTATTATTAGTTAAATTTAATGTTCCATAATTATAAATACCACCACCCTCATCAGCAGCATTATCAGTAATAATATTATCCGTTAAAGTTAATGTACCAGAGAAATTATAAATACCACTACCGTCATTATTATTGATAGTGTTATCGTTTACAGTAGCTATACCTGAATTAGAAATACTATATCCATGATTATTATTAATCGTATTATTGGCTACCTTTAAAGTTGACTCTACTAAATTGGCAATAATAGCAGAACCTGAGTTTTCACTAATAGTATTTCTATCTAAAACCAAATCACTAAAAATAAAATTTTCAATTAGTCCTCCGGAGGTATTATGATTAGTATTATTAGTAATAGTATTATTGATTAAAGTAGCTGAACCTGAACTATTAAATATAATGCCACCCAAATTGTTACTAATAGTATTATTATCTAAAATCGAATTACCTTGATTAATTATAGTACCTGCATTACTAATTAGACTATCACCATAACTAAGATTATTATCAGTAATCATATTATTAGTTATGGTTACAGTCCCTACCCCAAAATTTTGAATGATCTTCCTTGAATTATTACTAATAGTATTATTGAGTAAAGTGGCTGAACCTACATTGTCAATAATAAGGTTTGAATTATTGCTAATAGTATTATTATCTAAGATTAAATCTCCAGAATTCTTAATTATATCAGACTTCTCAATAACATTATTATCAGTAATCACGTTATTAGTTAAGGTTGCAGTTCCTTGATTATCAATACTATCACTAATTAAGCTATTTTCGATGGTTATAATTCCATTATTCTGAATCCCCATACCATATTTATTACCAATAGAAATCTTATTTAAACTTAGTTTTTTGTTAGATTGATTATTGATAATGTAGCCAGAAATCAATCCTGATCCTGGAACACGCTCCCTATTATTAACAATAGTTGCATAGTCATTCCCATCGGACTCAATCGTAATATTTCCTGCTGTGTTTAAACTGCGATCGCCTGTTTCTTGATTACTAATATAAGTTAATTCATAAGTTACTCCTGACTCCAATTTAATAATATGGGGAGTATTGGGACTTTCATTAGCAATACTAACAGCATCTCGTAACGATAAACCTTCCCCAATATCTGCACTCCCATCATTTTCATCGACTGTTGTATCAACAATTAAGATAATGGGTTCTGATGTTTCTAACGCAACTAAATTATTACCAAACCATACATAATTAAGATCATTTTCTGCCTGAATTCTCGTTAACTCAGATTCACTAAAATCATATTCTCTCACTAACCCTGAAAATAATTCCCCCTCATCTCCTGCTGTATCAACTTCGTTCACTTCAGTATCAATAAAATGCCCAATTTCCTCTAATAAAACTGTTAATATAGCTTCAGAAGAATCCGTTTCAACAAAACTATCAGCCAGATAAATTTGATTACTATTTGCTGCATAACCACCCCGAAAATTGCCTAAAATACCATCACTAATTACCTCAATTTCAGGTAATTGACTAAATTCTTGATTTTGCCACTGTGTGCGAATTTCTGTTATTTTAGTAACGTCGTAATTTGTGCCAAAAGCGATGGAAATAGTATCCCAAAATCCATCCGATTGAGCAAAATCGAATAAACTATCAAAAACTGTGGGTACAACTGCGGATAACGAGTGAGCCATGTCAGTACATTTAACTCAAAGACAATACTTATCAATACTGACTCGAATGTATCATTAATTAGCTAAAATAATCATCAAAACAAACACCGAATTATTTAGGAAAAATCAATTTTTTTCTACGTACAACTACGTAGAAAATTGACTCAAATACTTTTTATTGTTAGAAAACTGCATACTAATATCACCATTTATTGTAGATGGTACTGAAGATTTTATAATTTATTTTTGAGGAATAGCAGATAATATAGCTCGAAGTGCTTGATTAACTTCTTCAGAGGTTGTGAACACTTTAGCAACATCTGATTCTAAAGTAACTGTAATTGTTTTCTCTTTGATTTTAGGAGCAAAACGATTAGGATGAGCCTTTGTATAATCAAAGTCATATTCGGGGAGTAAATCATCTTCTAAGTTTTGATTGATGTCAGAATTTTGTGTATTTTTCATAGTCTTGGCGTTCCTTTTTGGTTGTTAAACGTGCGCTGATAATACGGATTGTTTGATTAATTTCAGTAAAGCAAACTAATAAGAGACGATTTTTTTGGTCGTGTCCGATAATAATTTCTCTTTTTTCTCGAATAGAATGCCATTCATCGTCGAAAATATAGGCAAGGGGATCTTGAAAAACTGTTTTAGCTTCTTCAAAATGGATTCCATGCTTTTTAAGATTAAGTTCTGCTTTTTCTGGATTCCACTCATATTGTAAGTCCATGAGTTTATTTTAAGTCTATTTTGCTGGTGGAATACCTTTCAAAGAAATCAACGCATCAATCACTAATTTAGCCACAGGGGCCGCTACCGTTGAACCATAGGTATTAGCCCCCTTGGGTTCATCCACCACCACAAGAACCACGTATCTAGGGGATTCTACAGGTAAAATGGAAACGAAACTGGTAATCTTGGCATTGGGTAAATAACCGCCTCTGGGCCCCGCTTTTTGTGCCGTTCCGGTTTTCCCGCCAATGCGATAATTTGCGGTTTTTGCTGCTGAGCCTTCATCTACAACGGTTTCCATCAATTCCACCACCGTTTGACTCACTTTCGGGTCAATGATTTGTTTGCTAGGATAATCTGGTTGCCAGTGTAGGGTTCCTTCCGTATCCACTAACCCCTTGACTAAGTGAGGTGTTACTAATTTTCCCCCATTGGCTAAAGCACCCTGTAACTGAACTAATTTCATGGGGGTTAAAGAAAATCCTTGACCAAAGGAAGCGGTGGCCACTTCAATCGATCGCTCTGTAAATATGTCTTTCCGTTTCAGTCTTCCCGCCACTTCTCCGGGTAAATCAATCCCCGTTTTTTGACTAATGTCTAACCCCTGTAAACGCTGATAATAATCCTCCTTTTTCAACCGTCGCATCATGTCAACCATGGCCACATTACTGGAGGTTTGTAGAATTTCAGCAATATTAATGGAACCATTGCCCCTTAACGTTGCATTTCTGATAGGCCAACCATCCACCGTCACTAAACCGGAATCATGAATCACTGTATTGGGTTGAATCACCCCCGCTTCTAGAGCCAAAGCAACGTTAATGGGCTTAAACGTAGAACCCGGTTCATATAAATCACTAACAGTCCAATTTTTTAATAATTCGATCCTTGACTCATAAAATTCGTTCGGATCAAAGGTCGGTTCGCATACTAAAGATAAAATGGAGCCGTCCGTTGCATCCATCACGATCACCGCCCCCCGTTTAGCGTTGAATTTTTGAATCTGTTGTTGTAAGGCTGCTCTAGCTGCCCGTTGGAGGCGCATATCTACCGTTAACTGCACCCGCCAATCATTGGATGTAAGTAAATTGTGGGGTAGGGAGTTAGGAAGAATTGCCCCTAGGGCGGTTCTTTGGACATATAAACTCTTTAAATCCCGTTCTAAGAGCTTTTCTTGGCTTAATTCCACCCCAGCTTGCCCTTGTCGCTCGTGATCCACAAATCCCACCACATCGGCCATCATTTTTTCTTGGGGATAAAAACGGCGATAGGTTTCGTTGACTTCTACCCCATCCAACCCTAGTCTTTGAATTTGTTTAGCTACCCCCTCGTCTAAGTTGCGGGCGATGGGGATGCCGGTTTTGCGCTGTTGAAACCGTTCTATTAGCTCTTGGGGGGTTCTATTTTCCAGAACAGCACTGAGTTGGGCTGCCACCTCTGGCTGGGGTTTTTTGAATTGAATGGGATGGACATATAAAATATATTCGAGGCGATCGGTGGCTAAGATATTCCCTTCCCTATCAACAATGGACCGTCGCGGAATGTAAGGGCGGATATTGACCGTTTGTTGTAGACGGGCCTTTTCTCTGAGTTCCTCTCCTTGAACAATTTGCAGTTGATAGGTTTTCCAAGCTAACCCTAATATGGCACTGACTAAAACTGCCCACACCAACAACAGGCGAAATTTGGGTAAGGGGGCCGGTTTCGCTTTTCCTCTACGTCTTGAAGTATTAGGCGATCGCTTAACAATTCTATTTCGAGGGACTGGTTTTTTGCGTGAACGAGTATAACGAGTATTGGTAGAACGTTGAGAAGATGGTTGAAAGCGAGAGTTACCCATGGCCGGTTCAAGTGTGAGCAATAGTTTAATTAAGTCAGAAGTCAGAAGTTAGAAGTCAGAAGTTTAAACAGTGAAATATCTAAAATAGTTGACTCACTAATAAGCAACAGGGGTTTCTGTAATGATAGGGGTTATTTCTATTTTTTGAGTTGGCTCACTGATCTCAATAACGGGAACCTCAGCAGGAGAGAGAAAGATAGATTTGTAAGGGTTGGGTGGGGTTAACCCGGCTGTGGGTAGTTCAGCTTGTTCTGCCATTGTATGCTTTAACGATTCGTTAGTCGCAGCCAGTTGACGTTCATTTCTTTGTAAGGTTTTCAACCTAGAAAATTCTTGACTCCAGAGAGTGGGGGCATAAACAGTCCAAGCATAAACCCCTAAAGTAATGGCCACTAAACCACAGGTAAAGCTGGTTGAACCTTTTTGTACCAATAGGAGAAATTGTAACGCTAACGGTAATCGTTTCGACTGGGTGGGTAAAGGGGTGACTTTAGAACGAGACTGAGAAGGATTACGGGTAACGGTTTTGGGAGCGACAGACTGATAACGATGCGTTGGGGTGGGGGTCGCTTTTTGACGGCGACGGGAACGGTAACGGGTGGGGGGTGGTGTGGGTAAATAATCGCGTGCAGCAGTCATAGTAATAATTTATGAGTCGTGCAAATGCTTTGATTGTAAATTGAAGATAATTAAATGATTCTGATCAGAATCTTAAAAACGTGACTGATGGGTTAGACGGCCAGAACTGCTACTATGTTGCATAGATTTAACAATTAGGGCTTTAAAGAACAAAAAAGTTATGAAATCCAGACAATTTAAAAAGCAAATTGTAGTGATCAAAGAAAGCAAAAAAAGATGATAAAAATTTTTGCTCTGATTAAAATAGATCATCAAAAAGAATTAAAATGGGTTTGAATGTGATTAAAAGTAAACCTTAAAGAAATTTTGTTATATAAATCTTAATAAGATAAGTGATTAAACCAGTCTAATTAATACGAATTTATCGCAAAAATTTATTAAAAATTAAGATTTACTTATCCAAAATGTATAGTAAGATTCAGATCAGTAGATTAATTTGATTATATAGCTTTTTTCAGATTCAAGAGGTACAGTGTACAAGGTTCAAAACCCCTCACCATAAAGGTTCTACTTGTAACGTCTGACCTCAAACGTCTGACTTCTGCTCCAGGTGTGACGAGAAATTAACAGAGTCAAATTATCTTGACCAAGACTTGAAGGAAAACCAATAAATATGATTGCAGCAGCACCCTCCTCCAACGGATATCACATTCATGGGACGAAACCAGAATTACCTCCCATCAGTGGTTGGGAAGATGAGATCGCCTCAGTGGTTAATCATAATGACCCTATTTTTGCTCCCCATTCTAATATTAATCTCGCTAATGTAAAATCAGGGTTTGCTTGCGCCCTCCATATGCACCAACCCACCATTCCCGCCGGTCATAACGGTGCGTTGATTAGTAACCTACAACATATGTTTGATAATCAACATATTGGGGATAATCATAACGCCCCTACCTTTGCTTGGTGTTATAAGCGCATTGGGGAATTTATCCCCGAATTAGTCCAGAATGGTTGCAATCCTCGCATTATGTTGGACTATTCCGGTAATTTACTCTGGGATTTTCAACAAACCCCTCGCCACGATATCCTCGAACCCCTCAAACGGATTGCTAACGATCCCCAATATTATCCTTATGTAGAATGGTTAGGCACCATGTGGAGTCACGCCGTTGCCCCTTCTACCCCCATTCCTGACCTAAAATTACAGATACAGGCTTGGCAACATCAGTTTGCTGCTCTATTCGGTTATGATGCCCTGAGACGGGTTAAAGGGTTCTCTCCCCCAGAAATGCACTTACCCAATAACCCTGATACCCTCTACGAATATATCAAAGCTCTTAAAGAGTGTGGTTATCGTTGGTTATTGGTACAAGAAGACTCTGTGGAACGGTTAAACGGAGATGACTTACATAAAAACGGTGATGATAAATACGTTCCTAACCGTTTAGTCGCCCGTAACTCCCACGGCGAAGTTATCAGTATTACCGCCTTAATTAAAACCCAGGGGTCTGATACTAAGTTAGTGGCTCAAATGCAGCCCTATCATGAAGCGAAGGCCAGAGGCAAGCAAAAACTCGGTAACATTGAAGTACCCTCTTGTGTTTCTCAGATTGCTGACGGAGAAAACGGCGGTGTGATGATGAACGAGTTTCCTGATGGGTTCCGCAATGCTTTCTATAGCATCAAGGATAATCAAGAGGGTGTGGTTGGTTTCAATGGCACTGAATACATCGAACTCTTAGAACAAGCCGGTGTTACCGAAGATGATTATCCCGTGTGTCAAGCCGTCGGTCAACATAAAATCTGGAATAAGATCGGGACTGATAATCTCACCCCTGAAAAGGTTAATCAGGCGATTGCCGAGTTAGAAAAAACAGACGATCGTTTCCACATGGACGGTGCCTCCTGGACCAACGATCTCAGTTGGGTTAAAGGGTATGAAAACGTCCTAGAACCCATGAACCAACTTAGTGCTGATTTTCATCGGAAATTCGATTCTCGCGTGGAACAAGATGCTAACGTGACGCGCACCCCTGAGTACCAAGAAGCCTTACTATACACCATGTTAGTTGAAACTAGCTGTTTCCGCTATTGGGGACAGGGTGCTTGGACAGACTACGCCCGTGAACTCTATAATCGCGGTAACCACTTCGTTCAATAAGTCTTTGTTTTTGTTGGGTACACTTTTTTGCTCCGCGCTTACTTAAGGCGCGGATTTTTTTTATTTAAAAATTTTATCAAAAATACGACGACGTTTATAAGGGGACTCAGGAGACAGATAACCCCATAAAGACTCCCAATAAAAAAAGGATACCCCATTAAAATTTTGTTTCCTCACACTTTCAACTTGTTTTTGAATTTGTTCTATTTTCACAGTATTATTAACGGTTCCCGATAAAATACCGATGCTGACAGGAATTTTCTGACGGGCTAATTGAACAGCCGATTGATTTAATTCTCGATTAAAACTATTGAGATCATTTCGATATACTTGTAAGACCAACTCATCGATCAATCCTCGTTGTACCCACGTTTTCCAATCTTGCAAATAATTTTGATAAGAAAAGCTATGAGAGTTAGGAGATAAAGAAATTAAAATGTCGGGATTAACTGTTTTAATTGTTTTGACGATATCTGTCATAAATGCGGTGAGTTTGGCCGCCCGCCAACCCATCCATCGAGCATCGTGGGCATTGTTAGGGGGATTTTTTCCACCATGTTCTTTGCGATACATTTCAATCGTTAAAGGATCATAGCCTAATTCCACAGGGAGTCCAAAATGGTCATCTAATTGAATACCATCAATTTGATAGTTCATAATCACTTCTAACATTAATCCTTTGATAAGTTGTTGGACTTCCGGGTGAAATGGATTTAACCAGACCAACTGACTCGCTTGTTTTTTATAAGCATATTTTTGCCAATCTTTAATTATATTTTCTGATTTTTTTTGATTTTTAGCCTCTAATTCATCTTGAAAAAATGTATTAAGCGTTCCCTGTTGAGTATGGGTTAACCAGTCTGGATGTTTGCGGGCGATTAATGAATTTCGAGGAATCATTAATCCATATTCAAACCAAGGAATCACTTCTATGCCTCGTTGGTGACTTTCTTCTACAATAACTTGTAAAACATCCACCGTGCCTCTTGTCCAATTTAAGAGAGGTTCTTGCGCTTTGCCAATCATTTCCTTGGCCAAAGAACTCGGATAAAACGTATAACCCCGATTCCAAACAACAGGATAAACCGTATTAAAATGAAGTTCAGCTAACTGTTTAATCGCACGATTAATACTACCTGGGAAAAATAAAACAGCACTACTAACATTGGTTAACCAAACCCCTCGCCTTTCTTGAAATGTGGGGGACGCAGCCACGTTTCCTGATGATTTAAAAATTGATCCCGAAACTAACAGTATTAATAGGATAGTTAGGGTTAAACCAATACAAATTAAACGATTACGCCAAAGAGAAAATTGTTGATTCATGAGGGATTAAGGGATACCGTCTCCTTAACTATGGTTTATGCTATAATTACCGAGGCTGATTCTGTCATGCAATCATCAACTGAGTTGCAAAAAGCCCTAGACCTTTGCTATAATGTTGAATCCGATAGCAATAATAACTATTGTAACTAGCAAACCTCTTCTGGACTAAAGACTGTGGCAAATTCAAAGTCTGCACTAAAACGCATTAAAATAGCCGAACGCAACCGACTCCGTAACAAAAGCTACAAGTCGGCAGTGAGAACACTGATGAAAAAATACTTCCAAGCAGTAGAAGAGTACGCGGCAGCCCCCACTGAAGAAAACAAAGCAGTGGTAGAGCAGAGAATGTCAGCCGCTTACAGCAAAATAGACAAAGCTGTCAAGCGAAGTGTTTTACATCGTAACAATGGAGCGAGAAAGAAAGCCCGTTTAGCCAAAGCGATGAAAAGTGTTGCCACAGCCTCTTAAATCGGTCAAACCTCGTTAAGTCGGTCGTTTTTGAAGTAACGAAAAGGGTAAACCTTGATGGTTGAACTTCTTAAATTGATTACAGATAAGAGATAATTAACAGGAATAGTTAAAATACTACAGATTAATTATCCATTATCCAATGATATGACCAAAACAGAGGAGGCCAATGCAACTAATAGACACCCACGTTCATATTAACTTTGATGTGTTTGAGTCTGATCTCGAAGACATCAAAACTCGTTGGCAAGAAGCGGAAGTTGTGCATTTGGTTCATTCTTGTGTCGAACCGAAGGAATTTCCCAGTATACAAGGGTTAGCCGATCGCTTGGGTAACTTATCCTTTGCCGTTGGGTTACATCCCCTAGACGCTGATAAATGGACTGATACCACTGAGACGGAAATATTAAACTATGCTAAATCCGATCAACGGGTAGTGGCCATTGGAGAAATGGGACTAGACTTTTACAAAGCCAGTAACCAGCAACAACAACAGCAAGTGCTAGAAGCACAACTGGAGATTGCTCATCAACTGCAAAAACCGATCATTGTTCATTGTCGAGATGCAGCCCAAAAACTCAAAGATGTCTTAGAATTATTTTGGCAAAAAAAAGGACAAGTTAGAGGCGTGATGCACTGTTGGAGTGGAACACCAGAAGAAACACAATGGTTTTTGGATCTGGGGTTTTACATCAGTTTCAGTGGCGTGGTTACCTTCAAGAACGCCAAAACGATCCAAGACAGTGCAAAAATAGTCCCCGATGATCGCCTCTTAATTGAAACAGACTGTCCTTTTTTAGCTCCTGTGCCAAAACGAGGAAAACGGAACGAACCCGCCAATGTTCGCCACGTTGCCGAATTTTTGGCCAAATTACGCAACGTTCCTTTAGAAAACCTAGCCCAACAGACCACTGCTAACGCTTGTCAACTATTTAACCTATCCCTGAATAATTGACAGCCCTACCCCATAACAACGGCAAATTGAGCAACCCATGACTACTAATCTTATCTATAACTATAATTTACTTCCTGACCTCATTGAAATTCAACATTCGAGTTTTCGTTGGTTTCTCGAAGAAGGACTCATAGAAGAACTCAATAGCTTTTCCCCCATTACCGACTACACAGGAAAATTAGAACTACACTTTTTAGGAGAAAACTATAAATTAAAAGAACCCAAATACGACGTAGATGAAGCCAAGCGACGGGATGCCAGTTATTCCGTGCAAATGTACGTACCCACCCGTTTAATCAACAAAGAAACGGGAGAAATTAAAGAACAAGAAGTCTTCATTGGTGACTTGCCCCTAATGACCGATCGGGGAACTTTCATCATTAATGGGGCAGAACGGGTGATCGTCAATCAGATTGTCCGTTCTCCAGGGGTTTACTATAAAGCAGAAACCGACAAAAATGGACGACGGACTTATTCCGCTTCCTTGATCCCCAACCGAGGGGCATGGTTAAAATTTGAAACCGATAAAAACGGCTTAGTTTGGGTCAGAATCGACAAAACCCGTAAATTGTCCGCCCAAGTCCTCTTAAAAGCCATTGGCCTCAGCGACAATGAAATTTTAGACTCCCTGC
>JAAUYB010008284.1_pt1 | contig 15039 bp, 4 predicted proteins | sample 7278071 | NCBI WGS metagenome assembly JAAUYB01 (sample SAMN14350121, study PRJNA611818) | marine sediment metagenome | isolation source: surface marine sediment (1.8m) | place: French Polynesia: Moorea | collected 2018-08
CTTGAAATTGTTGATGATCCCGTCAAATTTCGAGCCTATCTCGACGAAATCCTCCCTGAATACAGAGAAATCTTCCCAGAAGAAATTGAAAAAGGATATTCTTTTTTCGGTTCTCATTTCTCGAAAAAGCAAAACTTAAAAATTCGACGCATTCAACTAAAAGCTAATTACCAAATTTACCAACTACGTCCGGCTTTCATGATGCCATATATGGTAGGAAAAACGGCTGATTTTGATAAACCTTTATATTTAAGGCGTTTTGGAGTTCCTTTTGACGCTTTAACATACGTTTTTGGCAAAAATGATATGTATTGGTATCGAGCGTTTCTAGCATTGGGGCGTTTTTCGGTAGTAGGAACAACTGTCAAAGAAGTTGAGGAAATGCCGGAGCATTTAGCTGCCGATGAAAAGCACAGTCGATGGCGAGGAAAAAGAGTTTATTTGCCAACTGTGGCTGTACATTAAATAATTATTGTCACTTTTTAAAGAATTAATGTCACCTATTTCTGGAGAACCTGAATAGGATCAAGTCCGCTCTGTATATAACTTTCAAGAATTGTACAACCTCAGATCGCCCTATTAACCACTTTAAAGTAAAAAGTGTCATTTTTTGAAAAGGTTTGCTACAATCCTTAAAGTAAATCATGTCATTTTTTTTTTATCCATCCTTCGGGATAAGCTTATTATGGAGTCATCAGCCATAAATTCACGTGAACTCGACGTGAACTCCTCAGAAAGTCTAAAATCAGACTCTCAATCCTTCAAACTGATTAATACGGAACTTACTCCCGAAGCAGAACAAAAACTCAAAGCACTTGAACCTATACTGCAAGCTTCCAACAAGCAGCAACGCTCACAAGCGATCGCAAAAGCTGCCGAAACCCTTGGCAAAAGTCCTCGCACCATTCGACGGATGTTAGCCAAAATAGCCAATGAAGGAATTGCAACCATAACCGCTGGTCGCCAAGATAAAGGACAATACCGCATTTCTCAACAATGGCGTGACTTTATTATCAAACTCTATAAATGGGGTAGAAAAGAGGGCGCGAGACAAAATATCAGTCAGATATATAACGCATTAATGGCCTTAGCTACCCAAGGAGAAACACTGCGTACAGATATCAAAAAAAAAGATGGTTTTGCTAAACTCCTCAAACCTTATCCTGAAGTTCTCGAAGACTTAATTGTCGGAAAATACCCTTCCCATGTGACCGTTTATAAAGTAATTAACGATGAACTTGATAGGAAGAAAAAGTCTAAGGCAAGACATCCTGGAGCCGATATTGATCATCAAATTGTACAAACTATCGATGAAAACCTACATATCACCCATAGTAATCAAATTTGGCAAGCTGACCATACCAAACTGGATATTTTTATCATTGAGAAAACTGAGCATGAACATTCAGCCCCTAAATCCGAAATTATACGAGATAGAAAAGGAGAACCGATACGTCCTTTTTTAACCGTTATTATCGATAGTTATTCAGGGTGTTTAATGGGTTATTATTTAGGCTTTGTTGCCGCTAATTCTCATCGAGTAGCGTTAGCCTTGCGTCATGCTATTTTACCCAAACAAGTCAAAGTAAAGTATGGCTTACAACATGAATGGGAACAGCATGGAATCCCCGAATATTTAGTCACTGATAGAGCCAAAGAATTCAAAAGTAACCATGCCCAACTAATCGCCAGCCAATTAGGATTTCAATGGAAATTAAGAGCCTTTCCTTCAGCCGGAGGATTAGTCGAAACCGTTTTCAACCAAACTAATAACGAAATCCTAAAAAACTTACCCGGCTATACAGGTTCAACAGTACAAGAACGAGATAAAAATGCCGAAACTCATGCCTGTATGACCTTTGAAGAATTAGAAAAGGAATTAGTCCAATATTTTGTCGATCATTATAATCAACATCATTATCCGAAGACAAAGATTGAGCCTCAATTTCAGATACAGCGACGAACAGAACGATGGCACAGTGGCTTAATCAGAGGAATAGATATTGTTGATCAAAGAACTTTAGATATCTGTCTCCTTAAGCAAACTCATCGCAAAGTTCAAAAATATGGAACCATTCAGTTTGAAAACCTTATTTATCAAGGAGACTGTTTAACTGATTTTATTGGAAAAGAGATTTCATTAAGGTACGATCCCAGAAATATTGTTACTTTACTTGCCTACACTGCCGCCAAAAAGGGAGAAACCAGTGCATTTATTGGCATCATTAAAGCCCGATATTTTGAGCAAGAACAAATGACTTTTGATGAGTTAAAGTGGATTGTCCAAAAACTGAGAAAACAATCAAAAGATACCGATAATATCTCTATTCTTAACGAGCGATATAATCACCTCAATTTTCTAGCTCAAAAGCGTCATGAAAAGCGCAAAAGAAGAAAAACTGCCCAGCATAAACGGGATAAAGCCACTAATCAGTCGACTCTTACCGAGATATTCCCCCAAAATATGCCTCAACCTGAACTTGATTCAGGAAAAGTAGTTGAAGAAGCGATCGCCTCGGCTAAAATAGGACGCAAATGCCGAAAAAAAGTTATCACTCAACCATTACCCCCTAAACCCAATCCCAGACTCAGACGGCGCAATTCAGCCATTATTACCAAGATTCAGGATTGGCACGAATATAAGAAAAATAACTGGTAAATCATCATGGCCAAGGCTAATTTAGCAGAAAACAGCCCCACTCCCCCCAAATCGTCGAAGGTTCATCATCGACAACCTTCAGAAGCAGTAAATGGTCGCACTCCAGCACAACAGGCAGAAATTGAGCGTATTGGGAAGACTGACACTTATTGTCCCTTAGATCGAGATCAGGACTTGTTTACTTGGTTGAACGATCAACGAGATTTGAAGTTATGTGGTTATGTGGTGGGAACCAGAGGATCTGGATTATTGAAAGCTTGTGAATTTTATCGGATGGCCCACGTGAGACGGCGAGGATCTTTATTCGAGATACCTGCAACAGTATTTTATGTGGAAATGTTGCAGGGGGGGAAAGCGACGGATTTATATCGGGGTATATTGGGACAATTTGGGCATCCATTGTCAAATCTAGGCACTTTAAGACATTTACGCTCACGTACCTGGGATAATCTCCAGCGTTATGGGGTGAAGATTTTGATTATTGGCAAGGCAGATTATTTGAAGTTGGAAGCGTTGAACGAGTTGATGGATTTATATGATCATCAAAAAATTTCAGTGATTGTGACAGGGACACATTATTTAGAAGATATTTTAGGGCGAAATCATCCAGCTTATGTGGCGATTAATAATTCTTTTTTGGAATGGCATGAGTTTCCCGCTTTAACCTTAAAAGATGTGGCAAGGGTGATTGAGCATTGGGAACAAACCTTTTTAACACAGAAAAATCGCTTAAATTTAACCCATTATCCAGAAGTGGTGGAAACGTTAACAGAAAAGTCAGGGGGTCTCATTGAGAGTTTATATGATATTTTGCGCCAACTTGCCATGTTTACGGTAGATGACCCTGATTTTGAGTTAATTCCGTCTAATATTATGGCTTATCTCAGTCATCGCAAACCTCCCACCCAAAAGATAGGATAGGGGAGTATCAATGAAGTCTAAGGTAAATTTTCAACCCCCTTGGATATTAGAGCCTTACGAGGGTGAGAGTATCAGCCATTATTTGGGGCGTTACTGTCGTCATGAGTCGGTTTCTCTGTCTGCATTGGGTAAGGCGGCTGGAATTGGTTCAGTTTTAGGGCGTTGGGAGAAGTTTCGCTTTATTCCGTTTCCTAGTGAGGAGGAGTTAGAAGCGGTTGGGGAGTTAATTGGGTTATCGGTGGCACAGTTAGAGGGGATGTTACCCCAAGAACCAATGAAATTATTGCCAATTCGTTTATGTAGTCTGTGTTATGCTGAAAAGCCTTATCATCGCATGGAGTGGCAATATCAATCCCAATTCAATTGTTCTAAGCATGGCGTTAAGTTGTTAACAAAATGTCCTTCATGTCGTCAACGGTTTGCGATTCCTTCTCACTGGGTTGAGGGGAGGTGTCAACGATGTGGCATGGCGTTTAAGCGTATGGACAGGTAAATAGATGAGTTTGAGAATCGGATTTGGGATCACTGCGGTAGACAGATTAGCTTGGAATGGTGTCCAAGAGTTTTTCAATAAATCGCCACAACGATCATCCTTTGCCTCTTTTTCGACGGTGAGTAATTACTCTGAAAATTTTAGTTGAAAAAACCCCCGTTATACCTGCGTAGGAGTAACGGGGGAGTCTTTTAATGTGTTGTATGTATATTTAGGTAATCAGGGAAAAACCTAAACCATAGTATTTACAGGGTCAATCATGGGGTTATCATATTGCCCGTTTTCTCCGAAATATTCGGATAAGGTTGCGTTACCCACCACATCACCGATAGCAATCGGTTGAGAACAAGAAGTGTGGTAGTTGATAGATTGCAGTAACCCACCGTTTGCATCATCAAAGAAGTGGATGAAGGTATTAGAACCAAAGCTATCAGTTGTGTTAGTCGCTTGGAAAGATTCTCCAAACTCAACTTCGCCTCGGAAGAACTGCTTACCATCACCAGTTAAAGCATCCATTGCCTTGTCTTCATCAGTGACGATAACAAAGGAGGTTCCATCATCATCTACCCCATTTTGGGTCAAAATACCCGCCTTACTGGGGTCTTGTCCGGTTAAGACATCGGTACCAGGGTTATAGGTGAAGGTCATGGCTTCAGGCTTACCGAGGGTGTCACAGACATCGCCTTGAGGGGGAGGAGTGATAATTCCTTCGTAGTTAGCATGATCCATGTCCATCAGTTCAGTTTCACCGATGTTAGCGATAACGGTTGCTTTATTGGTTTGTTGACCTTCTTTAGCGATTTCAGAAGCGGTGTAAATCCATTGTTCACCGGCATCGAGGATATTGTCTCCGTTGCCATTTTCAACCAATTCTAAGCCAGCAATTTTATCATCGGTAACTTGAACATCCGTTAAACCGACATTACCGGTGTTGCTGACAACATACTTGAACTGAACTTCGGTTCCCACAATGGTTTGAGGTCCAGTGGGGTTATCTGCATCCACAAACTCAGGGTCAGGAAGGGTGACTAGGTCGCCGTTTTCACCGTCGTAACCCACGAGGGTTGCGTTACCGACTACATCCCCTAAGCGAATGGGTTGAGAACAGGAAGTGTGGTAGTTAATGGACTGTAGCAGGCCGCCTGTTTCATCATCGAAGAAGTGAACGTAAGTATTGGAACCGAAGTCATTGGTGCTTTCATCCGCTAAGAAGGTTTCACCGAAGGCCACATCGCCAGCAAAGAAGAGTTTGTCGGTTTTGCCCTCTTGGACAACCTCTTTGAGAACTTTCGCTGCGTCCTCCTCTTCAGTAACGATGACGAAGGAAACACCATCACTATCTATTGCGTTAGAACCCCCAACAATGCCAGCTTTACCAGAATCTTGAGCGGTGTTAACTGTATTACCGGGGTTGTACTCGAAGAGAATAGCATCGACTTTTCCTTCGGTTTCACAAACATCTTGACCCAATTCTCCACCATTGATAGGTTCTACTGCTACCAACTTCTCGATATCGAGAGGATTAATGATGTAGTTAGCAGGGTCATCGGCCATGACCATTGTGCCAGCATCATCGGTTGCCTTAACTTTGATGGTGTTGGTATTGACACCGGTGCGAGTGGCTACTTCTTTCGCTTGGAAGTACCAAACTTCGCCAGGGTTGAAGATGCCATCTCCGTCATCCCCTTGAACAAACTCAGGGGTAAAGTCATCGGTGGGGTCATCAGGGGTTGCATTATCATCAACCAAGTCATTGATGGTGAGGTCAACATTACCGGTGTTGGTTACTTCATAAGTGAAGGTTACGATATCGCCAACATTAGCAACCGGTCCAGGAGCGGTATCACCAGTTTCACCGATGTTATTGACATCGAAGGGGTCATCTATTTGAGGTAACTCAACAGCAGGAGAAGTGGTGGGAGGTTCTACGGGTTCTTCGGGAACAGGGAGAGAAATGAGATTACCATCAATTCCGTCATACCCGACTAAAGTTGCACTGAGAATGCCATCTCCTAAGAGAATGGGAGCAGAACAAGAAGTGTGATAGCGTGCCGACTGTAAAAGTTCACCCCCTTCGCTATCAAAGAAGTAGAAGAAGGTATTAGACTGGAATTTGTCTGTATTAGCATTGAAGATACTAGCCGTAAAGCGTTCACCTTCAGCCACATTACCAGCAAAGTATACATCACCTTGAATACCATCACTGAAGTTATCATCTTCCGTAACGACAATGTAACTAACACCATCAGCATCAATGGAACCACCAGGTAAGAGTGTTCCGTTAATTAATGCTTCCCCCTTACTAGAGTCTTGCTGAGTATCAAAGATAACACTGGGGTTATACTCAAAGACCATTGCTTCCGGTTTACCCTCGGTTTCACAGACTGCTTGACCTTCAGTCCCAATGTCTCCTGTCGGTGCATCAACACCGGTGTAGTTAGCCACATCGGTTGCTATGGTGGTTTGACCGGTTGCGGTTAGTCCGGTTACGGTTCCGATATTGGTGATTAAACCTTCACCGGCGGTTTCAGTGGCAGAGTAAATCCAGGTTTCATCGGTATCTAAGTTCCCGTCCCCATCGGTGTCCCCTTCAACAAAGGTAAGGTCAGCGATACGGTTATCTGTCAATTCAACGTTGCTGATTTCGGCAGTACCGGTGTTGGTCACTTCGTAACGGAAGGCCACATCGGTTCCGACCAGGGTTTCGGGTCCAGGGGCTTCATTAGCATCCACAAATTCGGGTTCAGGAATGGTGACTAAGAGAGCATTTTCCCCATCGTAACCGTATAAGGTGGCATTACCGATGACATCCCCTAACTGAATCGGTTGAGAACAGGAAGTGTGATACTCAATGGTTTGTAGTAAACCGCCATTAGCATCATCAAAGAAGTGGATGTAAGTGGTAGAACCGAAGCTATCGGTACTGTTATTGGCTTCAAATAATTCGTTAAAGTCAACATCCCCACGGAAGAACTGTTTACCATCGCCGTTTAGGGCTTTAGCTGCTTCATTTTCATCGGTAACGACAACGAAGGAAGTTCCATCACTATCTATGCCATTATCAACATGAATTTCCGCCTTATCAGCATCTTGGTTGGTATTAACCGTACTACCAGGAATATACTCGAAGATTAGGGCTTCAGGTTTACCCAGTCCAAGGTCATCATTACAGAGGTCTTGACCTAGTAAACCACCATCTAGGGGTTCTACGGCCACCAGTTTCTTGAGGGCGATGGGATTTTCGTCAACGCGGACGTATTTCTCAATCTCAATATCGGGAATTAATTGGAAGAAACCAGCGTCAATGGTGGTGTTGAATTCACCAGAAGAGAGAACCACAGGGTCAGACATTAACCCATCAGAGTCAATGGCAGGGTTATTCCCTACTTGACGAGGACTAACGCCTTCAAATCCTTCGGGGTTATTAAACATCACCTTGTAGGTAACACCTGGGGTTAACTCGTTGAAGTGATAGAACCCTGTTTCATCGGTTTTTGTGGTTTCCAGGACATTGTTGTTAGCGTCTAACAACTTAACTTCTGCCCCTTCAATTCCAGGTTCGTTGTCGTCTTGAATGCCATTTTCATTGACATCGTTGAAGACAAAATCTCCAATCTTAGCAAAGTCATAGAAACCAGCATCAATGGTGGGATCAAATTCTCCTCCTTCGAGGTTGACAACATCAGACATTAAACCATCAGAGTCAATGGCAGGGTTATCTCCTACTTGACGAGGACTCACCGCATCAAAACCAGGGTTGACAAACATTACTTGGTAGTCCCCAGGGGTTAGACCATTAAAGGAATAGAAACCGCTTTCGTTGGTGCTGGTGGTGCCTAATTCGCTGCCATCTGCTGCTAATAATTTAACCGTTGCGCCGGCAATTCCGGATTCTCCTGCGTCTTGAATTCCATTAGCATTCAAGTCTTCAAAGACGAAATTTCCTAATCCTGCACTGACAAAGAACCCAGCATCGATGGTGGAGTTATTTTCATCTGGTGCAAGGGTGACAACATCCGACATTAAGCCGTTGTTGGGGTTGGCATCAGAATCAATAGCCGGATTATTGCCTGCTTGGAAAGGACTCACACCATCAAACCCGTCAGGAGTGACAAACATCACTTTGTAGTCCCCAGGGGTTAGATTAGTGAATTCATAGAACCCATCATCATTCGTTACTGTGGTTGCTAAAGTGTTGCCACTGGGGTCTTGTAACTTAACGGTTGCCCCTTCAATTCCTTGTTCTCCGGCATCTTGAATTCCGTTAGCGTTAGTATCATTGAACACGAAATCCCCTAAACTCGCCGGTGCTTGGAAGAAACCTGCGTCAATGGTGGTGTTGAATTCACCAGAAGAGAGAACCACAGGATCAGACATTAACCCATCAGAGTCAATGGCAGGGTTATTACCCACTTGACGAGGACTCACACCATCAAACCCTTCGGGGTTATTAAACATCACCTTGTAGGTAACACCAGGGGTTAACTCGTTGAAATGATAGAACCCTGTTTCGTCGGTGGTGGTGGTCTTGAGAACAGTGCCGTTAGCGTCTAATAACTTAACTTCTGCCCCTTCAATCCCTTCTTCGTTGTCATCTTGAATCCCATCACGGTCCACATCATTGAAGACAAAATCACCAATTTTAGCGAACTTGTAGAAACCAGCATCAATGGTGGGGTCGTTTTCACCGGGGTCTAAGGTAACGATATCCGACATTAACCCATCAGAGTCAATGGCGGGATTATTACCCACTTGACGGGGACTGACGGCATCAAAACCATCGGGGGTGTTGAACATCACTTTATATTGACCAGCATCTAAGTCCGTAAATTCGTAGAACCCAGTGCTATTGGTAGTAGTGGTGTCAAGAACAGTGCCGTTAACATCTAATAACTTAACTTCTGCCCCTGCAATGCCTTGTTCTCCGGCATCTTGAATACCATTGGCATTGAGGTCTTCAAAGACGAAATCTCCTAAACTGGCAGGGAGTCTGAAGAAACCTGCATCAATGCTGTTGTTAGTTTCACCATTGGTTAAGGTAATTAAACCAGAGGTGAGATTATTATTGGGGTTGGCATCAGAATCGACTGTAGTATCAAAGCCACTGAGGAAAGGACTGACTCCATCAAATCCATCGGGGTTGACAAACATCACCCGATAATCCCCAGGATTCAAATTGGTAAATTGATAGAAGCCATTAGCATCGGTAACTGTATCGTCTAAAAAGACTCCATTACCATCTAATAACTTAACGGTTGCCCCTGCAATTCCTGGTTCGTTGGGATCTTGAATCCCATCTTGATCGAGGTCATTCCAAACAAAGTCGCCAATGGTTCCAGGGAGAAGAACACCAAAATGGTTACTGGGGTCATCATCCATCACCATTCCTCCACTGTTGGGGTTGGTGGCGGTTACCTTGGCAATATTGGTGTATTGACCGGGGGTTACGGTACGACTGGCTGTCCACACCCATTGTTCGCCGGGATCAAAGATGCCATTACCGTTGTTGTCTCCGTTGACAAAAATGGGATTAAAGTCATCACTGGGATCATTGGGGGTGCCGTTATCGTCGGTTACCACCACATCCACTAAAGGAGTTTCTCCTGTATTCAGCACTTTGTAGGTGAAGATGGCTGTATCACCGACGAGAATTTCAGGACCGGTGGGAACATCAGCATCTTCACCGTTGGTAAACTTCTCAATCACGATGTCAGGGACTTTGAAGAAACCACCATCGATACTGTCAACGAATTGACCGGAGAGGGGAATAATCGGATTAGAAGTGAGATTATTATCAGGGTTGGCATCGGAATCAATATTAGGATTGTTTCCTGCTTGGAAAGGACTGACACCACTGAACCCATCGGGGTTAACAAACATTACTTGGTATGATTGTCCAGGGGTTACTCCGCCAAATTCGTAATAGCCTTGTTGCGTTCCAGGGGTATTGGGATCGTCTCCTGTGGTTGTGGTAGCGATAACGTTACCGTTGGCATCTAATAACTTAACTTCTGCCCCATCAATTCCGGGTTCGTTGGGGTCTTGAATGCCATTTTCGTTGAGATCATTGAAAACAAAATCCCCAATCTTAGCGAATTGGTAGAAACCAGAGTCAATGGTGCGGTTATTGTCTCCTGGTGCCAAGGTTACTACATCAGACATTAAACCATCAGAGTCAATAGCAGGATTATTCCCTACTTGACGAGGACTCACCTGATCAAACCCAGTGGGGGTATTGAACATCACCTTGTATTGACCAGCATCTAAGTCGGTAAATTCGTAGAACCCATTGCTATTGGTAACTGTGGTATCAAGAATATTACTATTGACATCTAATAATTTAACTTCTGCTCCAGCAATTCCCGGTTCTCCAGCATCTTGAATACCATCAGCATCTAAGTCATGCCAAACAAAGTCCCCTAAACTTGCAGGAAGTTGGAAGAAACCAGCGTCAATGGTGTTGTTGAATTGACCTGAGAGTAACTTAATGGGATCAGAGATTAAGCCATCAGAATCAATGGTTGAATCACCACCTACCTGACGAGGACTAACTCCCTCAAACCCAGCAGGATTAAGGAATCTGACCGTGTACTCCACACCGGGGGTTAAACCACCAAATTCGTAGTAACCTGTTTGGGTTCCAGGGGTGTTGGGATCATCGCCTGTGGTGGTGGTGGCGATAACGTTACCGTTGGCATTTAATAACTGAACGATTGCCCCATTAATTCCCGGTTCATCGGGGTCTTGAATCCCATCACGGTTCAAGTCATTGAAAACAAAATCCCCAATCTTGCCAAATTGGTAGAAACCAGCGTCAATGGTATCGTTAAATTCCCCAGGAGAGAGAACGATGGGATCGGAGGTTAAACCATCAGAGTCGATGGTTGGGTCGTTACCCACTTGACGGGGACTCACTGAATCAAACCCTGTGGGGGTGTCGAAGGTGACGGTATAAGTCAACAGAGGATTGAGGTCATTGAACATATACATCCCTGACCCATCGGTAGTGGTGGTCTGGAGAAGATTACCATTGGCATCTAATAAAATAACCGTTGCCCCTGCAATTCCAGGTTCTCCTTCATTTTGAATCCCATTACCATCTAAGTCATGCCAAACAAAATCCCCAATTTTAGCCAGTTTTAAACCAAAGTGATTACTGGGGTCCATGTCCATAACGATAGTTCCGTTGGGCGCATGACCAGTAACCATACCAATATTGCTGTATTGTCCCTCGGTTACAGTACGGGTGGCTTCATACTCCCAAACTTCACCCACATCGAGTTTGCCGTCGCCGTCAGTGTCACCACCAACAAAGGTGGGGGCAAAATCGTCGCTCGTATCGTCCGGTGTGCCATTATCGTCGATTACCTCAACGTTATCGAGGGCGATATCTCCAGTATTAGTGACCTCATAGGTAAAGGTAGCGGTTTCACCCACGGGAATTTCTGGACCGGTGGGGTTGTCAGCATCTTCCCCATTGGTGGCTTTTTCAATGTCTATGCCGGGCTTGGTTCTGCGGTAAAATCCAGCATCGATAGTATTGTTAAACTCACCTGATTCTAGGCTAATGACACCGGACATTAAATTGTTGGTGGGGTCAGCGTCGGAGTCTATTTCTGGATTATTTCCTACTAGAAAAGGACTGACAAATTCAAAGCCGTCTGGCTGGGTAAACTGTACTTTATATTGCCCAGGAGCTAAGTTATTGAAGCTATAGGCCCCTGACTCGTCGGTGGTGGTGCTATCTAACTGATTACCATCTGCATCCAGTAATAAAACCGTTACCCCGGCGATACCCTCTTCACCAGCATCTTGAAGCCCATTCTGGTTGATGTCGTAAAATACGAAGTCTCCTAAACCGCCCCGTTGAATTAACCCTGCATCTAAAGTGCCGTTAAAGTCTCCTGACTCTAGCACGATAGTTTGAGTCATACCATTTTCGGGGTCTGCATCAGAGTCAACGGTGTCATCGTCACCCACATTCGGCTCAGTAAATTCAAAGCCCTCTGGTGCCACAAACATGACTTTGTATTCCCCTGGAATTAAACCAGTGAAGGCATATTCTCCATTAACATCGGTGGTGGTGGTAATGGGGTTGCCATTTTCATCTAATACTGCGCTACCATCAGGGTTTTGTAGTTTGACTTCTACTCCTGCAACACCGTTTTCTCCTGCGTCTTGGATACCGTTACCGTTGCTGTCTTCAAAGACAAAGTCTCCTAACCCTGCTGTGTTGTAGAAACCAGCATCAATGGTGGGATCGTTTTCTCCAGGGTTTAAAGTTACCACGTCAGAAATCAGGCCATCGGAGTCATTGGTGGGGTCATCTCCTTGTTGACGGGGACTGACACTATCCAACCCCTCTGGTTGTTCAAATTCGACTTTATAATCACCGGCAATGACTTCAAATTCATAATTGCCGTTTGCATCAGTGGTAGTGGTGTCGATAATTTCACCGTCTTCAATCACCCCGTCACCATCTACATCGGCTAAGAGATTAACGGTTACGCCGGCAATACCATTTTCTCCTGCGTCTTGGATCCCATCTGCGTCTGCATCTAACCAAACTCTATCCCCTAATTTGGCTAGTTCCACTTCACCAATAATAATTTGATTATCGGGTAACCCATCTCCGGTGCTATCGGGAATAAAGATCACTGCCATTTGTCCGATGACTTGTTCCCCGAAGATGGTTGTATATTCAAAACTGGGAACGAAATTGTCCCCATCGAGTTCCGCTAGAGCAATAATTCTATCAATTCGATCTTGATCAACTGCGCCTATTCCTGGTCCACCACTGGTGGGTGTATCGTCAATGAAATGCCAAATGGCTTGTTGAACATCTCCAGAGGTGACTTTTCCTAAACTGTTACCATTAGCATCAAATAGTTCTTTCCCTTCAAATCCTTGATTGATAATCCAGTTAACAATGTCTAGATTCTCTGGAAATTCAATGATGTTCCCTCCTGTTAATCCTGCGGCTTCGAGGGCTTCTAAATCATAGCTGGAATAAACATCGGCAGTATATTCTGGCAACCCATCAAAGGGTTCCCTATCTACGGTAATAAATCGATCAGTATCAATACAATAACTATCAAAGGTCATTCCCTCTAAGACGTTATCGGTTCCTGGACTATCTTTGATAGTGACATCGAAAAAACTGGAGGTGGCTTCATTACCTGCATCGAAGACGACACTAAAGACGACTTCGCTGGGCAGGGCTGCGGTTAATTTTTGAATGGTAGATTGATCGGGCATGGTTTACGACTTTCTTGTGAAAACTGAATAAGAATAATTAGGTAAATTGATTAATCTTTTTTAACTTCCTATATTCAGCCTACACAGAGGATGTTAGCTTTCACGTTAGCGTTAATGTATAACTTTAGCGATGAGGCAGAAAGAAAGCTTTTTCTTACATCCAACTCAGGTTGGCAAGTTGTTTATGCCGCTTCGAGAGTATTGTAGCTTTTTTATTTTCTCTCTAAACAATCACAATCTTTCGTCAATCCCTTTAATTGACTTTTTTGCCAACGGTTTGATTATGATGAAATAAGCCCCTTTGCGCTTTCCTAGTTCCATGAAGTCCATTTCAGTTATTCGCGCTCGCCTCCTTGCTTCTGAAGACACCCTTTGTTCTCTCTGGCAACTTATGGCGCACCCCTACAGCGAACTTGTAAAAACCTTACTTGAATACATCTCCACTCATCCTGATTTTTCGACTTGGTTGAAAAAATGCCGACTTCCTGACACCCTTATCAAAGATTACGCCAAGATTCTTAAAACTGAATCTCCTTATCAAGACTTACCTGGACGCTTTCGAGATTCAGCCGTTATCCTAGTCTCCGCCATTTACAAATCTTGGTTTGCCATTAAAAAATATAAACTCCTCTCCCTGCAAGGAAAAAAACGGTTTCTTGCTCTTCTCAAAAGTGACGAAGAACTACAAAAAGACAGTGGATACGATATCTACACCCTGACGAGCGAGGCTGAAAAATTACTCCGAGATACTCAAGAACAACTCGAACAACAATGGCAAGAGCAGCAAACTAGACCTATAGAGGAACAGGCTATTTTCTGGCAAATTACCAATCATCTTTACTACTTATACGATCAAACCAAATCTGTCAAAAAACGGTCTGTCATCGCTTATCTCATTAAAAACGGTCATCAACTTCCTAATCAACCCGAAGATCCTCAAGCTCACCTGCTACGTTACACACGAAAAAAGATCGAAATCCAGCGCCTCGAAGCTCAACTTAAAGCGAATGCTCCTCACCCAAGAATCCTCGATGATCGTCTTTGGTTAGACGCTCTTAATCAATCTTTAAAACCTATTACTGAAGTCAACGAGTTAAAACAATTACAAAGACAACTCTCACAAAAATTTCCCCATTTACCCTATCCCGTTTCCTACATTTCCAATATCGATCTCTATTGGTCACTCAATGACCAGGGACGGATTTGTGTTACCTTTAATGGACTCAAACTTAAGAAGATTATATTTGAACTGGCTTGTGATCGACGACAGTTACCTTATTTTCAACGTATTCTATCCCAGTATCAATGCTATCGACGAAAAGATATCTCTGTTCCGGCTGGTTTACTTCTACTGCGTTCGGCCCAATTGATTTGGAAACCCGCAACCAATAAAGGAGAACCTTGGAATAGCCATTACCTTTATCTCCATTGTTCCATTGATCAATGTCTTTGGTCACAAGGGGGTATTGAACAAGCTCGACAAGAACTTATCAAAAAAACTCAACAGAAACTCATTTCCTGTCAAGCCAAAGAAAAAGAAACACCTCTCACCCCTCATCAAAAGCAAAATATTAAGCAATTAGAAACATCCCTAGAAAAACTTAAAACTTTTGATATTAACCATTTACACCCCACTCAATCCCACAATTTTGACAAACATTCTGACATTATTATCGGTGTCTCTTTCGGACTTAAAATCCCTGTTACC
>JAAUYB010220947.1_pt1 | contig 15032 bp, 18 predicted proteins | sample 7278071 | NCBI WGS metagenome assembly JAAUYB01 (sample SAMN14350121, study PRJNA611818) | marine sediment metagenome | isolation source: surface marine sediment (1.8m) | place: French Polynesia: Moorea | collected 2018-08
AATTCAGAAAAGAGTCATAAGTTTGACTGATGATCATGTTAGTTTCAGTGTAAATTAAAAACCTGAGCTAACTTATACTTGACACCAAGTGAAGGCTTTTCAATCTCAACAATAATCTCAAGATATGATTTTTAAGTTGACAATGAGATTTTCAACTCAAGTTGTAGTGAAAAATATTTGAGAAAATTAACACATCTTGACTAAACTTTAGTATGATATTCAATGAGATAACTAAAATCAGTAAGAGGAATCGTTGTGTGAGTCAAAAAACCATTGGAATGCTCAGTAGTTATCGAGGGTTACAAAATAAACGAGATTGGTTATGGAAACAAACGCCCCATGCTTTCGGTATTTGGGATAACATACAAATATTAGCTAATGATCCTACTCCCGATTTTTTATTATTATATCAGTTCGATTTTCCTTTGCCTTCTCCCCCTAAACCTTGGTGGAAACGTTGGCGAAACTCTCAAGTTTCACTCCCCGATATTCCTTCTTTATTAAGAAATGTTCCTCAAGAGCGTATTATCTATTTATTAAGAGAACCTCCCCTCGAAGAAGTTGTTAATAGAAACTGTGCCAATTATAATCAAGCAAGTCTCTATTGCGGCTATGTTTCTGGCCCTGACAACTTTGCCCCTCAACCTAATTATATGCCCGCTATTTGGTATGTTAATCACGAATTTGATTTATTAGATAAAGGGAATATTCCCGACAAAGTTAAACGCTGTAGTTGGATAACATCAGGGATTAATAGAACAGCAAATCATCGTCGTCGTCTGGCTTTTTTGCAGTTATTACGGGAGCATAATTTTGACTTTGATCTTTATGGAAGAAATTTGCCTGACTGGTCAAAGAGTCAAGGCACTTTAGAAAATAAATGGCATGGCATGGCTCCTTATTATTATAATTTATCCATTGAGAATTATGCCGATAATGAATGGTATGTTACTGAAAAATTATGGGATGCTTTGTTATCTTGGTGCTTGCCTATTTATTATGGAGGAAGTGCAGCCGATAAATTGTTACCTCCGGGTAGTTTTTTAAGGTTGCCTAGTCTTGATGAAAAAGGACTAGAATATATTAAGGAAGTGACGGCTAATTTGGATGCTTGGTATGAAGCAAAATCTGCGATCGCCGAAGCTAGACAAATTATACTTCATCAACTTAATTTGATGAACTGGTTATCTGATTTTGCTGTAAAATTTTGATAGACTTTGATATTATGTAATATGGATGGAATTTGTACTTTAGCTAACGATTATGTCTATGATCAAGTAATTGCTTTACTGAATAGTATTGAAGCAATTTATGATAAAAGAATGCCTGTTTGTATTTATCCCTATGATGATAATACGGAAAAACTAGCTGCTGAAATCGCTCATCGTCCCCAGGTACAATTGTATAGTGATACTGTTTCCATGGAGCGATGGGATAGCTTTGCTAAAGCTGTTTGGGATACCCATCCAACAGCACGTCAAAGATGGCAAAAAGCAGGAAGTAATGGCTATCATCGTTTTGGTACTCATCGTCGTTATTGTGCATTTGATGGACCATTTGATCGGTTCATTTATATGGATGCTGATACAATTTTGATGAGTTCGTTAGATAATATTTTTGCTAAATTGGACGAAAATGATTGTATTGTTTATGATTTTCAGTATAAAGACTTGACTCATGTTTATGATGTTAGCTCAGAAAAATTAACTGAAGTTTTTTCAAAAGAAAGGTTACAAACAGAAATTTTTTGCTCTGGATTTTATGGTTCAAAAAAAGACTTATTTCCTGAAATAAAGCGAAATGAATTACTTGCTTACCTAAAAACAGGGGAGTCTGAGCTTCTTTATCCTATGGCCCCGGACCAAACTGTTATTAATTATATGATGATGCGTTCCGGTTGTTCAATTAATAATCTAGCTTTCAGTTTACCCCAAGATAAAATAACAGGATGTTGTGTTACTTCTTCTCATTTTGAAAATAAGGATAATATCCTGTATGATAAAGGTAATCGTTTAACCTATATTCATTATATTGGCTTGTCTTCGCAAATTTTCAGAAAGCTATGTGCAGGAGAAAATATTAACTTTCCTTATCGAGATATTTTCTTGTATTATCGTTATTATCATCAACCAGAAAAAACACCTAAATTTACAGATAAACCGACAACATATTATCAACAAAAGCCAAACATAATTCAGCGAATTCTGAAAAAACTAGGGTTAAAACAATAGAGGAAGAGATTATCACTCGTGGGATTTATATTACCGCCAATGATAAAGTCATTGAACAGGCGATCGCTCTTTTAAAAAGTATCAGGTTTTATGATCAAGATACTCCTGTTGTTTTAATTCCCTATTATGATAACTATCAAGTAATTGCTAGAAAGTTAAATCAAGATTTTGGTGTTACTGTCTATCCAGACTTAGACTTTATTGAAAGATTATCAATTAAACTACAAAGTATTTTTGGTCAAGATTTTTTTGCTCGTCCTAATCAATTCCGTAAACAAGCTTGTTGGTTTGGAGAGTTTGATGAGTTTCTCTATATTGACACAGATATTGTAGTTTTCAAAAAGATTGTTGATGATTTAGATTACTTTGATGATTATGACTTTATCTGTTATGACTATCAACATAAAGCAGGTATTCGTAATGTATTTTCTCAGAAAGTAATTGATGATAAAGTTTTTAGTGAAACAGAATTAAGAGATATGTTTAATGGAGGTTTTTGGGCTTCTAAAAAGAACCTAATTTCTGAAGAAAAAATATACGAAACTTTTGCCGAATGTGCTAAGCATATAGAGTATTTTGATTTTACTTATAAGACTTCAGATCAACCTATTATTAACTACATGATTTTGAAGAATATTGAAAAACGTTTTAATTTGGCTCACCAAAGAGATAAATATCCTGGAAACTGGGCAGGAACTAATCATTTTCAACAGGAAGGTTATCAATTAATTGATCCGACTAACAATCAACCCCTTCATTATTTACACTGGGCAGGTATTAAAATCAAACCAGGCTGCCCTTACTGGGATATTTGGAAATACTATCGTTATTTAGGAGAAACTGCCCCCGATGATGCTGAATTAATCACTGCAGAAAAAGGGATGAAAACCCAATTATGGCAACAAATCAAGAAACTTTTGAAAAGGAATTGAAAGTAGGGGCTTAATATTATTAAGCCCCTAGTGAAGTTAAAAGTAAAATTAATATATACTTTTATTAATAATATTTTTTTTGTAGCAGACTCTTGAATCATGGCCAGAGACTTACGGGGATTTATCAAACAACTCGAAGAACGGGGACAACTGCGACGTATTAGTAGTTTGGTTGATCCCGATTTAGAAGTAGCAGAAATATCCAATAGAATGTTACAAGCAGGAGGACCAGGGTTACTTTTTGAAAATGTCAAAGGGGCTAAATTTCCCGTGGCCATTAATTTAATGGGAACTGTTGAAAGAATATGTTGGGCCATGAACATGGAACAACCCCAGGAGTTAGAAACCTTGGGGGAAAAATTGGCCATGTTACAACAACCCAAACCCCCAAAAAAAGTTTCTCAGGCCATTGATTTTGGTAAAGTTCTTTTTGATGTCGTTAAGGCTAAACCGGGGAAAAGTTTCCTTCCTCCTTGTCAACAAGTTGTCATTGAAGGGGATGACCTTGACCTTAATACTTTACCCCTAATTCGTCCTTATCCCAAAGATGCGGGGAAAATTATCACTCTGGGACTGGTAATCACCAAAGACTGTGAAACCGGAACCCCGAATGTGGGTGTTTATCGCTTACAGTTGCAGTCGAAAAATACCATGACGGTGCATTGGTTATCCGTCAGGGGAGGGGCCAGACATCTGAGAAAAGCAGCAGAACAGGGCAAAAAATTAGAGATTGCTATCGCTTTAGGGGTTGATCCTTTAATTATCATGGCAGCAGCTACTCCCATTCCTGTTGATTTATCAGAATGGTTATTTGCGGGGTTATATGGAGGTTCAGGGGTTTCTTTAACTAAGTGTAAAACATTGGATTTAGACGTACCAGCAGATGCAGAATTTATCTTAGAAGGAACTATTACCCCAGGGGAAGTATTACCCGATGGACCTTTTGGGGATCACATGGGATATTATGGTGGTTTGGAGGATTCTCCCTTGGTTCGATTTCACTGCATGACCCATCGTCAAGATCCTATTTATTTAACCACATTTAGTGGTCGTCCTCCCAAAGAAGAAGCTATGATGGCAATCGCTTTAAACCGCATTTATACTCCTATTTTAAGGCAGCAAGTCTCAGAAATTACGGACTTTTTCTTACCAATGGAAGCTTTGAGTTATAAGGCTGCTATTATTTCCATTGATAAGGCTTATCCTGGGCAAGCAAAACGGGCTGCTTTAGCTTTTTGGAGTGCCTTACCTCAGTTTACTTATACCAAATTTGTGATCGTGGTTGACAAGGATATTAATATTCGTGATCCCAGACAAGTAGTATGGGCTATTAGTTCTAAAGTTGATCCATCTAGGGACGTTTTTATCTTACCAGAAACCCCCTTTGATACCTTAGATTTTGCCAGTGAAAAAATTGGTTTAGGGGGTAGAATGGGTATCGATGCTACAACCAAAATGTACCCTGAAACCAATCATGAATGGGGGGAACCCTTGGAGTCTGACCCTGATGTTGCTGCGATGGTAGATCGTCGTTGGGGAGAATATGGACTAGGAGATATTTTCTTAACAGAAGTGGATTCTAATTTATTTGGTTATGATATTCATTAACATTAAACAATAACAGGAGAAAAAAGTTGATTATTAACTGTTTTCTCCTGAAACAATCAAAAGCTTAATATAGTCTCCTTTTGCTTTTTTTAAGACTACTCACCACAGTTATCATCACAACAATCATCAGAAGGACATTGTCCTGTTGTCTGGTTAATATGGTGAGTTGTTTCTTCTTGGAATTGATTAGGTATTTCTCTAGCAAAGACTGACCAATTACCACTAACTATTAAGGCTATGGTCATTAAAACTAATTTTAATTTCATTTTTCTGATTTAAGTTGAATACATTGATCATAATTATATTTTTAGATAGTAAACTTTGACTGTGATCATAATCACCAATTCAAATTAAAGGTGATCACACTGATATTGAATGATTAACTTAAAATAAAAAAGCTAAAAGATGGGTGATTATATCGAGTTCAGCGCACCATAATAATCATCTATACTGTTGGTTAATAAGATACAGACGATTGCTCTATGTTATGGACAGTAATAAACAATTTAAAATATTCATTATTACCCTATTGTATTATGCTTACTTCTCGTTCTCCTATTAAAAATTGCCATAAAAATGACGATGGCTTTACCTTAATAGAACAAGTTGCTGTAACATCTGTCATAGGAATTTTAGCGGCTATAGGCACTCCCAGTTTACTGGGAATTCATTATAGTAATCAACTCAAAAACGAAACTAATCAACTACATTTAGCTTTGCTTTATGCACAGGAGCAAGCACAGCGAATGAGTCGACCATGCTCTCTGGAGTTTCAAAAAGGAACCGGGGAAATTATCAATAAAGTTACGACACCTCAACCAGGTTGTTTTCCTTCAGCTAAGGAGGAGTTTGATGAAAAACTTGTTTTGAAAAGTGACCTAGCATCTGTAACATTTTCTTTTAGAGGAATGCCAGTAGAACCGGGGATAATTAGATTATCTTCTCCCAAAAAAGTTACAACAGAGCGATGTATACAAATTCTGGGTGGTTTAGGAATGATTCAACAGGGTATCTATGAAAACGATGAATGTCAATTATTATTCTAAAATCATGAACTATTTGAAAACTTTTATCAGAAGATTCCATAGCTTATCCAGAGCTAAAGGTTACACTCTTACAGAACTCATGATAGCCACCACTGTAACATCACTGGTGATAACGGTGAGTGGGTATGGACTCCAAGTAATGCTACAAAGTAGTCAAAAAAGTCAAATGAGAAGTGCCGTTTCTTCACGGGTTAATCAGACACTGAAACTGATATCTGATGAAATCTATTCTGCTATTAAAGTAGAAACTGATGTAGCTAAGGCGATTGTAGATGATGCACCTAGCTTTACACTACCCGATGGAGCAACTCCTGTGTTAGCTTTGCAGATGCTAGATGTATTTGAAAGAGTTGTGTTCTATATAGATGAAGAAGATCCTGAGAATCCTCAATTGTCTCCTCTAGTCCTTTTTCGTTGGGGACCTCCCTATGATGAATCTGGGCAATATATAGACATGGAAGATCCTGAGCAATGGGAAAGTGTTCCCATCAGCGATTTAGTAATATCAGAAACCCCAATTGATCCAAAATGTCCTTCATCTGACTGGCAAGCGAACCCTCCGTCAAATGCTAATGGCTTTTATACTTGTATTAACACAAAAACCCCTGGTTTGGCTCAATTGTATATGATTTCGACCATAAAGGGGACAGTGAATTCTCCGGTCAGTCAAACTATCAGCACAGCCGCCTTTGCTCGTGGTACACAAATACAAGGTGGTGGAATAGGTATTCCCAAGTTTCAAATCATCGATAAAGCCCTAAGAGTTGAAGATCCTGCCAAAGTTAAGTTTGAGCTATTAGGAGGAGAGATAACTTGTGGTGCAGGAGGAAACGACATACCAGTTACCACTAACTTATATCTCAATGAGAATGATGAGCCAGAATCTTTGGATACAAGTCAACCACTAACTATGGACAATATTCCTGAAGGAACTACTATCAATGTCGAAAGTATTGCCGATGCACCTTTTTGCAATAATTATCGGATGTCCGTTGATAGTAAAGATTCTGATTCTCGACAGTTGTTTGTTCTGAAGGATGATGATCCTATTCCTGATATTACCCCTTTTGATAATCAATCTACTATTGAATCTTTTTTGAGAAATTATATTGAAGATGGAAAAATTAAATTAGCCAATAATCAGGTTATTTATCTGTTTGAGTTAGGCACAACTAATGCAAATTCTCCTGCTTTTGATCTACAAGATAATGTTGTCTTAGCAACTATTGAACCAGCTGAATAAGTCAACTCCCCTGCAACATCAAATTATCCATAGCTCTGCACTTGACTATAATTAATTTGCTTATCAAAATCGGGGTATTGTGTTTGATTATGCCATCGAATTAAAGCGATTAAACCTAATAACAGACAACTGCTCAATAAAATCATGGAGAGGAGAGAAAAAGAGTTACGCCGAAAAACTTGATTAGAAGTTTCTTTAATATCTTCTTCAACACCTTGATACCAAGACCTACTATTAGGCATTACCCAAAAATAGTAATATAATTCTACTTCATCAGTGAGATAATCGGCTAATGGTTCGACAGATTGGGAAGAGGGTTCCTCAGACATAATTAACTCCTGTTTGCCACATTCGCTTTCATAAGCTACACTATCAATCTCTGATTTATCCAAAGATTGATACAATACTTAACAAAGTGTTGCTCTGAGGCTGAAAACATTTTACAGTCTTAGAAGACATTGGTATTGCATCAATTGTTTCTGAAAGAAATCTTAAGAAAATAGAGTAAGATGAACACAGAATAGGATTAAAGTCAAAAAATGCCTGTGGACATGGAACAGCCCTAATTTATTAGCTATTATTGCTGTTTTTGAGCTATTTTATTTTTCCAGTCTTCAATAATTCTCTGGCGTTGTCTGGCAATAACTAAAGCATTATCAGGGACATCATTTGTTACTACCGAACCGGCGGCCACGGTTACCTCTTCTCCTAAGGTTACAGGAGCAACAAAGACACTATTTGCTCCTGTTTTAGTGCGATCGCCAATAATAGTCGGATGTTTGTTCACTCCATCATAATTAGCGGTAATGGTTCCTGCACCAACATTAACCTGCTCTCCTAGGGTAGCATCACCGAGATAGGATAAATGAGCAACATTACTTTTTTGTCCTACCTGAGTCTTTTTAATCTCCACAAAATTACCAATACGACAAGATTCTTGAATTTTCGCTTCTCCTCGTAAGTGGGTGTAGGGGCCAATACGACAATGAGAAGCTATTTCTGAGTCACTAACAACAGAATAGAGTATGGTAACTTGTTCTCCTATGTGACTATTTTCAATCATACTCCCCGGCCCAATGCGACTTTTCGAGCCAATATAAGTTTTACCTCGTAAGTGGGTTTGGGGTTCAAGGATAACATCAGGAGCAAGTGTAACAGTATCATCAATGGTAATACTGTCAGCATCGATCATGGTGACTCCTGCACTCATCCAATGTTTCTTGATGCGGCCTTGTAAGATATCATTAGCAATAGAAAGTTGTTGGCGATCGTTAATGCCATTAATTTCATAATAATCTTCTACATCAACGGCCATGACGGGGTTAAGATACTGTACCACGTCTGTTAAATAATATTCTTTTTGATCGTTATTAGCCGAAAGTTTCGGAAGCACTTGAGCCAGTTGAGCCCAGTTAAAACAGTAAATGCCCCCATTAACCCGATGATTCTTCTTCTGGGCCGCGTTACAGTCTCGATCTTCGACAATTTGACTAACTAAGTTGTTCCCATCACAAAATACTCGTCCATACCCTTTAGGGTTAGGTAAATTTGCCGTTAATAAGGTTGCTGCATTATTATGGGTTTGGTGAATATGGAGTAAATTTTCTAAGGTTTCAGGGCGTAATAGGGGCGCATCACCGTTTAAAACGAATAAATCTCCATCAAAACCTTGTAAATGGGGTAACAATTGCTGTATAGCGTGTCCTGTCCCTAGTTGTTCTGTTTGTTCCACAAATTCCAGGGATGAGTTATCATCAAAAGACTGTTTTACTTGTTCCCCTTCATAGCCAATAATAATTAATTGTCGCGATGGGGCAATGAGACGACAACTATCTAATACTCTTTGTATTAGCGATCGCCCCCCTAAAGTGTGTAATACTTTAGGTAAGTCGGATTTCATTCGTGTACCGCGTCCTGCTGCAAGAATTGCTACTGCTACCATTTTTCTATCCATCAACAGTCTCGGAAAGAGTATATCCTGTCTTGTGTGTTTTGAATAGTGGTTAAATAATTAATAATGGATAATTGATAATGAATAATTTATAATTACCATGTTTGTGAGTGATGGAAAATATTTTTAAGCTTCCTAATTATTTAAGTAATCAAGAATTATTTGAGACAATTATTAACAGTGAAAATCTACAAATAGAGCGTATTATTTCTACAGGGCAAACAACACCTGAAGGAACTTGGTATAATCAAGAACAGGATGAATGGGTTATTTTATTGCAGGGAGAAGCAACATTATTATACTCAGATAATTCGCGTATTCATCTCACAGCAGGAGATTATTTATTAATTAAAGCTCATCAAAAACATCGGGTAGAATATACCAGTTTCAACCCTCCTTGTATTTGGTTAGCAATTCATGGTAATTTACAAAAAAATTAAATTATTTTAGTAGGATTTAACCACCGCAAAATTTCATTTTTTAGTTGATATAAATCACGAGAAAAGCTTTGTTTGACCCATTGTCCTACAGCATCTAATGGGGTAAAAACTTCTCCTGCTTGCCAGTTTATTTCTTGTCCTAATGGGGTTAAATGATTCCCTGATAAGCTTTGCAAAGCCACTAAATTAGGATATTTTTCTGTCAATATTGATGTTAATATCATTGTCTCATCAATATTGTCTTGAGTGAATTTTATGAGTAAATTACGCCTAATTTCATAATCTTTAGTAATAATAACCTTGGTTTCATCAGGGGAGGGGGTAAACTCTAAATTCAAAGAATCATCAATATCAATTTTATCTAAAAAAGGAATCGCTCTTTTAACAGGATAATTATTAAAAGATATCAATATATTTCCTGCTCTTTCTACTGAAAAAAGACTACCAATTAATAAATGGAGTTTACAACCCATACTATGACCAATACCATAAATAGGCAGATAACCTTGCCCTAAGGAATTATTACTTTGAAGCCTCTCTAAAATACTTTCAAAACGGTTAAGAACATTGCGGGCGATCGCTAGATGATCTAAAGTATTAACAAAGGGAGTCGCAATAATAGCATATCCTTCCTTGCCTAGTTGTTCTAATAGCCAACGATAGGTAAAATTAGGGGCAGTTCCCACAAATGCACCCCCAAGAAAGTGAATAATAGCCATAGGGTATCTCGGCAGTAAAACGGAACTCCCTGATATTTCTTGCCATTCCATAACAGATATAATAAAAACCACTCTTTATTGTAAACAAGATAAGGGAAAATGAACCTGATTATCTTAACCAAACTTTAAGTTTTAACAATGGCGTGATTTTCCAGGAATCTGGGTATCCTCTGAATAATCTAGTGATGCTTGTTATTTAAGCAAGGAAGGAAAGAATTTTTATTTGGAGAAAGGCTTTCTGGGTTATGTTATTTTTGAAACAAGCTAAAAATATTAATTTAAATCAACTTTAGTCTATCAATCTTTAGTCAATCATGTCTTACTTAAATCCATTAGCTTCTATTTATTTACTTAGAGTATCTGCCTTGTCTAATCATAGACATAAAAAGTCTAATCAAGGATTGACTTTACTGGAATTATTAATTTCCGGTGTAATTGTTGGTATTTTATCAACAATTGCTATTCCTGCTTATGTAGCAACTGTTGATAAGTTTCATTATGGAGAAGCAAAACTTCATATGAGTTGTATCAAACGAGAATTAGAAGCCTTTAGGATGAAGAAAGGCTATTTTCCTAAAGATGTTAATTCAGATCAAGTCCCGGTAGGAATAGAATGTTTTATCAGAAGTAATACAACTTTAACCCCGTATAATTCTAGGTATGATTATGAAAATTGGCCTCCGAACAACAATGGTACTCAAGACTGTGTGATCTTAATCACTTTTTTTGGTAAAAACAAAACCAGAAATTCTCCTACTAATGTCGTTTACGATAAACAGCCTGGTTTCTATCAAAATACAAATAGTAATGGGGATGATATTGGGGATGACTTAATTTTAAGTTTAGGACTTCAACCCAAATCAGTGTGCGCCCCGTAACATGATCAACAACATCAATATCGTTAAAATCTAAAATAGAGGTAATAATAGGTAAGAAATACTAGGAATAAAAACGGCAATGATTCGCTGGATTTTAAGTTTACTGATCATCTTGTTAACATGGACGGCAACCACTTCCATAGGATTAGCCCAAACTGTGGATAGTCTTCCCATCACAGAAGAACAATTACAAGCAGGGGAAATGATCGCTAAAAATGCCATAGAAGCAACGGAACAAGGGAATTTTGTCCAAGCTGAAGCCTATTGGACTCAATTAGTTGACACTTTTCCTGATAATCCGGCAGTGTGGAGTAATCGGGGAAATGCTCGCGTTAGTCAAAATAAATTAGATGAGGCGCTCGCTGATTTCAATCAAGCGATCGACTTGGCACCTGATGCTCCAGATCCCTATCTTAACCGAGGGACTGCCCTAGAAGCTCAGGGTAAATACCAAAAAGCGATCACAGATTACAATCGTGTTTTAGAACTTAACCCCGATGATGCCATGGCTTACAATAATCGTGGGAATGCTGAAGGTGGACAGGGAGACTGGGAACAAGCCTTAACCGATTATCAAAAAGCGTCTGAAATTGCCCCAAATTTCGCTTTTGCTCGCGCCAATGCTGCCCTTGTTTATTACCAAATTGGAAAAACAGGTGAAGCAATCACCCAAATGCGGAATTTAGTTCGCAAATACCCCATGTTTCCTGATATGAGAGCAGCTTTAACGGCTGTTTTATGGAATATGGGACAACAGGGAGAAGCGGAAAGTCATTGGGTGGCTGCGGTTGGTATGGATAATCGTTATCAAGACTTAGACTGGGTTAAAAATATCCGTCGTTGGCCGCCTCAAATGGTTGCAGCTTTGGATAAGTTTTTAAACTTACAAACAGGAGTTCAGAATATCAAATAAGATACTGTTCCTGAACTCCTGACGCTTTTTAACCTAGCTTTAGGCAATTTTTCTCATTTAGGTTTTTTTAAGCGGCTTGTAAACGATAATCAGACTCAATCCAACAACGGGGAAGGGGTTCACCGGATGGAAAAGTTAATTCTGATTTACTGAAAGGTTCTGGATCTTGCATTTCCTCTCCACAGTGAAACCTTCCCATAATTTTAGTTTCACAGGGATCATAAAGATGATCCACATTCAACACTTCTATGACATCTCCACTGGGTTTATGTTGCAAAAACATAGATTTTACCCTCCGTTATTCATCTCGATTAATTCTGGTATAACATAAACAAATCAGAATATGGATGAAATATAATAAAGTGTTGCAAAACTTGTTTTACTTGTTAAGAATTGAAACCCCATGACTATAGCTCGTTCTATTTTTCCCATTTCCCCTTTAATTCAGATTACCCTAATTAGTTTATATATTGCCTTGACTATTCCTTTACCTTTTCTCGCAAAAGTGACTAATGCTCCTATTCCTCCTATGATGCTATGGATAGGAATTATTTTGGGTTTATTGGTGTTAATTGGCGCATTAAGTGAACGAGTAATCATCAATGAAAGTCAGATTAAAGTTGTTTATCCTATCTGGTTTCCCTCATTTTTTCGTCAAGGATGGTCATTAAATTGGTCAGAAATTAAGGATTTAAAGTTACGAACTACTGGCCAAGGTGGTTTGGTTTATTATTTTATTAGTGAGAATTTAGATCAAGCTTATTTACTCCCTATGAGAATAGCAGGATTTTCATCTTTAGTAAACGTTGTAACTGAAAAAACGGGAATTGATACTACTGATATTCGTCCCCTTTCTCAACCTTGGATGTATTTAATTTTGTTAGTTTGTACTCTAGTTTTATTATTAATGGATAGTTGGACAATTTGGACTGCTATTAATATTTGATTATCTCAATAAACAGTCGGATGTTTATACAAATATCCGACTGTTTATCCTATTTATTAATAGAAAAAACTAAGTTTATTTCTCAACTTGCACCCCTTTCCAAAAAGCAACATAACCTTGGAAATTTTTAGCTTTTTCTTTAGGAGTGGGATAATACCATGCGGCATCTTTATTTTGCTGTCCATTGACTTCAATGGTATAGTAACTTGCCTCCCCTTTCCAAAAACAATTACTACGAGTATTACTTTCTTTGAAGTATTGTTTATTGATTGAATCAGGGGGAAAATAGTAATTTCCTTCTACAATTTCACCTTGATCACTTTCTGCTAAGATAACATCATTCCAGATTGCTTTTGCCATTTTGCTAAAATTCTGAATTATTCTATTGTCTATTATGAAGGAGAGCGGTTTTTTTGACAAGACTAAATATGATATTTACTTTCCTTAAAAAAATTACTCCTGCTTTTATCCTGTGTAATAGCATTAGTTTAATATTAATCCTATTGATAATTTTATATGCTAACTATTTTGAACCATCTGTTCAAGGTTTATTTATTCCTCCTGCAACCCCTCCTTATCCAACGGCAGGTTTATTAACTCATACATTTGAGATTTTATGTTCTATTCCTCCAGTGGTATGTGGTTTTACTTTTGTAATTCTTAAGCGCATCAATCCTCACAATATCAACAATTTCTTTTTACTAGGTTCTACTATTTTAACTGGGGGGTTTTTATTGAATGAAATTTATCGTATTCATATTGTTTTACAATATTTTGATATTCCTAAACTAATGACAATTAAGGTATATGGTATTATTCTCTTAATTTATATATTATTATTCTGGAAAAATTTTAAATTAACTCCCTATGGAATTATGATTTTATCATTTTTATTGATAATATTAGCCGTGTTTATTGATGCTTTTCAAAGTAAGCTTCCTATTCAATCATTGTTAATTGAAGGGATTCCAAAATTATTGGGAGGAATTAATTTTGCTCTTTATTTTTGGCTTGTTTGCTATCGAGAGATATTAAATACATTGGATATACAAAAATAAAAATAGACTATTTAAGCCTATTTTTAGAAAATCATCTTAGCGGTGATTGGCGTATTATTTTGACTCATCAGGAAGATAATCATTAAACTCCTGTTGATCATAATGATAAACTGTCCGAATAGGATAAGGAATACTAATATCTTCTCCCTCAAATGCTTCTTTAATAGCCATAATTGCTTGACTTTGAATACGTCTAACCAATGCTTGAGAAGGAGATGTCCAATAGCGTACAATTAAATCAATAGAACTATCTCCAAAATTAACTAAATCAACCTCTGGTTCTGGATTTTCTAAAATACCATCGATGTCATAAACTGTTCTTAGCAAAATCGCTTTTGCTTTGGGTAAGTCAGTATTATAATCAACCCCAACTCCTAAATCTGTACGGCGACTATCAAAAGCTGTTCTAACTTGCACAGCACTGGTAAAAACAGTAGAATTTGGCAGTAAAACCAGTTCACCTTGATAAGTACGAATTTGTGTTGTGCGAATATTGATAGATTTAACTGTTCCTTCATAGTCTCCTACAATGATTTGATCATTGATACTAAAGGGTTCTTGTATTAGTAGAAGAATTCCAGCTAGAAAGTTCTTAAAAATGTCTTGAAAAGCGAAACCAATGGCAACTGAACTAAGTCCTAATGTCGCCACAACATCCCCTAATCTTAACCCAGGAAAAGCCATAACACCAGCAAAAAGGACACCAGCTACCCAAACAAAAACATAACTTGTTTTTTCTAAAAGTATTTGTAAAGAATGGCTTTTAATTGTTTTTTGACCAATTTGGTTAGCTAATTTGGAAATAAACTCAGCAGCAAAGCGCGTTAATATAAGAATAATAATTGCAGCGATGAAAGAAGGAATTCCTTTAATGGTACTACTAATGAGTTCATTAATGCTATTCATTATTGTTTCTATAATTTGTTCCATTTATCCTCAGAAAAAAATATATTTTATACAAAAGTATTTATCTATAACTATGATACATTTGCTTCAAAAATACAAGTTTATTTTCTCTCTATTCAAAAAATAAGGATAATTCTCATGATAATTAAGTCAAGAGAACC
>JAAUYB010170047.1_pt1 | contig 15029 bp, 15 predicted proteins | sample 7278071 | NCBI WGS metagenome assembly JAAUYB01 (sample SAMN14350121, study PRJNA611818) | marine sediment metagenome | isolation source: surface marine sediment (1.8m) | place: French Polynesia: Moorea | collected 2018-08
CGCGCGGTGCCTTGTGCTGGGATCATCCGTCATCGATCTGCGAAAGCGCCTTCGGCTGACAGTGTGCGGATGACGGATGATCCCAGCACAAGGCACCGCGCGTCTTGTAGAGGGGTCGCACCGAGAACACTTCGGTCAAAAGGAAGAGCAGCTGCGGATGATCTTTCAAGCGCCGCCGCGGCCGGCCCCCTCGTCCAACGCCCGAGGCCAATCAGAAATCTTTCCAGGTGCCGATATCCTCGTGGCCGTGGCTTGGGGACGGTTCGGGCAGGGCGATCGGGGTGTCAAACTCTTCGGCGCCAACCGCCTGTTTCAGTGGCTCGATCGTCATCTCGGCCGGGACCGGCTGCACTTCGTCGTCAAAGGCCTGGTGAACAGCCGGCATCTCCACAGGCTCCACAGCGCCTTGCCCGCCGGAAAAGCCCGACAGCAGACCGGTCAACCGCGCCGCTTCGGCGCTGAGCTGCTCGCTGGCGGTCGAGGTTTCGCCAACCATGGCGGCGTTCTGCTGGGTGACCTTGTCCAGTTCACCAACACCGACATTGATCTCTTGCAGACCGCTGGCCTGTTCCTTGGCCGAGGCGGCGATCTCTGACACCATGCCCGAGACATCCGACACGCTGCGGGCAATCTCGGTCAGGGTCTTGCTGGTTTCCTCCACCAGTTTCTCGCCCTCTTTCACCTGCTGGCTGGAGTTTGACACCAGCGCCTTGATCTCCTGCGCGGAATCCGAGGCGCGCTGCGCCAGCGTCCGCACCTCGGAGGCGACCACCGAGAACCCCTTGCCGCTCTTGCCGGCGCGCGCGGCTTCGACACCGGCGTTCAGCGCCAAGAGGTTGGTCTGGAACGCGATATCATCGATCGCCCCGATGATCTGGGTGATCTGGTCCGAGGATTGCGAGATCGACGCCATCGCCGACATCGCCTTGGCCATCACCCGGCCCCCCTCTTCGGCCTGGGTGCGGCCCTGGCCCACGCGGGCATCGGCGGCTTCGGCCCGCTCTGCGGCCGAGCGCACGCTTTCCGACAGCTCTTCCAACGCAGCGGCGGATTGCTCGAGCGTGGCGGCCTGCACCTCGGCCCGGCGCGACATCTCGTTCGACATGCCCGACAAATCGTGTGAGCTTTGTTCGACCGTGCTGGCGCTGTGCTGCAGCGACCCGACCAGCGCACCAATCGTGCCGGACAACCCGTTGAAATCACCGCACAGCTTGACATAGCTCTCGCCCAGGTCGGACCATTCCTCGGTATCGACGCGGTGCTGCAGATCGCCGCTCGACAGCGCGCTCATGGCACCACCCAAGGCATCAAACAGCATCACCCGCCGATCATTCACGATCCGGTCACTTTCGGCCTTGTGATCGGCCTCGACCAGCTTGTCGCGCAGCGCTTCGAGATTGCGGGCAATGGTGCCCACCTCATCGCCGCGATCAGTGCCAAAAATCTCGGCGCCGTAATCCTGCTGGGCGATCCGGTCGACCGCTGTCGCCGCCTGTTCGATCGGCCGCGACAGGAGCTTGCCAAAGGCCAGCGCCAGAGCCATCGAGAACAGCACCACGACCGAGGTGATCGCCAGCATCGTCATATTCGTCTGCCGCAGCGACGCCGCCTTGGCGGCTTCCATCGCCTCGACCCGCGCCAGCATACGGTCCTGCATCGCGTCCAGCCGGTCTTCCTCGGCCTCGATCAGCGGCAGGATGTTTTCGCGCGAAAACACCTTGCGATCAAAAAGCGCCATGGTTTCCAGCTCGGCCAGCGCAGGCTCCATCCCGATGATCGCGGCGTTCAGCTCAGCAAACTCCGCGGCGTATTCCGGCGCCGCGGCACCCGCATTCTCGACGTCGATAAACACCTGCTGACCAAGGGCCGACTGATCCTTCAGCTCTTCGATATTGCCCATCAGGCTGGCAAATTGCGCGTCTTCGCCACCGGTAAAGCGCAGCAGGTCCACCTCGGTTTGTTCAAGGTCTTCGCGGACACTGTTCAGCAGGTTGTTCTGTTTAAAGACCTCATGCGCCTCGGCCATCTTGTTCGACAGACCCGTCTTCACATTCCACGCATACGCAAACACCGCAATCAGGGTGAAAAGAAATGCCGCCGCGAGAAAGAGCACCTGCGTGCGCACCGAATATCTGCTCATGTTAGACCTCTGCCTGGGTTCCCTGCGCGTGAAACGCACACGCCGTTGGGTCGCAGGCCTAGAGCCAAGACGTAAACAAAGGCTTTGCTCAGGTCGTTTTCACAAAAATCCTAATCAACCCGCTGCGTCGCCCCGGGGATTCGCGACAGCTGCACCGCAAGAATGCCAAAGGTGATCACCGCAACGCCGATCAGATCGCGGGATTGCAGCGCCTCCCCCAGCATGACCGCGGCAATGGCAACACCCAGAAACGGGTTGAGAAAGTGAAAGGTTGCGGCGCGCACCGTCCCAATCCGGTTGACCAGCCGCACCCAGACCACCGTCGCCGCCAGCCCGGGCACCAGCGTGGTGTAGAAAAACGCCGCTACCAGCGGCACCGACAGGGTCACCTGCTGGCTCTCCAGAGTCAGGGCAAAGGGCCAAAGCACCGCGCTGCCGATCAGCATCTGCAGCCCGACGACCATCAGGTAATTCCCGCCCGAGGTGGCCCCGCTGACCGACATGGTCGCCGCCGCCAGCGCCATCACCCCGATCACACACAGCACCAGGCCAAACGGATCAATCCCGCCACTGATCCGTGCCCCCATGATGATCGCGACACCGACAAACCCGGCGATCAACCCGGCCACCCCCAGGGGCTTGACCTTCTGGCTCAGAAACAGCCATCCCGCCAACGCCACCAGTAGCGGCATGGTCGACGCGATGATCGCCGCCAGCGACGCCTCAATGGTCTGCATGGCGATGAAGTAAAGCCCCAGATACAAGGCGTTCTGGCAGATGCCAAAGACAATCGTCGCCCGCCATTGCGCCCGGTTGAGCCGCCAGCTCTGCCGCAGCGCCAGTGCCAGCAACACCGCCAAAAGCCCCGAGACCAGGAACCGCAGCGCCAAGGCGCTCATCGGCGGGGCTTCGGCCACGATGATCCGCGCCGAGGTAAAGGCCGATGACCACATCGCCGCAAAGGCCAGCCCCATAATGATCGCGCGGAAATCCATGTGCCTTGTCTAGGCAGCAACCAGGGGATTCGAAAGGCCCAAATCCCCGCTCAGCGCGCCGCCCGCGGCCCAAAGAACAGCCAGGCGATAAACCCAAGGATCGGCAGCACCAGAACCAGCACAACCCAGAGCACCTTGCGGCCATTGCCGGCGCGTGAGCTCAGGATCGACACAATGGCCCAGACGTCCAGAACCAGGATGATAAAACCGCCAATGCCACTGATTTGAGTCAAATCCACACCCTCCTGATGGCCTTAGACTACGCGATGCGGTCGCAACTGCAAGACGGGGGAACCCGTGGCATTGCGCCCGGCGCACCGCAATGTGCTAGACTTGGCCCAGGCCATTGCCCAGAAGAAAGGATTTCACCATGCCCGCCATTCGATCCACCGCACTTATCTGTGCGCTCACCGCCCTTGCCGCGCCGGCCTTTGCGGAGGTCGACGGCACCGATCCCGCCGCGATGGTGGCGGTGATGCAGTCCGAGGGCTACCCGGCCACTCTGTCGACCGACAGCACCGGCGATCCGATGATCACCAGCAAGATGGAAGGGATTGAATATTCGATCTTTTTCTACGGCTGCACCGACGGCCAGGCCTGTTCAAGCATCAAGTTCAGCACCGCCTTCAACCTGCAAGACGGGATGACCCTGCAGGCGGTCAATCGCTGGCACAAGGAAAACCGCTTCGGCACGGTGCATCTGGATGATGAGATGGACCCGTTCATCGACATGGACGTGAACGTCGCCTTCGGCGTGAGCGACGCGAATTTCGCCGACACCGTGGATTGGTGGCGCGTGGTGCTGTCGGGCTTCAAGGATTTCATCGACTGGTAGGCCCGGGCCGGCCTGCCGGCTCAGAGCCCCGTCAGGTGCCCCGTCTTGACATAGAGCAGGCAGCCGTCGGCGGACCGCGGCGTATGCTGCGCCCCGTCGGGAAAGCGCAGCCAGCTGCCCTGCGGATAGTCGCCATCCTCGTCCGAAAGTGTGCCTTCGAGCACAAAGAGCTCGGTCCCGCCGGCATGCACATACGGCGCGCGCTCGGTCCCCGGCGCAAAGCGCACCAGGCGCACCCGCTCGGTCGGCACATCGTGCAGGATCAGCTCGCTCATCCCGCCATCCTCGGCCGAAAACCCGGCCGTCCGCGTGTCGATCACCTTCTGCGCACCATCCTCGGCCTCGAACTGATGCAGCTTCACGAGGATCGTCGCGCCGTCCTCGCCGATATGCGGCGTATGCGCCGTGCCAATCGGGTTGCGCACATAGCTGCCCGCCGGGTAATCCGCATGTTCGTCGGAAAACACCCCCTCCAGCACCAGAAACTCCTCACCCCCGCCATGGGAATGCGCGTCAAAGGCGCTGTTGGGCCGGAACCGCACAATGGTCGTGGCCCGCGCCACCTCGTCACCAATCCGGTCCAGCATCATCCGCTGCACCCCGCTGGCGGGCGAATCCACCCAGTCATAATCGTCAGGCCGGATCACAACCCGCTGAGAAAAATCCGCATTCAACCGCATGGCACGCTCCTTTCAAGATCAGTCAGGGATGTAGACCCGCTTGAACCGCATACAACCAATCTTCACAGCCGATCACGGTCAAGTCACCATCACAGTTATCGCCCATTGCGTCGTACCTGCCTTCCAACGGCCGGCATGCTGAACCGGTCCGCAAAGAACTCGGCACAATGAAGTCAACATCTTCTTGCACGGAGAAGACAGACGATGAACGGAAGTCGGTTCATTGACGAGCAGATCATTGCTATTCTGACGGCAGTGTCCCGATCAGGCGGGCGCAGGTGGATGGCGACACGACAGAGCCTTGCCGGAATGTCTGATTTCGTTTCCGCTGATGCCCGCATTTCACAGAAATGCATCTCAAAACACAGGAGACCGCGATGGAAGTCATAAACTACAAAGAGTTGGGCCAAGCCACTATGTCCAGCGCAATCAAGGTGCCACGCGAAAACGTGGAATATCGGCTGATTGCCTTCGAAGACGGCAGTCGCTTCCCAATTCTCTTCACTTCACCGGCCCCCATCGAGGTTCCAGCCGAAGGCGACAACTTCGAGGTCCGCATCACAGGGCGCACGATCAATGGAAAAATCGTGCTGAAAGACGTGATCTTGGCGCATGATGGCAACAACTTGATTGGCATCACAACCGTCGTGCTAAAGCCCTGACAAAGCATCTGGCGTTGCACGCTCGGCTTTGATCCGTTGCCAACGCAGCAAGAGTGACCGAAAGCTCGATTTAGTCGAAGGCAAAGCCCCAGAGCCCGTCCTACCTAGCCATATAGCGCCACAGTCCGGGACAAGCATTCGGCCAAGTATGGACCGCGTCCATCGGAGGTGATCACGACGCAACCCGCGTGCCGCGCATTGCGCATACAAAAAAAAACCCGCCTGTCGTCAGACATGGCGGGGCCAGTAGGTGCCTGCGCATGACCCGCCCGCCACCGGCGGCGTTCGCCTACTCTGACAAGACTACCTGGCTTACCCGCGCCCGGAACTCGCCGCGGGTCACCCCCCGTTTCGAAAAAGCGGCGCTCACACGCACCGTCAGAGGCTTCTGGCCCTCTCCGCAACACATTCCGATCGCGGATAGCGGCACCGAACGAAGTCACTCAATCCCCTGACAGGTCACTGGTCGTCCTGGCAGTTCGTGACCGCTTTGAGCCCTTAGCTACCGTGGGTACCGACATCCTTTTCCGTACGATGGCCACGCGTAGACGAGCGCGGGGATCAACTTGCTTTCCAGCTTGGGACAAGAAATAGTTGATATTGAGTTGGTGAAATTCTGCACTCAGAGGAACGGGCCATTAGTGACAAGACAAAAAGCGTCGGACGCTATCTTGATAGTGCACTTGAACAGGAATTGAGCCTGGCGCAGACGGGTATGGGATCCGGCTATATGAACGCCAACGAAGCGCTCGTCTTTTCAGAATATTGTCTATCTTTTGGGTTTGGTATCTCCAAAATGGAGGCCTATGGAGAGGGCGCATCGCGGGGAAAACATGCGCTCTATCATCAAATACTCGGCTTGGATGACGATGGGGTAAATTGGTCAGATCACAGGAAGCCCCAGCTTGCTTTGAACCTAGTCAGGAGCAAGCTGAGAGAGGCATCAGAGGATGGGCTTACTCTCAAGTATAAGTTTTGGGTCGAAGTCCCTTAATTGTGACAGTTTTCGACAGAATTCAGCAATATCAACTGTAGCGATCCATTGCTCGGAGTTATTGATCGGCAGCTCTGTCCCGCAAGGTAGACATCCCCGCGGAACGCCTTGTCTCTTCGCCGCTAGCCTTTCCGTCCGGGCTCAGCCATCCAAGGCCGATGTCCAAAGATGTTCCTCACACGAAAAATGCCCCGCCTGTCGTCAGACATGGCGGGGCCAGTAGGTGCCTGCGCATGACCCGCGCGGCACCGGCGGTGTTCTTTGTGACTGTTGATTATCCCTGGCTTGGCGCTTCCCGCATCTCGGCGCGGATTTGTTGGCGGAGCACGTCGATGGGCACCGATTTGCCGTCGCGGCGGAAGCACCAGTAGGTCCAACCGTTGCAGCTGGGCGCGCCTTCCAGCTGCGCGCCGACCTGGTGGATCGATCCGTTGACGCCATCGGCCACCAGCGTGCCATCGGCCCGCACCTTGGCCGCCGCCTTGCCGTTCACCGAGGTCAGCACCTCGCCCGGGCGCAGCATGCCGCGCTCCACCAGCTGGCCAAACGGCACCCGCGGTTCAGCCCGCTTCGATTGGCTGACCTCCAAGGCGGCCTTGTCAAAGGCGCGTACATTGGCAATCCGCTTCTCCGCCACGTCGCGATAGGCGGCCTCACGCTCGATCCCGATCCAGTCGCGCCCCAGCATCTTGGCCACAGCCCCCGTCGTGCCGGTGCCAAAGAACGGATCCAGCACCACGTCGCCGGGGTTGGAGGCGCCCACCAGCACCCGGTGCAGCAGACCTTCGGGCTTTTGCGTTGGATGCGCCTTGTCGCCATTGGCGTCCTTCAGCCGCTCACCGCCATTGCAAATGGGCAGCACCCAGTCGGACCGCATCTGGATACCTTCATTCAGCGCCTTCAGCGCCTCATAGTTGAAGGTGTATTTCGCGCCCTCGGCTTTCGACGCCCAAATCATCGTTTCATGCGCATTGGTGAACCGCTTGCCGCGGAAGTTCGGCATCGGGTTCGACTTGCGCCAGACCACATCGTTCAGGATCCAGAAGCCCGCATCCTGTAAGGCCGTCCCAACCCGAAAAATGTTGTGATAAGAGCCGATTACCCAAATAGCCCCGTCGGGTTTGAGTAATCGGCGCGCTGCCTTGAGCCAGTCTTGGGTAAACCTGTCATAGGCGGCGAAACTGCTGAATTGATCCCAGTGATCGTCGACCGCGTCGACGCGGGAATTGTCCGGGCGATGCAGATCACCCCGTAGCTGGAGATTGTACGGCGGATCGGCAAAGATCAGGTCCACGGATGCCTCGGGCAAGCCGTTCATAATCTCGATGCAATCCCCGTCGAGAATCGTGTTGAGAGGGAGCGCAGGCGCGCCCTTCAGGTTCGTCATCTTCGTCATTCTCTGCCTCTGTCCCCGGCACGTCAGCGTGCTCTGTGGTTGAGACCGAAGATGAGTCAAAGCCGATTCGCCGTCAAATTCTTTTTTGAATCAACGGGTTGAGAATTTCTCTTGATACAAGATGTTGTGCACCGGTTTGAACGAACGCCTATGGTGTGGGGTCACACCCAGATTTCGAAGTGCGGATTTGTGACACTTTGAGGGATAGCCCACATTGGTTTCCCAGCCATAACCCGGAAACTGTTGCGCCAACTTTTTCATGACACAATCGCGCCACGTTTTGGCCACAATTGACGCCGCCGCGATGGAAGGCGACACCGCATCGCCCCGGATGATCGTCGTCGCCGCACAGGGCAGATCGGGTGGCATCCGGTTGCCGTCGATCAGCAGGTGATCGGGCGCCAACGGCAGCTCTGCCACCGCCCGGCGCATCGCCAGATAGGTCGCCTGCAGGATGTTGACTTCATCGATCTCTTCGACGCTGGCCTGCCCGATCCCCACCTGCGCATTGGCCCGGATCAACTCGTTCAGCGCCTCACGGCGCTTGGCGCTGAGCGTCTTGGAATCCTGCAACCCCTCTGGCACGGCATCGGGGTTCAGCACCACGGCACAGGCCACCACCGGCCCGGCCAAAGGCCCCCGGCCCACTTCATCGACCCCGGCCACCAAATGCCCGGCATCCCAGTGCCTGGCCTCATAAACTGGTATCAACGCCCCCATGACCCCGTCAAAGACGAAGCCATGGGGTTTGGCAAGGGTTCAGACCGCCTCGTCGACGAAAAACTGCGGGCGGAACAGGCGCAGCACGCAGGCGCCGATACCGGCCAGCATAAGCACCAGGAAAAAGATCCAGCCCAGGATCGGGATCAGCCCGATGATACCCGCCGCCAGGGCACCGACACCGGCCGCGAGCGCGCGGTCGGCAGTGTTTTCCGGGTCATGCCGCCCGGTGGCGCGCAGCACGCCAACACCCAGCGCATAAGCGCCGACGATATAGCCGGCAAAGCCCGCCAGGATCACCGCCAGGATCGCCGCCGGCAACAGAAAGAGCCCGATCAGCGTCATCGCCATCAGGATCCCGCCCCCGATCAGCACCGATTGCCCGACAAAGCCCGCCAGAACCGCGCGGCCTGGCCGTTGCAGCACCGACTGGCGCAGCGTGGCCATCATCTCGGGCGCCAAGGCCGCGACCACCGCCGCCACCACTGTGACAAACAGCACGCCCATCAGGAACCCGCCGATCAGGCCGCGGCGGCTGACGGGCACTATGTCATCCATGCCTACGCCATATTGCCGGTCCCAATCCTCGATCTGGCGCCGCGTGACCCGGTCTGCGGGCGCCACGCTTTCGGGGATCTCCAAGGCGCCGGGGTCTTCTTCGAAGACAATCAACGTGCCGTCGATCCGCGCGTCCGGACCAAAGCTGATCTCGCGCACCGCAATCGCCATGTCACCGCCCACAGGGCCGTCCCATTCGACAAACTCGGCGGCGATCTGCAGCACACCACCCACCGGCGCCTCGACCTCGACCTCCGACGCAAAGACCCGCAGATCGCCCCCAATGGGGGCCTTCACTTCGATCTCCTGGGCAAAGATCGTGGCGTCGCCCGCAACCTCGCCCTCGACATCGACGGTCTGCCCCGCGGCATAAAGGCTGCCGCCCAGCGCCGCGCGTGTGTCAACCCAGCGCCCGACGACATGCGCCGTCCCGCTTGCCGGCGCCGCCAAGGTCACCCGTTCGCCGGCCACAAACAGATCGTCCCGGCCTTCATCTTCGAAAACCACGGTTTCCCCGGCCAGATAGGCATCCTCGGAAAGCAGGAAAGTCTTGGTCTCATCCGCCGCCGCCATACCGGCCAACAGCACAAAAAGCAGTGTCAAAAGTCGCATCGGGTCCCCCCTCGGGTCAAAAAACTCTGCGCACCCTACCGACCGACGCGGGTTCTGCTTTGCACTAGATCAAAGAGCGCGCGGATAAGCGAAACACAGCGCATCGCCGCAACCTGCAGTTTATGTTAGGCTGACCGCGTGCTTATTTGCGCGCCCGATTGCAATTTGAGGAGACCGTTATGCCCGTCACGCTTGATATCCAACAGCCGCAACCCTTCGACATTGTCGGATCCCGCATTCTGATCGCCGGCAACGCCACCGCGTTCGAAGGCACGCTGACCATTTCCGTGTCCGAGGGGCATGACGAGTTCAACTCCTTCACCCAGGTCGGTTCGCTCGGGCTGCGGCAGTTTCAGGGGTTTATCGACATCCCCGAGGACAACGCCTTCAAGCTCAACCGCCTGTTCCTGACGCTGGCGGACGATACCGGCAACGAAAACGGCCCTTCGGTGGTGATCCCGGTGCTCTTCGGCCCGCGTATCCTGCCGGGGTATGGCGGCTGGCAGCCTTATACCGTCCAGCCCGGTGACACGCTGACCGCGATCGCGCAATCGCAATACGGCAATGCGGAATGGCGGCCGATCTTCGAGGCCAACATTCATATCCTGAACGACCCCAACCTGATCTTCCCCGGCCAGGTCCTGCGCATCCCGCGCAACGATATCTAAGGAGCGCTGCGCGTCAGTTCTGCGCGCCCGCGCCTGCCTGGCCCGGCCGCACACGGGTGTTAAAGCCAAACTGCCTTGCGGCGGGTTCCGCCAGGGTCGGCCGCTCGCGCACCAGCGCGGCCACCTCCCGCGCGATCAGCCGGCGCATGGCGCTTGAGCCGGTCTTGTAATGCAGCGCCAGCGCCTCCAGCAGCCGTTCCTGTGTGGTGATTGGCAGGGTGCCGGTGGTCAGATAGCGCTCCAGAATATGCCGCACCGCCGCTTTGCCCTGCAGCTCGATCAGCGCCGTCGCGTAGGCCCCCAGATAGGGCACATCGCTGCGGACGGCGGTATCGAGATCCGTCGCCAGAACCCGGCCAAAGCCCTTGTCGCTCGACAGCCCGGCCAGCAAGACCCGAATGGGCATCAGGTCCCGCTCTCCATTAGAGAGGTCCTGCCGCAGGTTCTGCACCTTGGGCAGCCGCAGCTTTTTCAGGTCTGCATACGGCGCACGGTCCAGCTCTTGCAACGCCAGCCGGCGGATATCGGGGTTGGGGTCGTTGAGGTGCTTGGCAAAAAGCGCCAACCGCTCCTGATCCGCCCCCAAAAGCCAGGCCGACTGCCGCGCCACCACCCGCTCCACCACCTGGCGATACCGCGCATCCAGCACCGCTATCTCCATCCACGGCCCATAAGCGCCGTCCCGGGCCAGCAGCACCGTCTGCGCTGGGTTTGCCTTTAACCGCTGCCGCATGTCCGGGCCCGCGGAGATGGCAATCTCCGCCACCTCCGGCCCCATCAACGTCCGCACCGGCACATACCGCCGCGCATCCCCCGGATCGAGCCGCACCGTCACCACCTGCTCGGTCGCCAACAACAGATCAACCAGCGTCGGGTCGGGCGTATAGCCGTGAAACGCACAAGCCAAAGCGCCCTGCCCCGCGCCAAGGCTCAGGGCGCCACTCAGTACCCAACCGAGAAACCCGTGTCTCATGCTTTAGCGAACCCCGGTCACAACCTGTTTCCGTGGGAGGATACCATGATCCGGGATGCTCCCCCAGTGCGAGGATACGCGAAAGAAGGCACGAGGCGCGTGACGGTAAAGCCAAGAAACACCCGTCCCGGCCCCCGAGCCGGGACCTCATGCCTTTTTGCGGGAGGCCCCGGGTCAAGCCCGGGGCGGGTGTTCCTGGGAACGAACGAGTACACACAATTTCAAATCCGCGCAGTCTCACGCCAAATGAACAGTTCGCGCGGCGGCACGCCGCGCAGCCCCCGACCGCCCGCATGGGCGGGGGCTTTGCCCCCACCCGCGGTCGGGAGCGGCGCGGCATAGGCTGGACCCATGGCATGAAAAAAGGGACCCAACGGCCCCTTTTCTCTTCTTTCCTCTGCGGTGTGGCTCTCGGCATCTTTCGCTCTGCGAAAGAGCCTGCCGCCACCATCACACTTCGCTGCGCATAGGCGCTCTCGTGACAAAGGGGCCGGAAGGCCCCATTGCGCTTTCATTCTGCGGTGTGGCTCTCGGCATCTTTCGCTGTGCGAAAGAGCCTGCCGCCACCCGGCAGCGTCTGCGATGCAGACGCGCCGTTTACATCATGCCGCCCATGCCGCCCATGTCGGGCATGCCGCCGCCGCCGCCGGCGCCTTCTTTGGCGGGCTTGTCGGCGACCATGGCTTCGGTGGTGACCAGGAGGCCCGCAACCGACGCCGCGTCTTCCAGCGCGGTGCGCACAACCTTGGCCGGGTCGATCACACCGAACGCGAACATGTCGCCATATTCATCGGTCTGCGCGTTGAAGCCGAACTTGGCGTCGTCGCTTTCGCGGATCTTGCCGGCCACAACCGACCCGTCCACACCGGCGTTCTCGGCGATCTGGCGCAGCGGCGATTCCAGCGCGCGGCGCACGATGGCGATCCCGGCGTTCTGGTCGCTGTTCGCACCTTCCAGACCTTCGAGCGTCTTGGCACCCTGCACCAGGGCCACGCCGCCACCAACGACGATGCCTTCCTGAACGGCAGCACGGGTCGCGTTCAACGCGTCATCGACGCGGTCCTTGCGCTCTTTCACTTCGACCTCGGTCATGCCGCCAACGCGGATCACCGCCACACCACCGGCGAGCTTGGCCACACGCTCCTGCAGCTTCTCGCGGTCGTAATCCGAAGTCGTTTCCTCGATCTGCGTGCGAATCTGGCCGACACGCGCCTCGATCTCGGGCTTTTCGCCATGGCCGTCGACGATGGTCGTCTCATCCTTGGTGATGTTCACGGTCTTGGCCGTGCCCAGCATGTCCATGGTCACCGACTCCAGCTTCATGCCCAGGTCTTCGCTGATCACCTGACCGCCGGTCAGGATCGCGATGTCCTGCAGCATTGCCTTGCGGCGATCGCCAAAGCCCGGGGCCTTGACCGCTGCGATCTTCAGACCGCCGCGCAGCTTGTTGACCACCAGGGTCGCCAGCGCTTCGCCTTCGACATCCTCGGCAATGATCAAGAGCGGCTTCTGCGACTGGATCACCTGCTCGAGCAGCGGCACCATCGGCTGCAGCGAGCTCAACTTTTTCTCGTGCAGCAGGATCATGCAGTCTTCCAGCTCGGCAATCATCTTGTCCGAGTTGGTGACAAAGTACGGGCTCAGATAGCCACGATCGAACTGCATCCCCTCGACCACGTCGGTCTCGGTTTCCAGGCCCTTGTTTTCCTCGACGGTGATCACACCCTCGTTGCCGACCTGCTGCATCGCGTCCGCGATCTGCTGGCCGATTTCCGCTTCGCCGTTGGCCGAGATGGTGCCAACCTGTGCAACTTCGGCGCTGTCCTTGACTTCGCGGGCCGAGCCTTTGATCTGCTCGACGACTTTCGAGGTCGCGAGGTCAATGCCGCGCTTGAGGTCCATCGGGTTCATGCCGGCGGCAACCGCCTTCATGCCTTCCTTGACGATGGCCTGGGCCAGCACGGTCGCGGTTGTGGTGCCGTCACCGGCTTCGTCATTGGTGCGGCTGGCGACTTCTTTCACCATCTGCGCGCCCATGTTCTCGAACTTGTCTTCCAGCTCGATTTCCTTGGCGACCGAGACACCGTCCTTGGTGATGCGCGGCGCGCCAAAGGACTTGTCCAGAACCACGTTGCGGCCTTTCGGACCCAGGGTCACCTTGACCGCGTCGGCCAGTACGTTCACGCCGGCCAGCATACGGGCCCGGGCGTCGGTATCGAATTTCACGTCCTTTGCAGACATATCGATTCTCCAGAGTTTTCGTGTTGTGTTTGGAAATGCGTCAGACGGGGCTTGGCCCCTTGCCTCAGGCGATCACGCCGAGGATGTCGCTTTCCTTCATGATCAGCAGCTCTTCGCCGTCCAGCGTGATCTCGGTGCCCGACCACTTGCCGAACAGGATCTTGTCGCCGGCCTTGACGTCCATCGCGATCCGATCGCCGTCGTCATCCTTGGCGCCTGCGCCCACGGCCACGACCTCGCCCTCAGCGGGCTTTTCCTTGGCGCTGTCGGGAATGATCAGCCCGCCCGAGGTCTTCTCGTCGCTTTCCACGCGGCGGACCAGGACACGGTCATGAAGCGGTGTAAATGCCATCCTTGAGTCTCCTTGGCTCAAAGTTTCTCCCAAATCGGCCCCTCGCTCCCCGAGAGGCCATTATCACTCACCCAAGGCGAGTGCTAACGGCGCCTAGCTAAGGATCACGCAATTGCGAGTCAACATCGAAGATGGAAAAAATGCGCCGGCCCTTCGCGGTCTTTTCGATTGACCGGGCTGAGACGTCATTTTCGGAAAATTTGCTGCCCTCACGGGGATGTGAGCGTCGGTCTGGCCTTGTCGACGCCATCGCGCCACGGCGGCGGAGCAATACGTCCCGAAATCGCACCGAAGCGGACGTTTTTACGGTTAACGGCCGCAAAGCGCCGGGTTTTGCCCCGGGCAATCCGTCCCGAAATCGGGGTAAACAGGACGTATTGCTGCTTGCCAAAGGGTTAATCGCCCAGCGTTAACGGGGCGCACGCCCCGGTTCTTGCCCTTTGCCCGCCTCTGTCAGGGCTCGTCCAACGACCCACCCCAATCCACCAGCCCCTTTCGCCCCGCCGGGCTCAGCGCATAGACCCCGGTCTCGACCTTTTCGAACCAGCCATAGTGATTGTCCCGCATGATCCGCGTCGCCTGCGGCACCCCCGCCGCCTTGGCCACGATGGAGCCTTTCTCCGCCCCGCTTTCCGCCAGATACATCGCACAGCGCAGCGCGTCCTGCCGGTAGCCGGTGACAATGCCGTGCCGGGTCGCACCGCCATCGTTCGGGTCCCCCTGCAAGCGCTTGAATTCCCTCAGCAATCGCGCCTTGCGCTGCTTGTTCTTGCGCGGCTTGTACGGCCCGGGATCGCAGTGGATCTCCACCGTCTTATCCCCGCGCACCGTGATGAACCCCAACCCCAGCCGCCGACACAGCGCCAAGGTGTCCTTCAACGCCCGCCGCGCCGTCTTGCCGGTGGGTTTCGGCACCGCGATATAGACATGATCGGTGACCGCCAGCCGCGCCACCGCCTGATGGAAAAGGCTCAACGTTATCCGTAACTTAAGCTCAACAATCACCGGCTCTTCGCCGTCCCGCACCGCCACCAGATCGGCCGCCCCGACCTCGCCTTTGACCTCGTATCCCTGCCGCTGCAACAACGCCTTCACCGGCGCGTAAAGATCGCTTTCTCGCCTCATACCTGCCAGCATTGCCGGTCACACGTGCCTTGGCAACCAAACCCATTGCGCATCCCCGCGCCGGGCCTAGGTTTAGCG
>JAAUYB010105079.1_pt1 | contig 15027 bp, 18 predicted proteins | sample 7278071 | NCBI WGS metagenome assembly JAAUYB01 (sample SAMN14350121, study PRJNA611818) | marine sediment metagenome | isolation source: surface marine sediment (1.8m) | place: French Polynesia: Moorea | collected 2018-08
ATGTATAATCGGCCAAAAGAAACATACATTTTTTTTCAATTAAAACGTACATTTTTTCGCCTGGCTTAATCGACCTTTTAAAGACCTTTAAACACATTGACCACAAATAGGCAAAAACCTGCTAAGACAAGTAATTAAAACCTGATTGAAAACCACCAACATCAGGATCATTTGCAGAATCAATCCGTTTCTTTGCCTCAAAAAGATCATCATCAGACTCAGCCAAGATAATACCTGATCCTTTTGACACAGCACTTGAAGCAAGAAAGAAATCCTCAAGGTTGTCAAAGTCACCAGAAGTGTTGACCATTTCCTCAGGATCTGTGAAGACAAGACATGTGCAATTTGTTGCTTGCTCTGCAACTACCCATTGAGCATAGGTATAATTACCACCAAGATCATTGCAAAAAGCACCATCTCTCAAGCTGGCTTGAACCTGAAAAACGATATTATTAAAAGTGGTTTTTGATGGGTCAATATTAACACCATCACCATCATTGCGATAATCAATGATATTGGTTGGCGATCCAACACAACGAACAAGGCAATTCTCAACCTCAATCCTATTGAAAGTTGCACCACCAGTATTAATCACAGCACCAAGAGCAAACCTTCTGACATCATGACCATTTCTGGTGTTGATAGTCAGATTGCCATGCCTAAAAGTTGCGTTAGGGTTGAAAGGATTAAACTGATAATCTGTGTACATATTTGCCCGCCAAATGAAAGCAGTATCAACATCCAAGACGCAGTTATAGACCTCAATATCCCTAGTAAATTTAATACCGACAGATCCTCTAAACCAGCAGCCAGTAACGAGCATTTCATTACACTCAGCACCACCAGCAAAGACCTGGCCATTAGACCTCAGATTCTCACCATAACAATCCCTAACATGACCCTTTTTGCCATGGGTAAGATCATACGACTCCTCAACATTTGATGTGACAGAGTCTGGTACACTGCCAGCACAACGCTCAATAACATTATTCTCACCTACAAGAGCAGGATTTAATAAAGGACTGCCAGCAACAGGATGAATAGTAAAGATATCCTCTTTATCACCATTGACTTTCCTGCCATTACAATCCCTCATTACACAACTCTCAAGCATCCTATTGACACTATTATCCCCACCATACCAATACATTGAGTTGAATGAGCCAGTGTGATCACAGCCAACATATGAGAGGTTGGTACCACCTCTGAAAGTGAGTAGGAAATTCCAGCCATCTTGCCCCTTACAGCCTATGACACTGCTATCAGATACATTGCCATTTCTAAAACGAACAAAACGACCTTTTGAGGCCTGATCATTAGGGCCTATCCATGCCAGATCCCTGACCTTGACATTGGAGATAATTGAGGAATTGCCAAACTGAAAAACAACAGCAGCTTTTTCAGTTGTGCTATTATCAAACACTGGCCTGGTACCAGTGCCATAAGAGTCAAAATAAATGTCTGAAATATTCCAATCTGTTGTGGCTTGCCCAGGGTAGGTATAACCACGATCAATCAAAACCTTTGTGTGAGCAGGAAAGCCACCCACTTGGGTTGCAGCATAACCCAAAGTTTTATAGGCAGTCTGATGGGTTAAGCCATCCCCAGTAATATCAGAGCCAGTGTCTGAAATATATCTCCTGGCAGCTATGACAGAGGGCAGATTATTAACCACAGTCACAGGACCTTTTGAGGGCACTGTCACATCTGTTGAATTGGTCAGCCTGAAAATGGTGTTATCATAGGAGATATCAAGGACACTGTCCTCATCAAATTCCCAATTGGTAATAAGATCAATGACCTGGTTGCCAAAGGTGTTGAAAGCAATCTCTCTAACCTCAATAATTGTGTCAGAGCTGTAATTATGATCAATTATAAAGCCAAACCTATTACCAGTAAATACAGTAGGATCACCAAACTGGTACCATTTTTTTGGGGTCCAAAAAGTGTTTTGAGAGAGATGCAACCTGATACGGTCGGGAAAGCCAGCAGGGATCTCAGCAGAAAGGATCTCAAATGTGGGTGGTGGTGGTGTGGTTTCATATGGGTACTCAAGGGGACCCTCAACAAACTTGAGGCATTCATCAGCCAGCAAGGCACCCAGTTGCACCAGGCCTGTGGGTGAATAATGCACATCATCAATCTGCATATCTACCACCCCAGTTGTGACCACATAAGCACAACCAGGCTCAGAGCCCAAGGCTGCCTGAGCTGCTTGAATGGTGGGTCCTCCTGGCCTGCCTGAGGCATAAGTATCAGAAAGTTGCACCATCACCCTGGCAATTGCAGGATGTGTTCTCAAGCCTATCAGCCTCAGGATTTCCCTCATTCTGGACTCATAAGCATCACCCTCAGCACTGTCATTGCTATCATCCTCCCCATTGACAGGCATTACACACCTCCAAGCAATTTTGATGCCCTGAGCCTTGGCCCAGGCATCTGCTGACTCAAGATGCCACAGGCACTGGGCCAGAGCCTCACCACTATCAGGAGACCAGTCAGGCTCACCAGGGTCATTGCCTAGCCCAGAGCCAGAAACCCCATACTTGAAAATATATACATCCTTGCCAGTCTTGGACCTTAAAACCCTGGCACACTCAGCCTCAGGACCCCACTGGCCTGGGCTATCATTACTTGAGTTGACCCCTGCCTCATATGGCTCAAAAGATGCTGTTGATGTGTTGTAAATATTTACCCCATCTAAAACCCCTTGAAGGTGGGTAGGGACATCCTGAGCAGTCACAGAGCCAGAGCAATTACTTTGACCAAATAACGCCAAACCAATAGCAGCATCAGCAGGATAAGCAACACGCCTACTCTGATTAAAGGTATATAAAAAAGGGTATCTCATGTTGTCACACCAAATTCATTGGCCAGCCAAATTTCAAGATCTGTTTCCTCTTGGGGTGTGATGGTGCCCTGTTTCATGGCATACATATGCCAGTATGGGGCCTCAAGATCTCTGCCAATATTCATGTATAAAGGATCACCATCATAAGTGTTAGGGATAGATATACCTGTTGTGGTACTACCCACCTCAGAGATCTCAATCCCATTAACAAAAACTTGAAGGGTGCCAGAAACAAGCTTGATTTTCAAATACTCCAATTGCCCCAAAGTCAGGGCATCAGGATAATAATAAAAAGGATCAACTGAATAGTCGCAAGTTATTTTTATATCTGCTTTTCCTGTTGTGCCTGGGTCAATTGTGACTTTCCAGCCATCATCACTGGTACCAGTATTTAACCGAGAAACCAAAGCAACAGCAGCAGAAATAGCATCAACCTGAATGACATAAACCTCAAGCAGGTTGCTGCCACTAATATCAATCAGGGCATTACCAGCCACCTGCAACCGTCTGCCCTGAGAGCCTGAATTATCCCAGTCACCTGCCTCTTTTCCATTAGCCACATTAGTAACCAGAGGCACCCTGAAAGTTGATTGTTGAGCAGAGCAATTAAGGTCATTAGCACGATCACCCCACCTTTGGATTTCCCCAGATATAATATCTGCGTTAGGACTCAGGGTGATTGAGGGAATGAGCAACAAATTCCAGTTCAAAGATACTGGGTCAAAGCCACCTGAGGCAGCCTGAATCTCACCAGTAGGATCACTGAAATACTCCAAACCTTGAATGGTGCCATCAACAGCCTTAGGTGCAACTGCACACCTTAAAACGGTTCCTTGCTCATTGGCTGTGAGATCATATGAAACAGGAGACCCCAAAGTATCTGTTGAGGGCACAATCTCTGTCCCACCTGTCTTGGCCTGGGCTGAGGGTAAGTCTGGGTATCTTATTACACGATACTTTGACCCACCAGCCCCAATATTTTCATCATTACTCTCAGCATCATCATACACATAGGCCCAAGAAAGGGTGCCACCCACCTCCTCAACGCCAGACTGTTGAAAAGATGTAATAATAGGTGCCTGATTGGTTTGGGGTGATATACTTTGCACCACAATCAAGCCACCAGGCAAGGTCAGGATTGTGGCCACAATTGTGATGTTGGGTGTAAAAACATACCCATAATTTCTCACATTGACCTCATCAATCTCACCATCAAGGGGATCATTGGCAGCATTGATGACCAGCAAGGCAAAACCCCAGTCAACAGCAGAGCCCACATTGATGGTATGAGCCACTGAGATGGGTGATGAGCTTGAGCCATATGATTCACCTTTTTTATTATTGAGCTGTATGTCAGTCCCCACCCCAACAGATGTCTTTTCTTGCCAGTCAGTATGACCAAGAGCTGTGTCAATGGCCTCAACCATCTGGGTGCCTGTGAGCTTGGTTTTAAGCCAAAACCCTGTCCCACCTGTTTGGTCAGAGGGTGCCACATCCCCAGAGCCAGCATCCGCATCATATCTATAAACCCCATTTTCAACTGTAACCAAGACAAGCATTCCCTCTGACAAAGAGCCCTCAGAGTATGTGGTTGCAAGATTGGCCTCTGTGTCAACCGAGGCCAAAATTCTCAGCCCCAGAGCATTGGCAAGGGCCAGGGCAGCACTGGCATTTGTGTCAGTGTCATTGTGGGCAGCTTTTAAGGCGTTGTGCATTGTGGCTGTAAACAGCTCACCAATGCTCTTATCTGGCTCATTATACTGGGACATATCAACTCAGCTCAAAATTGAAACGATAATCAAAGCCCTCAACAATCTCAGTCAGCTCAGCCGGGCCAGTGCTCAGCTCAATATTTCTCAAAGAAAAGTACTCAACCAAGCCATCATTTATGACCTGATCAGGTTGTATTTTTAGGACCTGGCCAGCGGCCAGATCAGTAGTCAGCCCAAGGCCATTGTCATCAGCCAACAGGACAGCACCATCAGGGGTCCCATAGATCTGGGTGCCCAGATCTATGATTGACTGATTCTCTTTGACCTGATATGTGGAAAAAGTTGCCATATTTTATGTGCCTGCTTTCCATCTCTTAATCCCAGCCCACTGAATAAAGTAAACTGCATAAGCCTGAGCACTACCATTGACCTCAATGGTTTGCGTATCAGCAGGATTGAATGACCCACCCGCACCAATGACTAAAAAATTCGAGAGATCTGGCAGGTTGACACCTGTGCCAGGATTGGACCCGTCCAACAAAACCCACCCTATCATATCATCCTTGCCCACCCCTATACTATCAAATTTTGCAGCCTTTTCCGTCTGATCAGCAGCCCACATCATGATTGTTTTTTCAGGTATGGTGAGATCTTTCATGGCATATTCCAAGGTTTGCATCCCATCAGCCAAGATATACAGCCCATCACTTGAGCTGGTGGTTGTGCTTACCACTATCTGAGTCTGATCCTCTCTGGTACCTGGCACCTGAGTGCTCAGGACATCATTGAGCCTGCTTTCAGTGTCCTGACTGGCAGATTCAATGATCATCTGACCTGGTGCACTAAGATCAACAGCAGAGGCCCCAGGAAACTCAATGACCTTGCCATTGAGATACAACTTGCCAGCAGAAATGTCATACGTACTACCACCAGCAGGAGTCAGATCACAGCCAGACATAACAAAAGGCCCAGCCTGAGTGTAAACAGCCTCAAGCAATTCCAAATTATACTGAATATTGGCCCAATCCTCAGACGTTCCAACAATGCCATCAGCTCTATTTATCAGTCTTTTCATATCTGTTATGGTGTGCCACCCTCAATGATTTGAAAATTCATTCCAGGGTGAATGTATTTCTTTACACAAGCAGTCATTTCAGTAGTTGGGGTCATGCCCAAAGGCAAAACTATTTTAACCCTCACAGCATCAAGGGCAGCCTGAGAGGACCTAAAGACAGGGGTTGAGGGTGTCTGGGTATAAGCCCTGAAAACAGGCTCTTGAGGATCTGTCACATAACTCCTAAAAAACAAGTGACTAAACCACTCATCAGGATCACCCACCAATATCCTCCTTTGGCTGGCATCAAATTTGTCATTCATCAGCTTTTCAAGACCCCAGATGGTAATATTGTAAGTGAGATTTTTTTCCTCATTTGCCACCAGGCCTCCAAAAAGGCCCCACAAATAATCAACAGGCTTGACCAGGGCAGACAGAAAATCAACCAAGATCAGTGTCCTGAGCTTTAAAGGCAGGAGACTGATCACAAGCTTTCTAATGTCTACCGTATAAGTCATTAAACTGCGTTGTAAGTGATATTACTATTCCCCAGATCTAAAGTCATATATCCTGCCCTGGCAGCATATTCCTGGTCAATGATAACTGTCTGAGCACCTTGCACACCCACCATTGAGGTGATGTCAATGGTCTCAACCCCATCAAGGCCCTGCAAAGCATCCTCAAGAGCCAATCTTTTAAAAACACTATCAAAGGGCAAGGCTTGTAGATAGGCCTCAACAGCAGCCTCAACAGAGGCTTGGACCGTGGCTAGGGGTATGATGGGATCATACCCAATCACACAGTCAAGTTGTAGGTCATCAGCATCAAAACTGCTGGCCACCAATTGCACCCCTGCAACCTTTCTCTTGTTAATGTAGCTCTCAAAACCTGACAGCTCTGGGCTAGTCAAAGCCTCAAGCCCTCCTGAGCCATCATCCTTGGCCACCTTCACAAAAACAATTCCTGAGCCCTCAAAGGCAGCAGCCTGGGTGATGATCTGCTTAGTGGTATCTATAACCGAATACCCAGGAAAGCCATTGACATCAACTAAAGCATCACCATGCTGATACTCTTTTGACACAGAGACATACCACCGCAAAGAGCCAAATTTCTGATTGGCAATTGAGGTCAAAATATTAGCCTCAAAGGTGTCCCATAAGCCCTCAAGAAAAGCAATCGACTGAGCCACCACCCAGATCATAAGTCGCCAAATTGCCACCTTACTTGAGCTACTAAGATCAGAGGTGATCTCAGTATAGGTCTCTGGGGTGGGTGTCAAGGTTGACAGGCTACTCAGAGACTCTTTCTCTGTGATCATCTCATTGTATATGGTTTCAACCTCTCTGGCCATGATTCTTAATTTTTTAGCCTTACAGCATCAATCTCAATGTCATCAGTCATAGTAATTTTCACCCTGCCAAAACCATCCTTTTTCAGCTCTCTTGATAGGTCTTTTTGAAACTGGGCAGGATCAAGAGGGCTCACCAAGTAGGCATTAATTCCAAAACCCAGATCAGGAAACTGCTTGAACTCACCTTTGTGAGAGCAGACAATCAGACCCACATCCTGAGAGCCTGATTCTGCAACCACAAAATCACCATTTAGGATCTCAAGATCTTGGTTATGTATTAAATCTTTCATTAGCTCAAAGTCCCTGTGCCTGTGGTTGTTCCCTGGTGAGTCACAGGATCAACACTCAAAACAATCCCAGGGTTGACAGTTGCTGACTGAATGGCATCAACTATCACCGTGGCAAGGCCCTCAGCAAAGTCATCAACAGCCTGATCAGGATCACCCTCTCTAGTTTTCATGTCCTCAAGGATGGCCTTGACCTGGGCTTTGATGGTTGCATGAGACACAGCCATATCAACTCATTAAAAGGGTATTTAACCTGACTTTAATCTTTCCAAAATTCACCGCATTTATGGGTGTGCCAGATGGCCCCACACCAGTGGTCACAGTCAGGGCCAGGATCTCAGTGAGCAGATCATTTATGATACTAAAAAGATCCTCATTGCCCCTTTTGACCCTGACACCATTATTATCAACAAAAACCTCAGTTGTGCCCAGTATTACTGACACATGCTCAGGCTCAGAGACCAGGGACACAAAACCTGTCACCTGGTTGAGAAACGTTACCACCACCACACTGCCCACCCTGGGCACCTGCTTGAGGCCTTGATGAGAAGTGGGTGAGGCATAAAGCCTCACCCCTAAAACCTCAGCAGAGCCATCAAAGGGCCTCACATCACAAGTCCCAGAGGACTCATCAACAGAGATGACCTCACCAGCCAGAGAATGTAAAGGGCCTTGCTGACCCCTAAACAACTCCTGTATAAGATCCCCAGTGTTAGCCATAGTGCATAAGGTTTCAACCCCTAATTATGAAACTCTTGTATCTAAATAGACTCTTTGCCGATACCCCTCAACCCCACCAGAGGTGATCACTTTCCTGACCAGGTAGCTGCCATTTCGGTCAGGGTGCTTGGGATCTGAGAGAGCCACTGTGTCACCATGCTGAATCTGAGGCTGACCAAAAGTGGTGAGATAACCAGAGAAACCCTCAACTTTTAGCCGGGCAAGCTCAGCCTCAGCCAGCTTTTTTAGCTCAGATTGACTTGAAATGTTATAAAAATACAGGGTCTTGGTGTCCCCTCCTGGGTCCCCAGCATCAACCTCAATCTTGGTATTGTTGGGCAGCATACTGACTGCATTAACCCTGACCTTGAGATCCCCATCCTGGTAATAAACTAGCTTGTCTGATATCACATCCAACCCAAAGGTTAAGGGTATAACCTTGACAGATCCCAGATAGGCCAGGCCACTGTAAAGGGTGCCACCCCTAGCCCAGGATTGCAGCCCATACTCTTTTTTTAGATGATTCAATACCTGAGCAGTGCTGGCCTTGGTGATCCTAATGGCCCCAAGCTCAACCTCAGCAGCCTGATAGGGGACAGAGCCCATAATATCTGAAAGCAACTGATTGAGGGTGGTAGTTTTGTATGATAAAGTATGGGTGTTTTGCTTCAACTGCCATAGTATATCCTCACACCTAAACCGCAAAGGCAAGGCAGGCGAAACAGAAGCAACAAAGCCCTCAAAGACCTGGTCATATTGCCCATCATAGCCCAGTTTTACAGAGACCTGGTCTCCTCTTGAGAAAAAGCTTTCCCCTTGAGTGATGGCCTGGCCTAAATGGCTGATTTTCCTGGGTGTGATGATACTGGCCTCATCTGTCAACATATCCCAGGAGGACTCAACCTCAACCTTTTCAGCGTATGAAAAGCGATAATTGCCAACATCAATCTCAAGATTATGTGCCTGCATTGTCGATAAGTTGAAGCTCAATAGGATTGTCAGAAATAGCACGTATTTCAAAATTTTGCTGTTTTTCATAACCTGGTGTTTGATTAAATGTAAAGTCTTTTATCACAAGCTCATTGATATCCCATATTTGCAAAAAGGGGCTCACCACCTCAAGTGAGGCAGGCACCTTGCACAATTCAACCAACCTCTCAACAGCCTCAGCAGGATAGGCATTTTTCCCAATCAAGGCCCCTATGATGGCAACCTCATAATCTGCATCGCTGATATATTCCTTGACAGTACCAGGCCTGCCAGCCACCTGGGTTGAGATAATTACCTTGGATTGCATCACCCTCATGATCATAGTATCAAGGGTGAGCCCACCATAGTTGACCTGATTGCCATCTCTGTCAGTATAGGCCCCAGGCTCAAACCTTAAGTTGTCAATCACATGGGTGCCCAGCCATGAAACCTGAGGGCTTTCCCTGGTACCTACTGGCCTCTCAAGCTCAGAGCTTTGCTCAGGGCTTGGAGGAAACTCAATAACCCTAACCCTTTGCAGGGTCAGCTCAGGAGGTGATATGACAATCTTAGCCATTTATGACACTTGCATCCCTTACAGCTCTCATCAGGGCCTCAAGCACTAAATCTCTCATCTCTGCCTGACTGCGTTCTATATTGGTTGTATTCAGATTAAAATTCTCAATAAGTTTGTTGATGGAAAGATGAAAAGACCTGGCCTGTCTGGTGCCATCAATGGCCCCATCAATAGACTTTCTCACCCTACCGCCTGTTCCAGTGGCACCATCCCCACCCCTGCTGGCTGAGAGGGTTACACCAGAGCCCTCAGCCATGGCACGCAACCTTTGAAAAGCACCAGGCGAGGTCTTTTTCTGCCTTGACTTATTAAAGCTGTCACGACCTGCCTGATCCCCTTTCCTGTAAGCATCACCTATCCCTTTGCCATAAGTCACAAAGCCTGAGGTTAGGCCAGAGAGGCCCTGCTTGATCATGGCAGGGTTAAAGGTGATGACACCCTTGAGAAGCTTGCCAATATTTCGAAAGGTATTTACAAACAAGTCCCTAAGGCCTGTAAACACAGCCTTGACACTTTCCCAAAACCCAAAGAGAAAAGCCCTGAATCCTTCAAAGTTATTCCAGGCATAAATTAAGGCACCCACCAGGGCACCAATGGCCACCACTACCCATGTGACAGGATTGGCAGCAAGGGCAGCATTCCAGGCCCAAGTGGCAACTTTGAGCAAGCCCAGGGTCCCCAGGATCACACCCAGGGCAGAGGCAAAAGCTGGGATCATATTAGCATTTTGCTCAACCCAGCCAGCCAGGCCAGACAAGGCATCCATTGTAAACATGATAGCTGGCCTGAGCTGCTGGCCCACCATGGCAGCCAGGTTGAAAGCTGTGTCTCTCATGTTGCTCATCTTTCCGCCCAAGGTTTCCATCTGGGCAGCAGAGGCCCCCTGAATGCCCTCAAGATCTCCAAGGCTCAAAATATAGTCCATGATAGCCTGATCAGTCATGGCCACCTGGGTGGTGATCCCCTTAAAAGAGAAAGCCACCTGATTGCCTGACTTACTGGCCCTGATCCCAAACTCTTTGAGACGTTCAAATTCACCCGTCTGGGCATCAAGGGCAGCCTCAACCAACTGGTCATACATCTTGCCTTGAGAGCTGGCTAAATCGCTCATACGTCTCATGGCAGTCACAGAGGGCACAAAACCCCTGTTTACCAACTTGACATAACTATTGGTAAGCTCATCAACGGTGAAAGGGGTTTTTTTGGCAAAGTTCCTGATCTCCTCAAAGGCAGCAGCAGCCAGCTCAGCACTGCCAAAGGTATTAGTCAATACTGCCTGATATTTCTCAAAGGCTGTGGTTGCAAAAAGCACCTCTCTGCCTACCACAGCACCACCCAACAAAGAGACAAAGCCTGAGGCCCTATTGAATAGCTGGTTATACTTGTCAGAGATCCTGGCCACTGCAATCCTGTGCCGGGCAAGGTTGATTCTGAGCTTGTTTTGAGCCCTGTCTACCCAGGAAAAAGCCCTTTGTCCCTTGTTTGCCATCTTTCTGAGGGCAGGGGAAATGAGATCTTTAAATATTCCTACATATTCGACCTTAACTGGCATGGCTATTTTTGATCTTTTCCATGATAAAAGTCACCTCAGCAAAACTGTTGGCCCACTCATCATCTGACAGCTTGTGAGGGTCAATCTTGAGATTGTATGAGATCAGGGCATCAATCTGCCTGATCCAATTGCCATTGATAGTCTGGCAAGCCTCATCTATTTTTTTTTAATGATGGCTTGTCTAAATGAGATGACCTGGTCAATAACATTGATGGCAGAAAAAAAGAACTGATCATCCTCTTTGATTCTATCATCACCCTCAAGCCAGCAGGAATGTAAAACCACCTCAGCACCTTTGACCACATCATTTGAGAGCATAAGGCTCATTACCTGGCTGAGGACTGATCTGTTAGGATTTTTAATAAAGCCAACAGCTAAAGTCTGTCCCTGATCATCCTCAGGGACAGCAATCATGAAAACATCCTCTTTTCGAGACTCCTTTAACTCACCAAGCTTTTTCTCTGCCTCTTGCAGAGTTTTGATCTTATATGACATAGGGGTTGGGTTTATGGGCTGTTTACAGCCACTTAATTTCAGAAACGAACAAAGGTAGCTCAACCTCAAGAGCAGTATCACCCTGAGAGGCATCCCGCATATTGCTTGTAAACTTGCAGTTTTTCAAGGTGTGAGTCTGCACTTTTAGCCCAGCATTAAAACTGATGATGACATCAAAAAAGTCGATGTCTTGCAGCCTGCCTGTTGGGCTTGACTCCTCAAGGATCTGGGCAGTGGTGGGCGAGACTTTCAGGCTGGCCTCATACTCAATATTACCCTCACTGACTGCAACAGGTTTATTGCCCAGGGCATAATATGGGTCTATGGTCTGGCCATCTTTATAACTCACACCCCTAAGCCCAGTGAGCACAGTCCCACCTATGACCACAGTAATTGAGGCCCATGAATACTCAACCCCATTGATCAGGGGAAAGTCAGGCCTTGAAAGAAATGGGTTAGCCATATTTTATTGACTTAACTGGGTTTTAAAGCCCACATTTACGGTGATCTTACGAGCTGTGCCCTTTGGCACCAGTTCAAGTGTGACATCAATGTTGGATGTGCTTAGGACATTTTGCTCAGGATTGATCAAAGTTTGATATCCTGAAAGCTCACCATCCTGAGCCATCTGGTTGATGGCCCCATCAGACAGGGCCTTGAGATACTCAACAAACTCATTGGATAGCTGGCCTGTGTCAGCATCAACGGTGACAGGCCCATTAACCTCAGGCAAGAGGGCAGCACGACAAAGCCTGATGGCCTTGTCAATTGTTCGACTAGCCGGAATATAGGCAAAGTCAGAAGTGAGAGCCACCACACAATGGGCATCATTCCAGAAAGAGCCTGCCAGGCCCTGTATTTTTCTCAGGAAAATATACCCCCTGTCATTCAAGGTGTCTTGTAATGAAAGGGCAGTATCCTTGACAAGGTCCCCATTTCCAAAGGCTGCAACATCCAGCTCACCAGCAGAGGGCTTGAACTTTTTGGCCCAGCCCACATTTTCATGGACCTGGGCAGAGGACAAGGTACCCAAAAAGGCACCCAGGGCACTGATGGAAACAGAGCCACCATCATACAAAGCTTTCCCAGCAGCACCACCATCCTGCCCAATCAGGACAGAAACATAATAGGCAGAGGTCCCAGATCTAAGATCTGCCAGGGTGGAAAGATCACTCACCCCAGAGATATCAGTTGCCAGGATAGCCACCGCAGGAGTATGGGCAGCATACAAGGCAGCCATCTGGGTTTGTAGCTCATCAGCCTTGGCCGTGGCCACCCCGGCGATGCCTGCTGCATATATACCAAACTGCCTGATCTTGCCCTCAGCAAACTGCTGAATCAATGGGATCTCAGCAAAGTCATAGGCCTGGGCAGTCAGGGCATAATACCCCACATACAAAACTCCTTTAGGGGCCAGGCGAAAAAACTCACTAATGTGATACCACTCAACCCCATGATCAGCATCACCCTCAACTATCCCAGCAGCCTCAGCCTCAGCCAGGCTAAAAAAGGCCTTGATCCTGTCACTGGCACTAAAACCAGTAGGCAGGGTGTCATTATAGAACAGCAGCCCAGTGATGTGATCCTCACCAGCCAGAGGCCTGCCCAGGCCACCAGCTTGTTTGTTTATGATAATTCCTGGCAGTGGCATCAGCTCTGGTCTTTTTTGGTTTGACTTTCATTGCTTTCAGGAAAAGTGGTCATCACAACCTTTTCCTCAGCCTTGGCCGTGGGCTGTGCCTTGGCCGTGGGCTGTGCCTTGGCCGTGGGCTGTGCCTTGGCCGTGGGCCGTGCCTTGGCCTTGGGTTTTTCGATGGTCACAAGGTTGACATCCTCAAGGGTCTGGGCATGTGCCCTGGCATAAGACTTTTTCCAAAAGCCCTGCCCATCTGATGTGAAATGGATGGCTGACTTATTGGGGTTAGCCTTGAAGTATTTTTGTGCCAGGCTTTTGAACTTTGTATTACTCATTTAAAGGGGTTAATTCTGTTTCGAAATGCGTTACCCTATCTTTCCACTTTTCCACCTGTTGCAGCCTATACTCATGATTCCTGATCTGCTCATTGACCGTGGCACTGTTGACCCTGATGGTGTCAACATTGCGTTTTAGCTCGTTTAGGGTTGAGTGCATATCTTGGAGAAAAAACCCAATAACACCCAACAGAATGGGAATGAGCCATGACTTAATTTGGTCAATAACAGTTTTTGAGCTTTCAGGCATTGCCTTTCATTTTGCCTTGAGCCCCCTGCCCATTGTGGGCAGGGCTCAAAGCTTGGCCAATCTCAGCAGTATAGCGTAAGGGGTTTTAGGCTGCCTCAATCAGAGACACCACCCCTCTGTAATTTGTGTAACGAGGACGGCCACCAGCCAGCACCATGGCACTAAACAGGGACCCGTACCAGGTGGGATCATCCTCTTGGGAAAATACTTTAATCCCACCATTATTGGCCCCACCAATGGCACGCCGCACAAAGTTTGGGTGATAAGCGATTGAGCCAATATTGTCAGTTGCGGCCCCAGCAGCACCAACAGCTTTTTTGACAGGGGTCCCTGTGTTGTCATACATGACAACACTAGACCTAATCATGACATCAAAGCCCAAAATTCGCCCAACAGCACCATCAACCAGATTGGCAAAACCAATCTTGTCAGCATCAACAAACTCACTGATACCTAAAAGGTCAGCGTGTAGATCAGAGTCAATGAGCAAAATTCTGCCTGCCTGGGGAATGTTTTGGCCATCCAGTATCCGTCTCATGGATATGATATCAGCCTTGGCCACAGCCTTGCGGGTGAGAGTCTGATAAGACTTATAAGCAGCTCGGTCAGCCCCAGAGGTCCTGACATACTGCCCAGATTGAGAGGCCCCTGGTGCCCAGTTATGGGCCAGCTCATCAGCAATCAACTCCTCAAGGGTTGCCACATGGTCTCTCAGGACATTGGCACGTTTGTCATAACTGACTTGAAGCTGATCAACATCTCTAACAACCACTGGGTCAGAGGTAAATTCATCAACGGGATAGGTCACAACCGTGTCAGTCCTTTCACTAGCCGTGGCAGGTAAAGAACTGCGGTTTTTCTCAGCACTTGGGGCAGCACCACTCTGGGGCAAAGAGACAACTTTTGCAGAGCCATCCATTTCACCCTGATCATCAATGGATAGGTTGAGAAAAGATGAATCCTTGAACAGATTTTCTGCGATATCCCTAACCCAGATCTCTTTTTGAATTGCCATAGTTTTTGAATTGTCCCAGGATCTGCCCTGGTGTTATGGGTTTTTGGTTAGTTTTTCCGGTTTAGTTGACCACTACCTTGCCAAAGGCTTGGTCATAAAGCTTTTGGTATTTTTCGGGCTCATTCTTTTGCATCTGGTACAATCCCTCAGGATCTTTTTTGCTCCAATCATCCCAAGACCAGTTATCTGGGTTACTGGGATCATTATCTTGCTTTCCAGGCTG
>JAAUYB010039383.1_pt1 | contig 15018 bp, 7 predicted proteins | sample 7278071 | NCBI WGS metagenome assembly JAAUYB01 (sample SAMN14350121, study PRJNA611818) | marine sediment metagenome | isolation source: surface marine sediment (1.8m) | place: French Polynesia: Moorea | collected 2018-08
AGCTGATGCGCGACAATCTCGAGGCGCATTTCGCGGGCCGTCCGTTGCTGACACCTGTCCCGCTGGGGGAAGACACATGAAAGCCCTTGTCCTGCACGCCGCACGCGATCTGCGCGTCGAAGAGCAAGAAACAGAAGCGCTGGGCGCCGGTCAAGTGCGGGTCCGGATCGCCACCGGCGGCATCTGCGGCTCCGACCTGCATTACTACAACCACGGCGGCTTCGGCGCCGTGCGCCTGTGCGAGCCGATGGTATTGGGCCATGAGGTCTCGGGCCATATCACCGAGTTGGGCGCGGGCGTCACCGGGCTGACGGTTGGCGATCTGGTCGCCGTCTCCCCTTCGCGGCCCTGCGGGAGTTGCCGGTACTGCCTCGAGGGCCTGCCGAACCACTGTCTGAACATGCGGTTCTATGGCTCTGCGATGCCGATGCCACATATCCAGGGCGCGTTCCAGGAAGAGATCGTCGCCGAGACCTGGCAATGCGTCCCGGCGGGTGGGCTGAGCGCAGGTGAGGTCGCGATGGCCGAGCCCCTGGCGGTTTGCCTGCACGCCACCCGCAACGCCGGACCGATGCTGGGCAAGTCGGTGCTGGTAACGGGTTGCGGGCCGATCGGAGTTTTGTCGATCCTCTGCGCCCGCCGCGCCGGTGCGGACCGGATCGTGGCGACGGACCTGTTGGATTTCACCCTTGCCCAGGCCAAGGCTGCAGGCGCCGACGAGGTGATCAACGTGGCCGAGGACACCGAGGCAATGGTCGCCTTCGCCGAAAGCAAGGGTACTTTCGACGTGCTCTACGAATGCTCCGGCGCGGCCCCGGCGCTCACCGCCGGCATTCACGCCATGCGCCCGCGCGGGACCATCGTGCAGTTGGGCATGGGCGGCGACATGACCCTGCCGATCCTCGCCATCACCGCCAAGGAACTGCGCCTGCAAGGATCGTTTCGGTTCCACGAGGAATTCTTCACCGGTGTCTCGCTGATGCGCAAAGGGCTGATCGACGTGATGCCGCTTATCACCCACACCCTGCCGATGACCGAGGCCGACGCCGCTTTTGCCCTTGCGACGGACCGTAACCAGGCGATGAAAGTGCACCTGAGTTTCGGCTGAAGCGAGCCGGTCAGCACCCGAGTGCCGGACCCCAACAATCTAAACCTGGATCGGCTTGCGGTGGTTGCTTTTCGGATTTCGTCAACACGCATGGCGGGAAACCCACCCCAATCCCGAAACCTTTGTCGGCATTGTCTCACGGCGCTGTGAAATCGTCGTGACCCGAGCGGCGGCTTTGACTGCCGGACCGGTTCGGCGTTCTGTGAACCTGCAATTATTACCAGGTGCGAGGGGCGGCGCGGAAGTCGCCGGTGCAGAGGCGTCGCGTTGTTGCCGATTCTAGTTTGTTCACTGGGGAAATCGCTAGGATTGGATGCGCGCCATGGGGCTGCTCTGTCGTCTTTTGTCTGTTTGGGTCTTGGCCTTGGGGTTTGCCGCGCCAACAATAGCGCAACCGACAAAAAGCAAGGTCTTTTCATAGACCACGATCGGTCCGGGTGGTACCTCGACCATCACCTTCACCATCACCAATGGGTCGGCCAGCCCTGTCACTGCCCTCGTCTTTACCGACGTCCTTCCGACCGTTCCCGGCCCGGTCATCATCGCCCCCGGGTCACCATCCTTCACCTGGGCTGGAGGCACGCTGAGTGGCTTGGCCGGCGGCGGCACCATATCATAAACTAACTGTTCGCTGGACGCGTTCGATAGCTGCACCATCACCGTCGATGTGACGGCATCGACTCCGGGCGTTCACACCAACTCCGCCATCACTCTGTCGTCCAGCGCCGGATCCTCGATGTCGTTGCCCGCGGATCTCACAGTCGATACCGCCCGGCCGGGTTTCTCGAGGTCTTTGAGCCCAAACCCGGCGAGCTTCGGCGATGTCGTGACCGTGACACACCTCATCGACAACACGCTGAACACAAGCCTTGCCGTCAACCCCACCTTCTCAGAGATCTTTCCCGCCGGAATACCGATCGCGTCCCCCAGCAACGCATCGACGACCTGTGCTGGCGGTACAGTCACAGCCCCGCCTCGCGGCAACATCGTCAGCTTTTCCGGCGGCACCGTCGCGGCCGGGACATCCTGCAATGTCGTCGTCGATATCGTCGGCGGTTTGACCGGAGACACCGCCCTTGTTTCTGGGCCGCTCACATCAATCTTCGGCTTTTCGTCGGTTTCTTCGGGCAATTCCTCGGCAACGTTGACCGTCACCGCCCACACCTTGGAAGAACCGACGATCAGCAAGATCTTCAGCGGCGACCCGGTCGGCCCGGGTGGTACCGCCACGCTGGAATTCACTATCATCAACACCGCCAACGTGATCGAGGCCACGTCGCTCGCCTTCACCGACGCGCTCGCTACGGGCGTGGTGATCGCGCCCAGCCCCGGCGTGGAGAATACCTGTGGCGGCACCGTCAATACCTCTGATCCGAGCGAGATAGCGTTCTCGGGCGGCACGGTTGCGGCCGGAGACACCTGCGAGATCTCCGTCACGCTTCAGGGGCTCGGGATCGGCACGTTTGACAACGTTACCTCCACCCTGACCTCGTCGGTCGCCGATGCGGATCCGGCGACGGACACGCTGACAATCAATGCGGTGCCATTGGTGCTGTCGATGGGATTTGATCCGTCGAGCATCGAGCAATTCCAGACCTCGACCGTGACCTACAGCTTCCGCAACACCTCGACGATCACCGCGACAGGCATCACTCTGACCGATGTCTTGCCGACCTGTGTGACCATCGCGTCGCCCGAGGTGAAATCGAAGACCTGTAGTGGTGGAATGGTCAGCGCCCCGGCGGGTGGGACGACGATCGAGTATGCCGGCGGCGAACTGGCGCCAGGCCTTGGCTGCTCGATTTCGATCGTTGTGATCTCATATGCTGTTGGCGCCTATTCCAACGCCACCGAGAGCGCTTCGTCCTTACTGGGCACCAGTACCAACGCCAGCGCCACGCTCGCTGTCGACGAGGCCACCACCGGGACCGTCACGATCGAGCAAGACACCGACACGGATGGCGATTATGCCTTCACATCGGCCGAGACGCTCTTGAATTTCACGATTACTACGACGGGCGGTACTGGAAGCGCGGGGCCGGTCACCCTGCCGGTCGGGTCCTATACGATCAGCCAGGCCCCGCCGGAGGGCGTCGGCAACACGTCCATCACCTGCGGTGACGGCAACAGCACGGGCGATCCGCTGGAACGCACCATCAAGGTCGAGTTTGCGGCGCTTGAGGCGGTGACCTGCACGATCACCTCGATCTCGACGCGGCAGAAGACCGTCGACACGATCAACCGGTTCCTCACCAGGCGGGCCGACCTGATCCTGTCGAGTGAGCCGCGCCCTGGCCGCCGGTTCGACCGTCTCGACCGCGGGTCCGGCAACGCGAGCCGGTTCTCGTGGTCGCCGGGTGATCTCAAGGCCTTCCTTCCGTTCACCGCCGAAATCAACCGCGCCTCGAACGAATACCGATTCTCCACCAGCCTTGTGCAGATGCGCGAGGCCGGGGCGAGCCTGCAGCTGGCCCACGGAGCGAAGCCGGATGCGGTCTATGTCGACAACTACCGGTTCGATGCCTGGTTCGAGGCGCAGTACAAGGAGTTCGATGGATCCGAAAGCGAAGGCGAATTCGCGATCGCCTATATCGGCGTGGACTACCTGCTGACGCCGGACATCCTTGTCGGAGCGCTCTTGCAGATCGACCACATGGACGATTCCCCGGTGGTCAACACCAGCTCCGTCGATGGCGCGGGCTTGATGGTGGGGCCCTATATCACTGCGCGCCTGGCGCCGAACCTTGTCTTTGACGGGCGCATCGCGGCGGGCCGGTCCACCAACGATGTCAGCCCGTTCAACACCTACACCGACGAGTTCGATACCGACCGGTGGCTGGCGATGGCAAGCCTGACGGGGCAGTTCCAGAGTGGCCTCTGGACGATCCGGCCGACGGCGAGCCTGTCTTACTACAACGAGAGCCAGGACAGCTATATCGACTCGCTTGGCGTGTTCATCCCCAGTCAGACCGTTGAGCTCGGCCAGTTCAAGCTGGGCCCGACCTTCACCGGGAACTTCACGACGCCGGGTGGAATGAACTATTCGCCGTATTTCAGCCTCGATGCGATCTACAACCTCGGAGATACGTCCGGCGTAGTGATCACCGACCCGTCGACCGCAGAGGTCGACGGCTGGCGCGCGCGCCTCCAGGCGGGGGTGGACTTCACCACCAGGGGCGGAGCGCGGATTTCCTTTGGTGGCTCTTACGACGGTATCGGCCAGGACGACCTCGACGTCTGGGGAGTGATGCTCGACGTCACGATCCCGCTGAGCAAAGCCTGGGCGCGCTAGCAGCAGGGAATGCTCATCCGCTCTACCGCTTTCTCCGAGTGGGTGAAGTTCCCGGACATTTCTGGCGGTGAACCTGCTGTCAGGGATACGGGTTTGTTCAAGGCGAAGGCAACTCTTTTGCCTGCCCTCAACTCACTTGAACTTCAGCGCGGTGGTTTTTTCCTGGGCCGTTTTCAGACTTGCGTGAAGCCGCGAGACGATCTTGGTCATCTGCGCTTTCGCCTCCTGCTTTTCGGGCTCTGTCGATTGCGCATTGGCCACTTTCTCGGGCTCCGCGTTGTATTCCTCGGCGACCACCAGTGAATGGTGCAACGCGCGATCCACGATCGACTGATCGACATTCTTGGCCCGCTCCTTGCGCGCCGGTTTCAGCTTTGCGGTGTCTCCGCGCCGCACATAGGTGGACAGTTCATCCATGGCGCCCGTACCGATCTGGGCCTCAAGGTCGCCCTTGCTCATCGCACCGGTCAAGCGGCTGTTCACGCGCTTGGCGATGACCGAATAGAGGATCACCGAATATCCCGTTCCGGTCGAATATCCCGCCATGTTCGAGCCTTTCGGATACAGCTTTTGCCCCTTGAGCCATTTCAACCGGTTCGCCACCTTGTTGCTAAGCGCCGCCTTCTTGGTTTCGCGTTTGATCTTCGCGGTGATTGCCTCGGCGTCCCCCTCGCGTAGAAGTTTGAAACCCTTCACGTTGTTGGGGTAGGACTTGTCGACAATGTGGTCGCGCTCGAACCACTTGTGGCTCTTGCTTTTCTGGCTGTTGTAGGTTCCGCCGGCGCCTTCGTCCGTGCCGAAATCCGGTTTGCCGTTGAATAAGAGATTGTCATCGCCGGACTTGGGCCGGTCCTCGGGCTTGGTCTTCTTGCTATCCACGGTCAGGCTTTTTTTGTTGAGCTGATAGATCTGCGAATTGACCTCCTTGACGTTTTTCAATGCGTTCTTGAGATCGGACTTGTGCTTTGCATTGGCGTTTGGATCGCCGTCGAGCTTGGCCTGCATCTGCGCCTGTTCGCGGTTGAATTGAGCGGTGAGTTGATCCTTGACATATTGATGCGGGTTCTTGTCCTTGCTGGCCTTCTTGATCATATCCAGGTGATCGATGTTACCCTTGTCGCCGATGTGGTTCATTTTGTAGACGACCACACTCGGAAATTCGGACGCATCCACGTCGACCTTGGCGTATTTGCCGTCACCAATTCTGGCGAACGGCGGCCCCTCGCCTTCCAGCTTGTAAGCGGTTTTCTTGTTGCCGCGTTCGCCCTTGGGTAGCGTTCCCTCGCGTTTTTTCTTCGCGGAGCGAGACGCCCGGTTCTTGGCGCCGCCCTTGACCTTGTCCGCGTCGCGCTTGGCGTTGTCCTGGTCGATCTGGCTGAGGTTTTCGAGGATAGCCTTGGGAAAGCGTTTCTCGATCGTGTGATCGATCTCGTGGGTCGAGGTGTAGGGTTCTCCGTCGATCTTTTTGCCGGACAGCTTGTTTTTCAGTTTGCCATATGTCCCGAATTTGCCCTCGATCTCGTGTGGGCGGGCATGGACGGCGCGCACAAGGCCATTCTTGGTATCTTCGCTGAGCGCTTTGTTGGTCGTGACTTTCTTGCCGCTGGTCTCGAGCTTTTTTGCGGACTCGTCGACGACCTGTTTCAACGCCTTCATCTTTTTCAGCATCGAGGCGCGGGTGTCATCCGGCAAGACGCCCTTTTCGGTCTTGTCGGTCTGCGTCTGTGACCATTGCAGCGCAGTGTTGATCTCGCCGATCGTCATCGCCGCCTCTTCGCCGTCCTTACCGCCGACCTTCTTTTTCGCGTTGGTTTCGTCGTCTTTGTGTTCGGCTGCCTGATCTGCGGGTTGCTGCGCGTTGTCCGAGGCGACGTAGGTCTCGACCTTCTTACCCTTCTTCTTGACGACGACCTCGTGCTTGGCCTTGCCGATCTTGAAAGCCTTGAACGGCAATTTGCGCTTCTTGTTGAGCTTGCCGAGGAGCTTCGAAAAGAGCTTCTTCGCCTTCTTCTTGAGAAAGGTCAGCAGCTTGTCCATCGCCTTGTTCACGGGCTTCTGTAGCTTCTTGATGACGTCGCGGATCTTCTTGGTGATCCCGCCGAGGCCCATGACCGCGGCGAGGAAACTGATCACCACCGGCACGGTGCCGCCGATCGCCTTTTCGATGAACTCAGAGGCCTTGGAGACCTGGCCGCGCGCGATGGAGCCGATCGAATTGAAGATCGAATTGGCCACGTCGAGGATCTGTTCGAGCCGCTCGAGGAATGCCACCACCATGTCGTAGATCGCCAGTACGATCTTGATGATCGCGCCGACCGGGTTCGAAAGCCCCGCGAGCCATTTCAGCCCGGCGGTGATCACGGTGGTGATCACCATCTGGGTGATGCCACCGATGAGGGTCTGTTTGAAATTGTCGATCATGGTCAGCAGTTTCTGCCAGATGCCGACAAATCCCTCTTTCAGCAGGATCTTCACGACCTCGACCGAGCTTTCGAGCATCGCGACCATGCGCTCGCCCTTTGACCCGAGCTTCTTGACCAGGCGCTTGCGGAAATTTTCGTAAGTCAGGCCGAGGATCTGCAGCGCGATCGACATCAGCCCCTTGAAGTCGAGCTTGGCGGGCATCTCGATCCCGGCATTCTGCAGGCTGCCGAAAAGCCAGCCCAGCAGGCCGCGCTTGAGGTGCTCGAGAATATTCTTGGCGAACCGGCCGAAGCCACCAACGATGGCCGAGATCAGGTTCTTGGCAAAGGCCAGCGGGTCCGACAGGATCAGCTTGATCGTGTCGCCGGCCTTTTGCAGCACGCCCCAGATCTTGTCGGCGTAAGGCCCCGCGAGCTTCAGCGCGCCCCGGATGATGAACTCCAGCACCTTGTCCTTGATCTCGCCGACAAAGGTGAGAAGGTCGCTCACCAACGGACCGAAGATGCGCTTGAGGCTGGAAAACGGACTGGTGATCGACAGATCGCCGGGGATCTTCGACAGAACGTTGCGGACCCGCGACCCGGTCAGGTTCAGTTCGGTGAGCCGCGTTTTCACCCAGGTGAAGACCTCCTGGATGACGCGCGCCTCTTTCAGACGGTCGAAGATCAGCGTGCCGCCAGGCAAGAGACCCATCAAGCCGCCGAGCAGGTTCTCGGCGGTCATCTGTACCCGGTCGCCCGAGATCAGCTTGCGCCCGATCAGGACGGTCATCAGTGTGTAGCCCGGGATATGGCGGGCCTTGCCCTCGAGCCAATCCTCGCCGGGGAAGCGACGGATCATCCACCGCTTGAGCGCGTTCGAGCCCTTGGTCTGTTGCACGACATGGGTGAGCTCGTGGCTGATCAGGCGGGTGTCTTCCGCCTTTTCGCCCCGGCCGAGCCAGATGTGATGTTTGTGCGCGAAGGCGCGCGCGCCAATGCGGGCGGCGGTGCGCTGGTCATGCGCGGTGTCGTGCAGCCGCACGTTGTCGAAGCTGACCCCGAAATGCGGCTCCACTCGGGCGCGCACATGCCGTGGCAGCGGTCGGCCGGGACCGGGATTGGCGACGGCGTGGGAGACGTCCGCGGGGGCCGCGCCGCCCTCGTGGCCGACGGCCGCCTCGGGCGCGAGGCGCAGCGGCGAAGCCTCGCCGCCGTCATCGCTGCCGGTATCCTCCGGCGCGCCGGTCTCGAGCTCTTTAACCTCGGCGCTGCCCAGATCCTCAGTTGTGACATCTTCCTGCTTGGGAACCTCGACATCCGCCTGGTCGGCGGGAACGGTTCCGGCGTCGAGTTGGTCGAGATTGGGCTGATCCTCGACCGACCGTGCCACGTTGGCGGGGCGCGCCTGGACGTCCTTCAGCGTCGGGCCGGCGTCTTGCACGACGCGGGCGGCCATCCGGTCGGCCTCGTGCTCGGCCGGATCGTTCACCGCCCCGACCCGCAGCGCCGCCTGCAGCCGCAATACCGGCTCGGGCGATTTGCGCAGCACCGTCGGCGCGCGCGCCTTGGGCGTCACCTTGGCCTTGGTCTTGGCCGGGGCCGCGGTCATTTGAGGCCTGCGTTGGGGAATTTGCGATAGGGTGCAAGGATCGGCTTGCCGGCCTTTTTATCCCAGCTCGCCACCATGTCGTAGAGCGCCTTGAGCGACTGCGGCTTGTCGATGCCGCCGAAATGCGCCCAGAACTTTTCGTTTCCAACCGAGATGATATTCTCGCCTTCCAGCCCCGCCTTGGGAGAGATCGCCTGGCTGGCGATATATCCCCAATCGCCAGGTACCCAGTCGGTCCAATTGGTCGAGCCCTCCTTCGACTGCGTTCCGGGCTTCACGCTGAGAACATTGATGCTGATTGGTCCGCCGCCGCCGAACATCACCATTGCGGTTGTGTTGAAGCAGGCCGCGATGAAGGGCTTGGCCTTGGGCTTTGTCTTGAGCTTATCGTATTCGCTGCTCTTCTTCTGGATGGTCCGAATTGCGTCGCGCAGCTTCTTGTCGTTGGCATTTTTCTGGAACGCACGAAGAATCGACCAGACCAGCATGTCTGTTCGCTCGGATGGGGTCAGTTTGCTGCCTTTCTTCTTTTCAGCATCCTTGATCATCTGGACACGGATCGTCTTGGCCTCGTCATAAACGAACTTCAGGATGTCGTCGGCGAAGCTGTCCTTGCCGGTACCGAAGTCGACGCGCACCTGCTTGGAAAAGTCGACTACGCCGCGCCGCGCCTTGAGATGGTCGCGAAGGCTGGCCTCCGCCTTATAGAGGTGCTTGCCCGAAAGCGTGAAGGTGCGCGTGCTCGCCAGCATGGCCGAGGCGATCTGCTTGTTGATCGGGCCAGCAGTAATCGGTGCGGAATAAGTGTATTCGTTGTCGGTACGGGTCACACCTTTGACGCCATAGTCCTTTTTTAGCTTGTGGCGAAGATTGCTGAGTTTCTTATCGGTGACCTCGGTCACGATCTTGCGCCTCACCTGTGGCGCGCCGTCCTGCGCCACATGCGCCAACTCGTGCGCCATGGTCTGCTGGTCCCGCTTGCCGCTGGCAAATGCGATATCGGGGCCGTGGGCGAAGGCCTCGGCGTTGAGCGCGCGCGTCGCGCGGTCGGCCAGCTGTCCTTCGTGCACCCGGACACCCGAGAAATCGGTGCCCATGCGCGGCTCGAAATAGCCGCGTTCGGCGGCGTTCAATTGGCGTCCCGCGCCTAGGGTCGTGACGAGGTTCGCCGCCTGTTTCGGGGCACGCGCGCTGGACGCGCCCGGCGCGAGTGTCGTATTGGGCGCACTGCGTCGTACGGCCGGAACGCCAACCGCCGCTCCGGTGGACTTCGCAGCTCCGGCCAGCGCCTTTGCGGCCAGCCTGTCGGCTGCGCCTTCGGCCGGGTCCTTGGCGCCTCCGATCATGAGGTCACCGCCGCTGCGGCGCACGGCGGGGGCCTTGCGGCGGAGACGGCGGCGGAGCTTGCGGGCGCGAGCCATGGCGTCTAGTGCTTGATGAAGGTGTTGACGCTGGTCTTGAGACCGCTGCCATTGACGTTTGTCACGCCCCCGCGCCGCAACAACTGCGTCAACTCGCCCGCCGTCAGTTTTTCGGTGTCCCGCATCGACACGACACCGGCCTCGCGTAGGGCCTTGACCGCTGCATCGTTGCCGCCAAGAACCGCGTCGACCGGCGTTTCGCGCCGGAATTCGAGGCGCATATTGGCCTGCTCCTTCTTGGCGTCCTCCAGGCCCTTCAGGATATCCTGCATCCCTGCCTGCGCGTCTTCACGTTCTTGGTTGATCGTGACCAATTCGGCGCGAGTATCTTCGATCGCCTTCAGCAGGGACTCGCGGCTCTTCGACAGCTCGGACAACTCTTCGGAGACCGTGTCTTTGGCCTTGGTGATCTCGTCCAGTTCGGCCTTGACGCCGGAGAGGTCGGGCGCCTTGGTGTCCGGCGCGGTTGGTTTCGTGGCTCCCGGCGTCGCACCATCTTTCGGAGCTTGGAACCCGATCTCTTCGAGCTTGGCCTTGAGCGAGGCCGTGGTCTCGAAAGGCTGCTTGGCGGCGCCCTCCGAGATCAGAACATAGTCGATCGCGTTTCCGCCCGAGGTGATCAGCGCCACGGTATCGCCGGGCTTGGGCGTCTTGCCTTCGGCGAGGATCCCGACATTGCCCTGCAGATCCTTGTACTTGGCCAGGGCATCCTCGCTACCGGTATCGACCACGTCGGCCACAGTAAAGCCCGAGCCCTGGAGCGCGTCCTTGGCGGCCTCGACCTTGAGACTGCCGATGTCAGGCAGAATCGGGGTCACGAAGCCGGGATCGCGGTAGATCGGGTCCTTGGGGGTGTAGATCGGATCGCGCGGCGGCCATTTAGGGTTGATCGGGTCGGTTAGATCGGGGTCGATAACCCAGGGCGGCAGACCGGGATTTGGATCCTTGACCGGTGGGATCAGGATGTCGGGCAGATCGCGGGTTTCCGGCCGTTGCCAGCAATTGTCGCCGGGGCTGTTCTGTCCAGTTGGGGTGAAGTTCTCCATGAAATAGCGATAGGATCGCCACGTCATTGCCTGTTTACGCAGGCCGAACGGGTCGAAGAACTGAATCTCGCGCGGCGTGTTGTTGTCGTTGAACTCGAAGTGCACCCCGCCCACGGGCACCAGGTAGGGCGGCTCCCCGGCATCCGGCATGCAGGGCACTACCTTGTGACGGCAATCGCAGGTCCGGTTGTCCTTCCAGAACTTCTCGGAAAGCGCGAGAATGCCGATCTTGGTGGCGTATTGATTCATGCGCAGCACGTTTTCCGAGATGCCGGCATTGCGGTTCGGCGAATATTTGGTCTCGGCCTCCTTGAAGAGCCGTTCGATCTTCTGGGTTTCGGCAACCTTTTCGTTGCCCTCGAACGTGTCGAGGTAGCTCACCATCATTTTGGTGGTGACGTCTTGCATCACCTCGCCGCCCTGGTCATCGAGCTGCGCCGATCCGGCGAGAACGCCGCGCTTGTTCCAGACCGCGAGGGTGTCGTCGAGATACTGCATCTCGACGTCTTTCAGTTTGTCCGTGATCGCGCCGAGGTCGATCTTGCCCTGGTTCTGGCAGGTCTCAAATGCCTTCTTGTAGACCAGGTCGGACGGTCCGAAGGCGATCTTGGGATCACAGAGATAAGGCAAAACCGGGCCGTCGGCGGTTTTCGCGGCCAGGGCGAAACAGACCCAGTAGCTCTTGTTGGTGATGTCAGAGAGCGAGCCGCCGATGATCTGGTCCTCGGGCAGGGTCAACAGGTTGACGGACCCCGGATCGACGTCGATGATCCGGCCCTTGCGATCGAGCATCGTGCCACTGGACCATTTCACCCCGTTGGCGCCGGTCAGTTTCAGCGTGACATCGATGCCACAAAGCACACCCCAATCGGCCGTCAGACGCAGGTAGCGTTCCAGCGTCAGGCTGTCCTCGATCGTGCAGAGCCGCTCCAGCGCCTCCTGCACGGTACCTGCCTCGGTAAAGCGCTCGCAGTTATCGGGGGGTTCGAAACCGACATGCTCAGCCTTGATATCGCAGATCTTGCCCAGCGCCTCTTGCACGGTTTCCGCGTCGCCATAGAGGTCGTCGCACTCCTTTGCAAAGCTCACCCGGTCCGCGTTGAGGCTTGTGAGCGAGGGGAAGTCGAGCCGGTAGAGGTGCTCCTTGGTCAAAGGTGCGGGATCCCCGCTTTGTGCGCGGATCAAAAGGCAGAAGTGATGTCGGGGGCCGATCGCGGCGCCGTCATTGATCAGGCGCAACTGGTCGTCCTTAGCGGCGAAGCGGCGCAACTCGATCAGCCAGTAGTCGCCGGCCAGTACGATCATGTCTTCCAGGTCGATATCCAACGTGAATGCATCCGTATCGATCGTGGCCGTGCCGCCTGCCATTGATACGACGCCGTCCTGGTTGCCGGCGCCGAGCTTGCCACTGACGGCATTGCCCTGCGGCGCAAAGGTGGCCGCGCCGTCCCATCGGCGCACAAGGTCGAAGGGCTTGCCGCCATTACGCCCGGCTTTAGGGTTTGCGGCAGGGTGGAGTTGTTCGCTCAGGACCGGGCGTTCCGGCGCGTGGCCATCGGGGAAGGTACCGATCTGGCATTCGGTCGCCTCGGAGAGGAACTCGTAGACTGCGGTGTCGCGTTCGAAGGCTTCGCGCGCGGTCTTGTCCTCCAGCGTCTTGACATGCTCCAGCCCGGCGGCATTTTCCAGCGACCAGGCGAGGGTGACCGATTCCACTTTCCCGGTCTTGGGATCGGATTTCACATCGATCGCCTCGATGCGCCAAAGCGCGTTCGGCACCTCGCGCTCAGCGGTGATCTTGTCCGCACAGGGGTCGGCGGTCTTGGCATCTTGGGTGATGTTCTTTTTTGTAAGTTTTACGGCGGCGTTGCCGGTCGCGCAGAAGGGCCAAACGCCCTTGTCCAACTTGTCCTGCACCTCTTCGACCGAAACGATATCCTCGGGCAGCGCCTTGAGCTGCACCATGGTGCGAGTCCGGAAACTGGTCTCGGCGCCGTGCAGACCGTCGTCGGCAAGATAGCTATCCTGCTGGGCGCGGATCGTGCGATCCCAGAGGTCGGCGTAGAATAGGTGATCGCCTTCGGGGATCCCGCTTGGTCCCAGCGGCAGATCCGCCTGCTTGAGGTAGATGTCGAGCGGGTCGCCGCTGAGTTCGGCCGAGGCCTCGAGGTGGCCCTGCTTGCCCTGGGCAAAGACCGTGCCTTCGCGCAACGCCGGTCCCTTGAAATCGACGATCCCGCCATCCGACGGAGTGCCCGATCGGACGATCGCAGAAGATTGCGCCTCGTCGCGGGCCTGGTGCAGCTGGCCGGCCTCGACCAGATCGGCATCGGTGACCATGCCACCCTGTATCTGCCCGGAATTGGCATATCGCTGGTCGGGGCGGTGAGAGAAGCGGGAACTGGACGTCTTCATGGAAATCTCTCCCTCGGAATTAGGCCTGCTCGGCCAGGACGGGCGGACGCAGGATCAAGAGCGGGTCGTAAAGCAGATGGACTTCCTGCCCGACGGGCAGATAGCCGCTGAGTTTGCGGGCAAGCGCAGTAACGCGGGCGCTCAGGTAAAGGTGGTGATGCGCGCCCATCTCGCCTTCGTCCTCGGCGCCGGTGGCGACCGCGTCGGGGCAATAGAGGCTCAGGACGCCGTAACCTGGCTCGCCGTATTCTGGCAGTTGCAGAGCGCAGAATTCGCCGGGAACGGGACGCTTGTAGCGGGCCGTGAAGACCGGCTCGGCCTTGGTGTTGTGACCGCCGAGCTCATCGTAGCAGGTCTTGCCGGGGCCCGCGCCGGTGATGACGAGGCGGGAATAGCGCACACAGCTTTCGCCGGCTGCGCAGGTGATGTTGGAACTGAGCTCGTTGAAAATACAGTCCGAGGCATTCAGGCGCTTGAGATCCGCCATGCCCATCACCGTCACGTAAACGAGCCGCGCCATCGCCTCGGGACCCGTGATATGCCGGATCAGGCTGTCCTCGGCATCAAGCGCGGGGCGGTCGTCGTCGATCACGGTGTCCTGGAGCGTCACGATGGGCACCGCGGCACGGCGCAACACCAGCCGGCCGGTCTTGGCGACCCGGACGCGGGGCAGGCGGGTTCCCGGACCTTGTGGGACTTCGCCGACGATCAGGATATCCTCGAGCGTCACCTCCGAGCCCTTCGGGATGGCGAGATCCTTGGTGAGCCGAAGCCGGATTTTGTCGGGCGCTGTGCCTTCGATATTGAGCGCGGCGTAGATGAAACGCGGGTCGATCTCAACATCCGTGTCTTCGGCTAGTCCAAGAACGGAATGGTCGGGCAGATCGATTTCTTTCAGACCGGCCTCGAACAACCCGTCGGGCGGGCGTAGAAAGACCTTGGACCGGCGCGGGTGCGGGCCAAGATCGCGGGTCTGGCTGGCGCTGCGCAGGTCCGGGCAGCGGACCGAGGCGTCGTCGTAATGGCCCGGGAAGGCGGGCGCACTACCCGGTGAAAGGCTCTCGAAATAGACCGTGTCTGGATTGGCTGGGTGACCATCGGCGTCGCGTTTGGGATAGCGCAGGCGGTTGACCGGGTTCAGACCATCTGAGTCCTGCACCGCGCGGTCGATCCGCGTGAGATCCGGGCAGCCAAGGTGCGGCGGCGCCGAGGCAAGCTCTGCCGGCGATGAAAACGGCGGCAGCGCCGGGCGTGGGCAGGTCAGGAGTGATCGCCAGCCCTCGCGCGTGAAGGTCTCGGCATCCGACATCACGTCGGCGATGGAATCGACCGTCGCCAGCGTGCCCTTGGCCTTGCTCCATCCGACGGTGGCGTTGAGTTCGTCGATGCGCTCGTCCGGCGCGGGCGACATGAGCTCTGCCCCGACGAGGTCCGCCAGATAGGGGATCAGCCAGGGCTGGATCGCAGTGCCGTCGTCCAGTGCTTCAGCGAAACTGTCGGCATGGGCCTGCTCGATCGTGCCGCGCACAAGGTCTAGGACATGGCCGAAACCGTGCAGATAGGCCTCCAGATCTCCGAACTCGCCGTCTGTCGGATTGTCTCGATAGCGGTATTCCTCTGGCAGTTCGGAATAGAGGATGCGGCCCTGATGGGTCGAGAGAGTATCGCGCGCGGTCATCGGATGTCCTCCACCTCAACCTGGATCGCGCCACTGATCGCGGG
>JAAUYB010213777.1_pt1 | contig 15015 bp, 9 predicted proteins | sample 7278071 | NCBI WGS metagenome assembly JAAUYB01 (sample SAMN14350121, study PRJNA611818) | marine sediment metagenome | isolation source: surface marine sediment (1.8m) | place: French Polynesia: Moorea | collected 2018-08
ACCCTCACCGCAACCCCTTTAAACTTCCCTTTAACTGCCGTTGTTGGCCAAGAAGCCATCAAACTCGCCTTATTATTAGCAGCAGTCGACCCAGGTTTAGGAGGTGTGGTCATTGCAGGAAGACGAGGAACGGCAAAATCAGTCCTTGCCAGGGGAATATACGCCCTTTTGCCCCCAATTGAAAGAATAGAAGATAATCCCTTTAACTGCGATCGCAATAAACCCAGTGAATGGGACAACAACACCCAAGAACAATATTTAAGCAAACGTCCCGAAGACATTCCCACAGAAATAGTCCCCGCCCCCTTTATTCAAGTTCCCATCGGTGTTACAGAAGATCGACTCTTAGGATCAGTAGATGTAGAAGAGTCCGTTAAACAGGGAGAAGCTATCTTTCAACCCGGTTTATTGGCACAGGCACATAGAGGGGTGTTATATGTAGATGAGATCAACCTGTTAGACGATCAAATCTCTAACCAACTGTTAAGCGTATTAAGCGAAGGAAGAAACCAAATAGAGAGAGAAGGGATCAGCTTTCAACATCCCTGTCAACCCATTCTTATCGCTACTTATAACCCCGAAGAAGGGCCCTTAAGACGACATTTATTAGATAGAATAGCGATCGCCCTTTCAGCAGATGGGGTTTTAGCCCTCGATCAACGGGTACAAGCCGTAAACCAAGCCCTAGACTATGCTAACTCCCCTCAAGCCTTTTTAAGCCAATATAACGACGAAATCGACGATATTAAGACTCAAATTATCTTAGCCAGGGAATGGTTAAAAGAAGTTACCATCACCCCAGATCAGATTCAATATTTAGTCGAAGAAGCCATCAGAGGGGGTGTAGAAGGTCACAGGGCAGAATTGTTTGCCGTGAGAGTCGCCAAAGCATCAGCCGCCCTAGATGGACGAAATACCATCAATTCAGACGACCTGAGACGGGCAGTAGAACTGGTGATCGTCCCTCGTTCCACCATGATGCAACCCCCCCCAGAAGATGCCCCTCAACCGCCACCTCCTCCCCCACCACAGCAACCTCAAGATGAGTCAAACCAAGATCAAGAGGACCAAGAAGAGGAAGAAGATAACAACGAAGAATCGGAACAAGAACCCCCCGGTATTCCTGAAGAGTTCGTCTTTGATATCGAAGGGGTGATCTTAGACCCCAGTGTACTTTATTTTGCCCAGATGGCTCAAAATCAAGGAAAATCAGGGAGTCGTAGTATTATCTTTTCTGATGATAGGGGACGCTACGTTAAACCCATGTTACCTAAAGGGAAAGTGAGGCGCATTGCTGTCGATGCCACCCTACGGGCTGCTGCCCCCTATCAAAAATCCCGCCGTTTAAGGCATCCTGGCCGCAATGTAATCGTAGAACAGGGGGATATACGTTCTAAGCGTTTGGCACGGAAAGCGGGGGCTTTAATCGTCTTTGTAGTGGATGCTTCGGGGTCAATGGCCTTAAACCGAATGCAGTCCGCTAAGGGTGCAGTCATGCGTCTGTTGACAGAAGCTTATGAAAACAGGGACCAAGTAGCCTTAATACCCTTCAGAGGGGAACAAGCAGACGTATTGTTACCCCCCACTCGTTCCATTTCTTTAGCCCGTAAACGCCTGGAAACCTTGCCTTGTGGGGGTGGTTCACCCTTAGCCCACGGTTTAACCCAAGCGGTTCATGTGGGGATGAATGCAAAGATGTCGGGGGATATTGGTCAAGTGGTGATCGTTGCAATAACCGATGGACGGGGAAATATTCCCTTAGCCAAGTCGTTAGGGGAACCCATACCCGAAGGAGAAAAGCCCGATATTAAGCAAGAATTGTTAGATATTGCCGGAAAAATTCGGGGGTTAGGCATTAAATTATTAGTGATAGATACAGAGAAAAAATTTGTTTCTACCGGGTTTGGGAAGGAGATGGCACAAACTGCTGGAGGGACTTATTATCAGTTACCCAGAGCAACAGATCAAGCTATTGCACAGATGGCTAGAGGAGCGATCGCTGATTTAAAATAGAAATAAATAGGGATAAGGCCATAATCAAAAACTAATTATCCCTAAAAGATGGGCATATAAGTAAAAATTTTACCTTTGATTGTATTGAGATGTTACCTGACCCAAAATCTGAAAATTTATTGTTTACTATTAATCGCCTAGATGAACAACTTTTAACCTACTTTAACGATGTCTTAGTAGTTAACAATCAATTAGACAGAACATTGGTTAGTTTTCAAGCTAATAAGACAGAAGCTTTCTATCGATGGTATAAATATAAAGAAGCATTTTCATCACGTTTAGTTAAATTTCTCTTGCAAGACTATCAAGTACGAAAAGGAATTGTTTTTGATCCCTTTGCTGGAATAGGAACAACCCTTTTTGCTGCATCTGAATTAGGATATGATACTGAAGGAATTGAGTTATTACCTATTGGGATTAAACTGATTGAAAATAAAATATATGGAGTGAATAAAGCACAAAATTTTGAAATATCTAGATTAAAGTATTGGCAAAAAGATCAGCCTTGGAAACAGTCAAAAGGTTTAGATAACTTGACTTTTTTAAAAATCACTAAAGGTGCTTATACAAAAGAAACAGAAATCCAGATAAGACAATATTTATATACAATTAAAAGAGAATCTGAAGTGGTGCAGAAAATTTTATTAACAGCACTTTTAAGCATTCTTGAATCTGTGAGTTTCACGAGGAAAGATGGGCAATACTTACGATGGGACTATCGTTCTGGAAGACAAATAAAAAGTCGTGCCTTTGACAAAGGAAAAATTTATAATTTTGAAGAAGCTATCACAATTAAGCTTGAGGAAATTATTAATGATCTTCAAGGTGATGAGAAACAACTATCATTATTTAATGATAATTTAATAAAATCTGGTAATGTTAAATTATATCAAGGCTCTTGTTTAAATATATTACCGAAAATTGAATCTAATCAATATACTGCAATGATTACCTCACCTCCTTATTGTAATCGATATGATTATACTCGAACCTATGCCTTAGAATTAGCTTTATTAGGAGTCGATGAAGAAAAGTTAAGACAGTTAAGACAAGAATTATTAAGTTGTACAGTTGAAAATAAAGAAAAAGCATTACTTGAAATCAATAACGATTGGGAAAAAGCAATTAAAATTTGTGATAACACTCAACTTTTACAAACAATTCTGCGTTATTTATCCTATCAAAAAGAAATTAAAAAGCTAAATAATAATGGTATTTTAAGAATGGTTAAGGGTTACTTTTATGAAATGTCATGTGTGATACAAGAATCTTTTAGAATACTAAAAGATGATGGATTTTTATTTATGGTTAATGATAATGTTCGTTATGCTGGAGCTAGTATATCCATTGACTTAATATTGTCTAAAATTGCTGAAAATTTAGGATTTATGATAGAAAAAATTTTAGTTTTACCAAATGGCAAAGGAAACAGTAGTCAACAAATGGGAACTCATGGAAGAAAACCCTTAAGAAAGTGTGTTTATGTATGGAGAAAAAAATGACCAACTTTGATTATAAAAAACATTTGAGTTCTTGGGAATCTTTAGTCACATCTTATGAACAAACAAGAGCGGGTTTCATTTCTCTTGCATTAGAAAAAAATAGGAAAGCTACTCCATTTGTTGAAGAAGCAAAAGCTCTGAAATGTATAGCTTCCACAATTGAAAGTCCAATTGAATTAATTAACATAACTCAAATAAAATCCGCTCTTTTAACTGCTTCAGGAGTTTCTGATAAAGCTAAAAAGTACCTTACAGAAAATGATAAAAATGAGGCTATAAAAGGATTAATTGAGAATTTCCTTGAACCAGCAGCAAAAGATTTTGTCGATGAATTAGTTTATCGTTTTTTGCTCACACGAGGTGACTCATTAGGAGGAATCATAAGAAATTTAGGAGGTGTATTAGGTGAAAGAAAAATGACCAGGATGCTAATAGCAACGTTAAGTATACAGGGGATAAGTTATTGCTATTTACATTCAAAATCAAAAGAATGGATAGTAGGTTCTCAAGATGATTCTGATGTTGAAATATTTTTAAAAGGACTATCTTGGAATAAGAGTAATCAAGCTCGAACTTTAATTTATAATCTTACTGTACCTATTGTTAAAAAAAACGATTAAATCAAGAGCTTAGAGCAGTTTTACCACAAAAAATAACAGAAAATTGTACAGAAGCTACCGAAGAAAAAAAAGATTTTAGCTCAGTTGATGAATTTTTAGACGAATTTATAATGGAAGATGATACTGGTCATAGAGTAAGGAATCTTTTAGAAAATTTTGACGTAATATCTACTTATACTCATATGGCTATAGTTCCAGCAGGGGAACTCTATCAAGAGTTAATACAGAATGTCAAGACAGCAGTGGCTGCTACATCTCTTGGTTTAACCAGTTTAGACTATACCAGAAAAGCGTATGTTGAAAATATAGAACCATCGGAGGAAATAGAAACATCACTGGACAAAGAATATACAAAGGCTTACTTTTTAGCTAAAAATTACGTTCATGAAGCAAGAAAAAGATTAATAACTTCTGAGCGTGATCTTCCAAGTATGGGAGTTTTTGGGTCTTCAGTAGTTTTAGAAAGATTAGAGTCAACTTTATTTTCTGCACATTTACTTTATAGCTTAGGCAATGTTTATGAAGGTCATGCGGTATCTAGGGTTATGCTAGAACAAATAGCTTGGGCATATCAAGCTTCAGGATTAAATGATCGTGAAGCCATATCAAAGATAAAACCAAATCAAGCTATTTCTCAACTTAAAAAATTTCTGCCAAAAGTAGGAAAATTATATGGCTATTTATCTAAGCATACTCATATTGATTACCATAGACATCATGAATTTATAAAAGCCGAAAATAATCAAAATGTAGTCCTTTTAGGGCAAGATAGATTAGATGAGTGTGCAATGGTACTGCTTCACTTAGCTGATATTTTTGTGGTTGTATGGGAGTTTTCACAACATGATTACTTAAATGAATTTACTGCTATTGATGTTAAAGATAATGTTGTTAATCTTTTGGATAATAGATTATTTTCAGTACAGATGGAAGCAATAATTGACAATATGGAAACGATTAGAAATAAAATGGATTCTGAAACCTAAAATCTATGGACTAAAAATACTGACTTCTACACAGCTAATTATTAGGATGAAAATAACGATAAATTTCTGTGGCTAACGCTTCACCAATACCTGAAACTTCTTGTAACTTTTCAATAGAAGCTTCTCGAATATAATCGATAGAATGAAAATGAGCAAGCAGTTGTTTTTGTCGTTGAAATCCTAACCCTGGAATATCGTCTAAACGGGAATGACGGCTTTTTGTTAACCGTTGTTGACGATGAAAGGTAACAGCAAATCGATGGGCTTCATCTCTCACTCTTCTTAATAATTGAACCCCCGGTTGTTCGGGATGAGTATCTAACGGTTGAGATTGGCCAGGTAAGAAGATGTCTTCTCTTTTTTTAGCCAAACTAATCACTTGTAAGGGAGGAATCAGATTCATAGTTTCTAAAATTTTAACCACCGATGAAAGTTGGCCTTTTCCCCCATCAATCATAATTACATTGGGATAATCTTCTAAGTTTAATAACTCGGTTTCTGACTTATTTTGATAGGAACGAAACCGACGACTCAATACTTCAGCTAAACTGGCAAAATCATCGGAATGACCAATGGTAATCTCAGGATTTCTAATTTTATAATGACGGTAACACTGTTTAGCAGGAACCCCATCGATAAAAACCACTTGAGACGCAACCGGATTTGACCCTTGAATATGGGAAATATCATACCCTTCAATGCGATGAGGAATGGTTTCTAACTCTAATAGTTGGGCTAAATCTTCTAACCCTAATAAATTTTTTTGAGCGTGGCGTTTTATATTTTCTAATTCATACCCGGCATTCCGTTCCACTAAACGAATTAGTTCAGCTTTTTGTTGTTTTTGAGGAACTGTAATCGTTACTTTTTTACCTTTCTTTTCTCCTAACCAGTTGCTTAAAATATCAATCTCAGGAAGTAAATACTGAACTAAAATTTCCTTGGGGATTTCTATCGGATCAACTTGTAAATAATGTTCTTCTAAAACTCGTTGTAAAATCCCCTCTGGAGTCCCTGAAACCGTATCAGCAACAAAGCCTAATCTTCCCACTAATCGTCCTGCACGAATTTGGAAGAATTGAATGCAAGTATAGGTTTCATCGGCTGCTAAAGCGATCGCATCTCGAGAAACTGTATCATCCGGTAACGTTACTTTTTGCTCAATTCCTAACCCTTGAATGGCTTTAATTTGATCCCGAATCTGTCCCGCTTGTTCAAATCTTAATTGACTGGCTGCTAACTCCATTTGCCCGGATAATTTTTGTAATAATTCCTCCGTTCTTCCTTGGAAAATCATGGCCACTTTTTCCACTATTTTATGATAATTTTCAGGAGAAATTAACCCTTGACAAACCCCAGGACAGCGGCCAATATCGTAATTCAAACAGGGACGATCTTTAAATAACGGTCGAGGTCGTTGACGGAGGGGAAAAACCCGTTTCACCAATCGTAAGGTTTGACGCAGTAAATGGGTGTCTACATAAGGACCATAATAGCGATCGCGTGGATGCTTTAACCGTCGTTTACGGGTAATAAAAATCCGAGGATAATCCTCAGACCAAGTAATGCAAACATAGGGATACTTCTTATCATCCTTGAGCAAGACATTAAAATAGGGTTGATGCTGCTTGATCAAATTAGCTTCTAAGGCTAACGCTTCCGCTTCCGTATCTGTGACGATAAACTCAATATCAGCCACCTGTTGCACCATCAAAGTGATACGAGGACTGTGAACTTGGCCAGGTTGAAAATAAGAACGAACCCGCGATCGCAGTCGTTTCGATTTGCCAATGTAAAGAATATCCCCTTGAGCATCTTGCATTAAATACACCCCCGGTTCATTGGGGATAATAGTCACCTGATGCTCTAAAATCTGGGAAATTGAGGACAAAAATCCAACCCTCCTTAATTTATTTGTTATTTTTATTAAATCTATCTTAATTTGATGGGATTTGCTCTTGAGTCTGTGGCAGTATTTGAGCTAGTTGGAGAAACAAAAAAGCTTTGATGAAAGGTTAGAGGAAGCTTTTGGGAATATTAATGTTAATCGCTGATGCACACAAAAGTTCGACATCGGTAGGGAATTCTATGTTTAAAACCATGAATAAAGGTTAAGCCCATTTCATTCCTTATTTTGTCGCTCTTAAACTTAACTTTATTTTTGTCCAACTCTTGAGTTTGCTGAGAAAAATCCTAAAAACGATGCACAATCTAAACGCATATTTGAACCTTACCACCACTATTGTTGTTTCCAGTTTAACCGTTTTAGCGGTTAACCCCGCAGAAGCAGCCACTTGGTCAAGAACCCTGATCTTGGGAGACGTACTAGGAAATGATAGTTATTCCAATACTAATTTAGGTGAGGATGGCCAACCCATTAACTATGGGAATTCTGATTTTATTCAGGTGGGGAATTTCCAGAATGGGATTGGTACAGGAGATGAACAACGAGGGTATCTCAGTTGGAATTTAGATGAACTCCTTGCCCAAATTCCGGCCGGTTCACGGATTAGAAATGTCACTGCCAGACTGATCATGACTCAGAGCAATAGTGATCCTGACAACCCGAATGATCCTGATCGGCAGTTTGACGGGGTGGCGAGGGTAACCCTAGATGGATTAGACGTGACAGGGGCTTGGGACGAAAGTATGGCTATTGATCCGGCTAGTCCTCCTAGTACAATCGAGAGACCCACCCTATTCAGTGGTCAGATTGACCAAGGGCTTAATAACTATAGTGGGATCGAATTCAATCGACTGGTGTCCAGAGTATTAAACAGTAATTTTAATGGCAATCCCAACGACGATCGTAATGTTTTATCCATTGCCCTACGAGCCAATAATAGTTTAAATTTCCCCGGTTTTGACGTTTTTCCTGTGGACAGTTTTTGGTCCCAAAACCAAGAGAACCCTGACCTTCGACCACGGTTAGAACTGGATTTTGAGGTTTGGAATGAAGCCCATCGCATTACAGGCGGCCCTAATTTGTCATTTTATAGTCGGGTAGGAGGGGACAGTAACGTCAACGACAATACAAGTAACGGCGACTGGGAGCTTAGTCTAGGGACAAAATCCCTTCAAAATGGGCAAAACAGAGATAACTTTCAGGATCAGACCGACTCTGATCGACAATTGACCTGGACAAATGGCGTTAATCTTCCTTTTGAATTAAGTTGTGATAGCCAAACGAATCAAGTAACCTTAACGCTTAATAACGATTCCTCTCGTAGCACCTCTTTCACCGCTAACAATTGTCAGGATATTGACGGATTAAAGATTTTTGCCCAAGCTCGAGAAACCAGCAAGATAGGGGCTGGCACTATCTCCAGTATTGGGGTTAATCGGGTTAGGCAAATTGGCAGCGAAACAACTCAATTGGTTACCGGGTTATCCGCTTTGGCAACGGCGGGTGGAACTCAGTTTGTAGAAGATAACTTTTATTTTCTCGATTCTCTTGAAAATGGCGGGTTAGGATTCACCAACGGAGTCGATCTCATACGGGGAAATCTCGCCATGGCCTGGCCTTCCGACGCCCCCAATCCCCAAGCAGGGAACTCGGGCAGTCGTATCCAGACCCAAGTAATCCCTCTCACAAGAGTCGATGATCCGACTCTTTCTCCCGATAATTTCGCCCCTCAACTGGCAGCCTCCCAAAATTTCATCCCTCAACTGGCAGCAAGTCAACCCGCTTCTGATAGTTCTTGTTCTGAACCGTTACCTGCTGAACTGTGGCAAGCTATCTATAATTATGATCCGAGCTTTCTTCCCGAGGATAGCTGTGGTTCTTTACAAATTCCATCTCTCAATGCCTCTAATACTCCCATGCTTTCTAATCAACAATCGGTGCCAGAACCCAGTTCTATTCTAGCCTTTCTCCTCTTAGGAAGCACCGGGATGGGAGTGCGATTGTTGAAAAAATAGGTTCAAAACGGGGACAGTTTTGGCTGTTCCCTACTCAACATTAATCCCTTCTCTCACGGTTGTTGAGAGGGTAGACACTGATTCAAGCTGTGACTTTTTTTGATGGAAGAAATGATAAAATTCGTACTTTCCTAAAAGCACAGCAGCGACAGTTAACGGGATAAAATAATAAATACCACGATAGATTAACAAGGTTCCCAAGAGATTTTCCGAACTGATGAATGGGGTTAATAGTAACATCATCACCGTTTCAAAAACGCCGAGTCCTCCTGGAATATTACTCGCTAATCCGGCTACTTGGGCTAACATATAAATTCCGAAAAAAGCTGGATACGATAAAGGAACAGAACTATGTAAAAGGGTATAAAACACCCCCGCCGCTAAACACCAATCCAAAGCAGAAACCAACAGTTGACTGACTGCTAATTTCAAAGACAGATGGGGAATGATCCATTTACCAATCATTAAAGGTTTTTGACGAATAACTGTTAAAAATAAGTAAGCTAAAATAATTATCAAGAAAATGATGCCTAAAGGACGGACTGAAAGAAACGGTAAATCGATTAACTGGGGAATGGCCAAGGGTTCTTTGAGAAAAATTATACTCCCCACTACGAATAAGCCTAAACAAAAAGATAAATTGCAAAAGGCAGAAATTTGAGCAATTTTTACCACCGAAAATCCCCAAACCGAATAGAAACGGTATCGAATCATACAACTGCTTAAAACCGCAAACCCCACACTATTGCTAATACCAGAACAAATAATACCCACCAACGCTTTTTGACCATAGGGAAGAGACTGACGAACATAAGCTAATCCTAAACATTCATAACCTGTCATAATAAAATAATTGACCCCCATCAAAGCGATCGCCAAAATAATATGAATAGGGGGGATATGGGATAAACTCTCCCAGAAAGTTTCCGCTTGATAATGGTGTAAATGTTGTTGGATCGTCCACAGAGATAAGGCAAAGACACCTAAACTTAGACAAGGAGGAAGCCAGCGTAAAATAGGATTTTTAGCCATAAAAAAGAGTAAAAAGACTTAAAAGATTTGATGTGATACCCTAAAAAGCTAGATCAGAATTTTCAGAAATTCCCTTGAGGCCAGTATTTTTTTAGATTTCGAGAGGGTAATCCTCTGTAATTCCACCGATCTTACCCCCATGATAAAGGTTATTTACTATCAAAACCTGATCAATGGGTAAAGTATTACGGTAATATTGTTAAGAGTCTTAACTTTTTACTAAAATATAGTCTCTTTTCTTCCTAATTATCATATAGAATAATCAATGTTTGGTTTAATTGGTCATCTTACAAGTCTAGAACACGCCCACTCCGTTGCTGATGCCTTTGGCTATGGCCCATACGCCACTCAGGGACTTGATTTGTGGTGTTCTGCTCCACCCCAATTCGTCGAGCATTTTCATGTCACTAGCATTACAGGACAAACCATCGAAGGAAAGTATATAGAATCCGCTTTTTTACCAGAAATGCTGATAAAGCGACGGATTAAAGCAGCAATCCGCAAAATATTAAATGCAATGGCCTTCGCGCAGAAAAATAACCTTAACATCACAGCCTTGGGAGGCTTCTCTTCGATTATTTTTGAAGAATTTAACCTCAAAGAAAATAGACAAGTTCGCAACGTCTCCTTAGAGTTTGATCGCTTCACCACTGGAAACACCCACACCGCTTATATCATTTGTCGTCAAGTGGAACAGGCCTCAGCGAAATTGGGGATTGACTTATCCCAGGCAACCGTTGCCGTTTGTGGGGCTACCGGAGACATTGGTAGTGCCGTCTGTCGTTGGTTAGATAAAAAAACCGATACCCAGGAACTATTGTTAATTGCTCGCAACAAAGAACGATTACAACGACTGCAAGATGAGTTGGGACGGGGGAAAATTATGGGACTCGAAGAAGCTTTACCCGAAGCCGATATTATTGTTTGGGTGGCGAGTATGCCCAAAGGAGTCGAAATTAACGCGGAAACCCTCAAAAAACCCTGTTTAATTATCGATGGTGGTTATCCTAAGAATTTAGACACAAAAATTAAACATCCCGATGTCCATATCCTCAAAGGAGGAATCGTAGAACATTCTTTAGATATTGACTGGAAGATTATGGAAACTGTCAATATGGATGTTCCTTCTCGTCAAATGTTTGCCTGTTTTGCCGAAGCCATTTTATTAGAGTTTGAACAATGGCATACGAATTTCTCTTGGGGACGTAATCAAATTACTGTAACTAAGATGGAACAAATTGGCGAAGCCTCTATTAAACATGGGTTGCAACCATTATTGAGTTGGTAGAAAAGACGGTTTAGTTTATTTGGCGAGAAGCCCCACACTTTGTTTTCAATCAAAAATAATTAAACAAGTGTGGGATCAATCGTCAGTGACTTGCTATAATGGTCGACAAAGTGGGGCTGGGCCTGTTCCTCACTATAAAATGCCGTAGTGGAAAAAAAGGAGTACCACGAAGGAAGTTCAAGAAGGATAATTTCCGCTTGAAGCCTACACTCTACGAAGGTGATTGTATGGAACGTCACCATTGCTAAACCCCTACAGAACCAGAAACACTGAACCTCAGTTGACAGAGTGTCACAAATCCTTGTATTTTTTGTATATTCTGCACTCTTGAAGGGGTTTAATTATGGGAGTGGTGGCTTTTGTTGGTGATGCTTTATCTCATTTTTTAATCTGGGGATTAATGTTTATTGGAGTTTCCTGGATCTTATCCACTGCTAAACGTCACCAGTCTTCTCCCCCCGTTTTAAGAGGTCAACATAAACCCATTGCCTGTTTATTGGAGGATATTCCCCGACATTATCTCACAGGACAATACTACCCCCTAACCACCCCGTTACTAACTCCGTTAACCTGTGGATTAGAAGATGCCCCTCACACCGCTTTAACAGGTCAGTCTTATCCCCTAGCTACCCCGTTACTAACTCCGTTAACCTGTGGATTAGAAGATGCCCCTCACAACGCCTTAAACGGTCAATCTTATCCCCTAGCCACCCCCCTCGCCTCAGTCTGGGAAATGGGTTGGTTTTACTTTTATGGTCAACGGTTGGGACAACCAGGATTTAATTATTGGCAATGGGTTAATTATCCTCTATGTGAACAATTTTCCCCAGAATTAACTAATTTATTGCAGTTAAAAGAACCATCTACCCTAGTTAAAGGGGTGTTAGAATCCTTGGCTGAAGAATACCATACCTTTTGGCAATGGGAAACACTCTGCGCCTTTAGGACATGGCATCAACAAAGTGTGGCCATTTTAGGATTAACGTCTCTGCAAAAAATTTATCATCGTTGTTATGGAATGCCCTGGGAAAAAGTGCAATTGATCTTGTGGGATAATTCTTTAGTGGTTGATCCTATCATGCTCGATCCCGCTTCTTCTTGGTGGAAAGTGTTGGGCATTACAGCATTTTCTTCCCCCAGTAAGGTCGAACAAGCTTATCGAAATTTATTGCGGTCGTGGCACCCCGATCGCACACAACACCCCTTGTCCCATCAAATTACCGCCCGTATTAATAGGGCTTACGAAGAATATCAACTGCGTCGTCAACGCAATGCTGAAAGATTAGAGTCCATGGGAAAATGGCTTAATTCTCTTCGCTAACCAAGAACAATAATGGCGGATACAGTGGGAGCCTTTTTTATATTAAGTTTTATGAACAACCCCATCCCTGTTTCTGTTAAGTTCTGTTGAGGTTGGTTAACTTCTTATTATTTTTCTTCATTTTTTAGCTATTAAACTACAAGGAATTTAACTAATAGAAAAAAAACAAAATATTGATTAATCAATATTTTTAATTCTCTTCAATTTAAGTCTTTTTTAAAGGAATTTTCATCAAATCTCTTGCTATTCTCAAAGTTAATTACTCCTTATTCTTTGTGAATTTTATAGTTTCAATGAAAGAAAAAAGAACAATCACTAAACTGTTTACCTCTCTAAGTTTAGTCACTTTTGTCAACATAATTTCTGGTATTGTATCTGAATCTGCCAACGCAGCCATTGTCAATGGAAGCTTTGAAACTGGTTTGAATGGTTGGATGACCGGTGGGGTTGTGAGTATCGAAAATGGTAGTTTTGGTGTAACCCCCACCGACGGAGTGAACCAAGCCTTAGCAACCACTGCCGATGGCTCACTGCCCACCAGCGTTATTGACGGATTAGAGGATTTTCTTGGGGTTCCTTTGGGTATCTTTGATGATCCGGGTGATCCTTTTCTCGGGGCTGCCACAGAAGGGTCGGCCCTAAAGCAAACCTTCACGGCCCAAGCGGGAGATACGTTAACCTTAGATTGGAATTTTTTGACCGACGATACGGTTAATCCAGACTATGCTTTTGTGATCTTGAGTCCGGAAACTGAGTTAAATAATCTAACCTTCGATGATCTGATCAAGCTTAGTGCCTCTGATGGACTGATGGGTTCTGCTTCTATTTTTGCCGAGGAAACTGGTTATGGTTCTTTTTCCGCTTCTATCCCAACCGATGGAACGTATCTCTTAGGTATTGGCGTGATTGATGCAGGGGATGTCATAGGAGACTCTGGGGTTTTGCTTGATAATGTGGTACTCGAACAACAACCTACTTCCGTTCCCGAAGGCAGTTCTTTGATCAGTTTAGGACTCTTAGGGGCTTGTTTCTTGGGGCAACTCGGACTTCGCCATCTCAAACAGTGATAATGTCGAACACCGACCCTAACGACATCATTAAGGTCGGTGTTTGCTCCTGGTGTGGTTTTAGCCACACAAAGAATTTCTTCACAGCTAGAGGATAAAGTTATCAGCAGTCACGGTACTAGCATCGACATCTAGTAAGAGAATATAGGGGACTGAACGAGAACGTCCTGTGATTCCATCCCGATCCACACTGACAATGGTATTGCTGCCAAAACCTCGCCAAGAGATATAACCATCTGCGATCGCATCTGATCCTTGATAATTAAATTCATCCAACAAACCACTCATATCTAGAACATCCTCATCGACGTTGAAATCAGTCAAGCGATCGCCTCGTTCACGAATGCTTTGATAGGTGAAGGTGTCTCCCCCGCTTCCTCCTGTGAGGATATCGCCTCCTACTCCACCAACGATCTCATCGTCACCATCTCCCCCTGATAGGTTATCCCGTCCTGTTCGTCCTCCAGTCAGATAATCATCTCCGTCAGTCCCTTCAGTGGTGTCATTTCCGTTAGTTCCTTCGGTGATTTGATTAAAGACTGTCAGAGCAAAATCATCTTCTACTGTTTGATTTAAACTATCTGAAGCGATGACTTTGACCAGGATTTTTCCTAGGTTGTCCTGACTAGCGGTTCCACTAAAGGTTGCTGTTTCAGGGTTAAAGTCTAACCAATCAGGTAACGCATTACCATTGGATAAGGTTGCGTTGTAGGTTAGGGAGTTGTCATCCACATCTGAAAACGTATTTTCAGGAAGAGTGAAGTTGAAAGGTGTTCCTACTGTTGTTCTTTGGTTATTAATGGGTTGATTAAGAACTGGGGCATCGTTGACGGAAACAACATCGATAATAACTGTGGCAGTATTAGAATCGGCTTCCCCATCATTGGCCTGATACGTAAAGCTATCTGTCCCATTAAAGTTAGCATCAGGAGTATAACTAAAGGAACCATCATCATTGAGGGTTAAACTTCCGTTACTCGGTCCATCAACTAAGATTGAAGTTAACGCATCCCCATCAATATCTGAGTCATCTCCTAAGACACCACTCGCTGGAATAGTGAGGGTTTCATCCTCATTAACACTGTATTCATCATCACTAGCGATCGGTGCATCATTCACGGGATTAACGTTGATAGTGACCGTAGCTATGCTTGTTCCTCCATTACCATCAGAAATAGTGTAGTCAAAACTATCTGTCCCATTAAAGTTAGTATTGGGAGTATAAGTGAAATTGCCACTGCCATCAATCTCGATACTTCCATTCT
>JAAUYB010035111.1_pt1 | contig 15001 bp, 11 predicted proteins | sample 7278071 | NCBI WGS metagenome assembly JAAUYB01 (sample SAMN14350121, study PRJNA611818) | marine sediment metagenome | isolation source: surface marine sediment (1.8m) | place: French Polynesia: Moorea | collected 2018-08
CCGATTTGGAAAAAGAAATCCAAACCATCATCACCAGCGCCAAACTGGAACCCAGCCTCATCGTTGTGGACGGCCTGGAAATCAACGAGCAGACATCGACAACCCTGCAAGCGATCACTCGCGCGGCACAAAACAATAACGTCCGCATCCTTGCCTCGGTCCGTATCCATCGCGATGACAACGGACATATCGACTTGGACGGCCCCCTCCAATTGATAGCCTCTCATACGGAGCATATCTACCTCCTGGAAGAGGAACCGGCACGCGACCGAATCAAAGTCGAAAAAGTCGCCGAAAACGGCAGTTTGACCGCCATGCCCATCTACTTCTGCCCCCACGACTTTGTTTTCCGACACGTCTAGTGCCCCACTCCGGCGGGAGCGCGCCCAAGCATTGAAGGACAGGCCGCGGGACCCGCACAATCAATTCGGTAAAATAAGGCTCTTCCCATGTGAAGGGCCTTTTTTGTGGTGGACGTGGTAAAGTATTAGCGCCTTTCCGCACCGGTCGTCAGCTTACTCAACCAGACGGCCGGCGCCATTTTTCCCTTGAGGAGAGATTCATGAGCAATCAGTTGAAGGCCGTCATCGAGACGAGTAAGGGCACCATCAATATCGACCTGTTCGCCGACAAGGTTCCCGTCACCGTCGCCAGTTTTGTCAACCTGGCCGATCGCGGTTATTACGACGGCCTGAACTTCCACCGCGTGATCGCTAATTTTATGATTCAGGGCGGATGCCCCGAGGGCAGCGGTCGCGGCGGCCCCGGCTATCGTTTTGAAGACGAATTTCACGCCGACCTGAAGCACGATCGCGCCGGAATCCTGTCCATGGCCAACGCCGGCCCCGGCACCAACGGCAGCCAGTTCTTCATTACCCACGGCCCGACGCCGCATCTGGACCGTCGGCACTCTGTCTTCGGCGTGGTTTCCGGTCCCGAGGACCAGGCCGTGGTGGACAGCATCCGCCAGGGCGATAAAATCAACAAGATGACCATCGAGGGCGATCAATCGGCGTTGAAGGAAGGCCAGGGCGACCGCATCGCCGACTGGAACCAGACCCTGGATCGCGAATACCCGGCCAAACGCTGAGCAGCGTCGCCATTTGGTGACAGTTGCGGCCGTCTCACAGGACGCGCGTCGACATGGGCGCGTGTCCGTTCCCAGCCGGCGCGGGGTTTCACGCGTAACCATGCGCCGGCCCGTATCTTGCTCTATTAAATTGCCATGAATATCCCGGCCGATACATCGACGGTCGATCCTCGAACCTGTGCGTGCTGCGGGTGAAAGGAGATTGGAATGGCTAGAAAACTCGCGGGAATCTTTGCATTCCTATTGCTTACCATCGCGGTACTGCCGGTCGATGCCGGAAGAGGAAACGGCCGTAGCGCCACAGTTCGATCCGGCGGCACGGCGATCCATCAAACAAGCGCGCGCTCTTCGGGAAGATCCTATAGATCGGCTCATCGCGGCAGCGGGCGCGGCGCTTACGCGTACAAACATGGACGTCGCGGGTACGCCGGCTACCGTGGTTACCGGGGCTATCGCGGATATCGCGGTTATTACGGCGGCTTCTACGGCTACTACGGCTACCGTGGTCTCGGCTGGTGGGGACCTTCGCTGTCCTTCTACTGGGGCTATCCTTACGGCTACTACGGCTGGTACCCCCATGGATACTACGATTATTACGGCGGACCTTACGGCTACTACTATCGCAATCGCGTTACGGGTAGGGTCAAAATCAAGGCCAATTACAAAGACGCCCAGTTGTACCTGAACGGACATCTACTTGGTAGAGCGGGAAAATACGACGGCTGGCCCCACTCGCTTTACCTGCGCCAGGGGCGCTACGAAATTATCCTGGTCAAGGACGGTATGGAAACCGTTCGTCAGGAAATCGAAGTCGTGCCGGGCACAACCCAGAAACTGAAGATCGAAATGGTAGCGGGTGAATCCATCCCCGCGGCCGAACTATCGAAACCCCTGGTTCAACGCAAAAAAGAGCGCGAAGACCTGTACCGGAAATATTCCAAGGACAGGCCGGAACGTCGTGCGAACCGAAACAGGGGCGCGCCTCCCGGTAGGAGCGGCGGCGCGGAAGCACCGGCGGACACGCTGGACATGCGCCGTGAGCCCGGACGCCTGATCTTGTCCATCAGTCACGCGGATGCGGTGGTCTACCTGGACGGCCGCTTCGTCAGCACCGCGGCCGATCTGGCTAAACGCGGCGGCGAGATCAAGCTGGACGTCGGCAAGCACGAATTGGAAGTGTTTGTTTCCGGACACGAACCGCATAAACGTACGATCGACATCAAGGCGGGAGACCGTCTGAGCATCGATATCGATCTTCAAAAGAAACCCAAATAGCATTTGACCTGCCTTGCATCGCGGGGAAATCGGCTTGCCGGTTTCCCCGCGATTCTTTATTTGCGAACGCGTTCTTGGAGCCGGTAATCATCGTTGTTCGGCTGTCCTCAAATCAAAGGTTCACCAAAACCAGTGCCGGCAAAACAAGAGCAACCGCCAGGCGGTCTCGGGTTTCCAATCTTTCGCCGAACAGCAGGGAACCGCCCAAGAGAATCAACACGGTCGATCCGGCGGAGAACACGGGGAAAACCACGGCGGCGGGCAGATGATGCAGCGCTTCGATCAGGAACCAGGCGCTGAACAGGTTGGGAATCCCCACCAGGCAGCCGAGGAGGATGTCGCCGCGACGTGTTGCCTGACGACGGCCCAGCGTAAAACCCAGACTGCACAAAAAAGCAACGCCGAAGGCCGCGGCCAGGAAGAGTGATGCCTGATCCGACGGGCCGTATTTCTGGAAGATCTTATTGCTGAACTCGGCACAGCCGACCACCAACAGGACCAGCGGCAACAGGAGCCGTGTTCGCGGACCTTTATCCTCTCGTTTCGTGAAGCAAACCGCCGTGATCGCGGCCAGGGAAAAACCGATACCCGACCACTGGTAGCTTCCCGGAAACTCCCGCCACCAGATCAGCGAGGCGCATAGCGGCACCAGGATGCCCATCTTGGCAAAGGATCCGGTCAAACCGGCGCCGTTGTGACGAATACTGATCTGGAAAAGGATGAAGCCGGCGAAGAACAAGATGCCCGCGCCCAGGCCCAACCACAAGGTCAGGGAAACAGGGGCTCCCTCTCCCGGGCCCCGACCCCACATCATGGCGGTGCTCACCAGCAAGGCAACCAGGTAATTGGCGCTGGTTACCGCGTAGCGATTGTGATCCCGCGTTTCGCTGAACTTGAACAGCAGGGCGATGGCGGCGCTGCACAGGATCGCGGCAACCAGGAAAACCACGGCTTAGAGCAACTCCTCGGACGTACTGGGCTCGCCGTATTTGCGTAACTTGGCCTCGGCCGCAAAGGCGCGGATGTAGTTCAACTTGTTGAACTCACCCAGGCTGATCAGGTTGATCACTTCTTCCTTGCCCAGGATGCGGTTACAGATTTCCCGGAGACTGTCGCCCAAAGCGAAGTAGTAGCAAACCTGCTCGCGTAGCGTGATCAGGTATTTCAACTTGGCGTGCAACTGGGCGTAGCCGTCCAATACAATGCCGCGGTGGGCGCAGAACAAGGTATCGAACTGATGATCCAACAGGTGCTCCAAGCTGTTGATTTCCTCGTTGGGATCTTCGTCGGCCCGCAGGAACTTCGGTCGCGAGGCCACATAGACATCGCCGGTGAACAACCAGCCGCGATTGATCTCCAGAAAGCAAACCAGGTCAGGAGCATGGCCCGGACAATGAATGACCTGTAACTTCAAATCCCCGGCAATCACCTTCTCGGGTAATGCTTCGGCGGTGAACCGCTTGGGTCTCCCCCAGGTCAGACGTCGGTAGAGGGGCATGGGGAAGCCCTTCTCATTGATGGCGATGCCGCTCTCATGGGCTAGGATTTTGGGCTTCCATTGCTTTTGTATCCGGGCGCAGTTACCCCCGTGATCCTCGTGGTGATGGGTTACCAGCACCTGGTGAATATCGCGTTCAGCCAGGAACTGACGAACATAACGCCACTGATTGGCAGGCCCCGTGTCGATGATGGTGTCTTCGATGCGATAGACGATACACGAGGTGTTGATTCGGTTGAAACGCCCGACTCGCAAGCCTTCCAGGCCCTCGAAGTCGAATTGATCCAGAACTGCCATGCTGCCCCTTCAAACACGCATTCGTCGCGGCCGCATCATTGTAGTCTAAACCACCCGGCTGGGGAAGACTTTAGGAAGGACCCCGTCATACATATGAAAAGGGGGTCGCAAGGCATGGCGCCCGAAGGCCCGGCCGGTAAACACTCTTTTCAGACCGGATTGTAGGAATTCTCACCGCGCCATGCATTGACTTTTGCCGTTCGGGTCGTTAGATTATGCCTAACGGCCCACACCTTTCTAGACGAGGTAGCTGCATGTCCGGCTTGTTTTCACCTCGACCGACTCTCGGTCTATGTTTGTTTCTGCTGGCGGCCGTACCAGGCCTTACACAAGAAAAAGAGACCCTCTCCGCCGATGAAGAACACGAGAAGCTGTTCTTGGAAAACCGTTTTCCATCGGCCGCAACCTGTGCCACCTGTCATCCCGATCACTACAGGGAATGGTCGGTCTCGCCGCACGCCTACGCGCAGATGTCGCCCGTGTTCAACGCCATGCACGGCACCGTTTTGCAAGCTACCAACGGCACCAACGGCGACTTTTGCATTCGCTGTCACACGCCCGTGGGTATGAACCTGGGCGAACCCATCTTCATGAGCAATATGGATCGCCATCCCACCTCCCGCGAGGGCATCACCTGCATCGTCTGTCACCGGGTCAACAAGTCCTACGGCAAGTTGTCGGGGCGCCTGGCCATTGTAGAAGGCGACCTGTTCGAGCCGGTTTACGGGCCCAAGGGTAATGCCGAATTGGAGCATGTCCTCAATAGCGGTGAGTATCGGGTGAACACCGAACGCGGTCGCGCGGGCCGGGCCATTCACACCCAGGCGGAACGCTTTTTCCAGTTGGACAAATCCGGGTTCTGCGGCACCTGTCACGACGTGAACCTGGTCAACGGTTTTCGCTTGGAGGAAGCCTTCAGCGAATTTAAGCATACCCCGGCCGCCAAAGCGGGGATCAGCTGCCAGGACTGTCATATGGGTAAGGAACCCGGAGTGGCGTCCGGTTACGACGAGGCGCCGGCAGCAGTAGTGGGCGGCAAGCCGACCCGGCCGCGCAAGCGCACCAATCACATGTTCATCGGCCCGGATTATTCCATCATCCACCCCGGCATCTTCCCGCACAACGTGGAAGCCTCCGAACTGGCCACCATACGCGAGTGGCTGACCTTCGACTGGAAGGCGGGCTGGGGCACCGACGATTTCGAGAAAACCGTAACCCCCGGTACGGAATTCCCCGAGCGTTGGCGCTCGGCCGATGACCGCTACGACGCTCGTGACATCTTGACCGACAACCTGGCCTTGTTGGACGAGGCAAATGTAGCCCGCAAACAGGTCTTGCAGGCTGGTTACCAGTTCGGCAAGATCACCCACAAGCTGGACCGTCGCGGCCTGAAGCTGAATGTGGAAGTACGCAACGCCACCAACGGTCACGGCGTTCCCACGGGTTTCGATGCGGAACGCCTGGTCTTCCTTCAGGTCTTCGTGTTCGACAAAAACGGCAACCGCGTCTTTGCCTCCGGCGACCTGGACCCCAACGGCGACGTGCGCGACTCCCATTCATTATATGTACACAACGGCGAACTGCCGCTGGACAAGCAACTGTTCAGCCTGCAGTCCAAATTCCTGACGCGCATGGTGCGCGGCGGTGAACGGGAGCAGGTCATCGTGGTCAACTATTCGCCCGACCCCCTGCCGTTCCTGCGGCCTTCCACCACGCCCACGGTGCTGACCGGACGCCCCGGCGGCGCTCGCAAGCACAAGCAGGGCATTGAACCGCTGGGTTCGCGTCTGGCCAAATACCGGGTCAAGCGCAAGCAACTCGGCCAGGGCCCCTATCGAGCGGAAGTTCGCCTGATAGCCGGCATGGTTCCGGTCAACCTGGTGGATGCGATCAAGGGCGTGGGCTTCGATTACTACATGAGCGCGAAGGAAGTGGCCAAAGCCGTTGTGGACGGTCACCTGGTGCTCTGGGAAAAAGAACTGATCATCGACGATGAGGGGGAAAGCCAATGGGCCGGCAACTGAGCTTCCTACTGATCCTCCTTCTCACGAGTGCGGTGTTCGGAGCGGGCGGTGGTGAGGGCAGCAACCTGCCCGACGACAAGGGCCCCGTCAAAACCGATGAAGTGCCGAAACGCCCCAAGCCCATCTTGGAGTTGGGCGAACCCTTTCTGGGCACCGGCACGCTGTCGCCGGGCTTCACCCTGCCCACGGGCGCGGTCTGGCAACCGCAGTTACTGGTCTTCGGCAGCCTGCGCACCGCCGTGCAAAGTAATGACCTGGGCGGCGAGAATTCCCGCATCGACGAATGGGCCAACCGCATGGACCTGTTCACCAACCTGCAATTGAGCGGTTCCGAGCGCCTGGTGGTCGGCCTGCGCAGCCTGGATGAAGACGGCGTCTTCTCGGGTTACATCTTCAACAACGAGGGCGACCCGGACAGCGAGGGCAACGTGGACGCCTTGAACGGTCAGATCGGTTCCCTGTTCTTCGAGGGTGATTTCGGCGAGATCTTCCCCAACCTCAGCCCCGCCGATTTTCGCGGCACCGATATCGGTTTTGCCCTGGGTAGGCAACCGCTGTCCTTCCAGGAGGGTATGCTGATCAACGATACGGTTGACGGCTTGGGCCTGACGCGCAATTCGCTGTTGCCGGGCGGCACCTCCAACCTGCGCATGACCTTATTCTATGCCTGGAACGAGCTGAACGTGGATGACGACGGCCAGCTCTTCGGTTTCTTCACCTCGGCCGACCTGCGCCGTTCCACCCTGGATGTGGACGCGGCCTGGGTAGACTTTGACGACACCGCCGACGACTTCGGCGTGGTGGGCGTCAGCGCGGTGCAGCGCATCGGCGCCATGGCTACCTCCTTCCGCGTTCTGGGCTCCTTCGGCGAAGACATCAACCGGGGTTATGTCTTCCTGGCCGAACTGGCCAGGACGCCGCACGGTACCCACAACCACGCCTACGCCACCGCCTTCGCGGCCGTGGACAACTTCACGTCGGCCTCGCGCGGACCGGCTTCCGGCGGTCCCCTGGGCCGGGCGGGCATCAACTTCGCGGGCGTGGGCCTGGGCAACTACGGCGCCCCGCTGTCCGGCACGGCTTCCGATGTGGCCGGCGGCGCAATCGGCTATCAAATGTTCTTCAATAACAATCGCCGACAACTTCTGGTGGAACTAGGTGGTAGAATAGGACTTGAAAATGCTGTCACCGACCAGTTCGCCCTCACGGCGCGCTACCAGATCGCCATGGGTCGTCACCTCGTCTGGGTGTTCGACACCTTCCTGGCCGATCGCGAGGAAAGCGAAGACGCCATGTTGGGCGGGCGCTTGGAGTTGTTGGTCAAATTTTAATGAAGATCCGAAACACCCTTATCCTTGCCGTTTTATCGCTTATGGTTTTGCGGGTTGCCGCTCAGGAACCCGTCGAACTGGTTATGGACCCGCAAAAGGTGCGCGGCGCGGAGGCCTGCGGCGAGTGCCACCTGTCGGCCTTCGAGGTTTGGAAGAAGACCCCGCACGCACGCGGTTTCAAAACCCTGCATCGGCTGAAGGCTTCGGAAGAAATCACCCGCAAGATGGGGTTCCCGCTGATCAAACGCGAGAGCCTGTGCCTGAACTGTCACTACACGCCCACGATCAAGCGCGACACCCACCGCGCCTTGTCCGGTGTGTCCTGCGAGTCCTGCCACGGCGCGGGCGCCGATTGGATCGACGTACACAACGATTACGGCGGCAAGGGTATCGATCACAAGACCGAAACGGCGGAACACAAGCAACAACGCATCGCGGCGGCGAAAGCCGGCGGCATGCTGCGGCCCTCCGAATTGTACGGCGTCGTGGCCAACTGCTACTCCTGCCACACGGTGCCCCATGAGCGCCTGATCAACGTGGGCGGCCACACTTCCGGCAGTACGGATTTCGAGTTTCTGGCCTGGCAGGAAAAGATCCGCCACAACTTCCTGGATTCCTTCCTGAACGGCGACGGCACGCAAAACGTAGAACGCCCGCCCGAACGCAAGCGCGTGATGTACCTGCTGGGCCGCTGCCTTGAATTGGAATACAGCCTGCGCGGCATGGGCAAGGCGACCGAGCCCAAACGCTTCGCCAAGGCCATGAGCCGGCGGGTGCGCAATGCGGTCGGCGAGATTCGCGACATCGCCGGTCGTGTCGACGCCGACGAGTTGGACAAAATGTTGGCCGCCGTACGCGACACCAGGGTGATTCCCAACAACGGCAAGGCCCTGGAAACGACTGCCGAAAGCATCGGTGTCTTGACCCGGCAACTGCTGGCCCGTGCGGACAAATTGGACCTGGCGATTATCGACAAGATCATCGACGGCACCGCCCCGCCGCTCCCGGAGCCGGACCTGATCGCAACCACAACCACGGCTCCCGATACAGCAACGCCGACCGTACGCACTCCCGATACGCCGGACGCCGCGACTGACGCGACACCCAAAACCGCCGATGCAAAACCTAAAATCATCAAACGCGGCGGCATAGCGGCGAGCGGACAGGTTAAAACCAGGATCCGACCCGTGGCGAAACACGATTCGGTGGGCCCGTCCAAATGCGGCAACTGTCACGAGGGACCCACGGAATGGTGGTATTCCGATCCACACTTTGCTTCCATGGACCGTTTCTTCGAAAACGACGCCAAGGCGCGCCAAATCGCGGACTTCTACGGACTCAGCCCGGGTCTGTGGCTGAAAGGCAACCGCATTTGCGCCGACTGCCACGCCACCGTGCTGCCCCACCGCAAAACACGCGACGCCCGCGACGGCGTGGGTTGCGAAAGCTGTCACGGCGGCGCCGCCGATTACCTGGAGCCGCATAAAGAGGGCGATAAGGCTCTCGGGTTGGAACGCCCGGGTTACAAACGCGGACTGGAATTGGGTATGGCAGAGCTACGCAATTCGGCCGTGCGCGCCGAGGCCTGCGCAAGCTGCCACTACATCACCGACGAACGCCTCTTGTCCTCGGGACATCCCTCCGGTGAGCAATTCGACTACGCGGCTTCATTGAAAAAGATCCGCCACTGGGAAGGTGACCGCGATCCCGACGCCGGCGCCTATGCCGCCGTCCTCAGCAAACGCGGCCCGGTTCCCCAAGTCACCCTAGCCCGAAAAGCGGAAACCATTATCATCGAACCGGAACCGCAAGTAGCCGCAAAAGCCGATCCCGCACCGAAACCCATCGCAAAGCCGAAAGAGACCGAGAAGCGGGTGCAACCCAAGCGCCCCCAACGTCCCAAGGCGGTGACCACCAGACCCGCTCGATCCGCGCCCACGGCCGAAACAGTGAAACTGCGTCTGGAGCCGTTCCCCGACCTGGACCCGAATGCACCTATCGAGGATGTCCTGCTGTTCATCAAACAACGCATCCAAAAACTCTACGAGGCCGGATCCCGAGAGAAAGGAAATAACCGTGACCGATAAGACCGAACTCAGACGCCTGGAACAATTTCGCGACCGCTGGTCTTCGCTTGGCCTGAACAACGGGCTGCTGGCCGTCTCAGATCGCATGACCGTTGCCCAGTTGAAGGAAATCGATATTTTCGCCGAGTTCAAGGACATCATCCTGGAGAAGATCGCCACCGATGTCTCCGTGGCCACCTGGCGGGAAGGCGCGGTGCTTTTCGAGGAAGGTTCTTATATCGACCTCGCTTTTTACATCTTGGAGGGCGAGGTAGAGGTCACCCTGGAAAAGACCGATACATCGCACATGACTTCATCGCTGCCCATCTTCGACACCACGCGGTTTTCCGAAACCCAGTCCATCCCGCCCGTACAACGCACCATGATGGCTCCTCTGAGCGAAATGTTGGACGAACCTGATGTAAACGTCACCCGGCGCGTCTCCCGTAGCGAAATTGCCTTCCTGTCCACCATGGATTTCGACCTGGAGAAGGGACGCGGCGAGATCCTTGGGCCGGGCGAGATTCTGGGCGAGATCGGCGCGCTGAGCGGCTGGCCCCAATCGGTGACCGCCCGCGTGACCAGCCAGGCGAAACTGGTCCAAATCCGCCTGCCGGCCCTGCGCCAGTTGAAGCAGAAAAGCAAAACCCTGAAAACCCGCATCGAGGAACGCTATCGTTCCCGCACCTTGATGTCTCAACTGCAAACCACACCGCTCTTTGCCGGTTGCCCCGAGGGTTTCCTGAGCGAACTGGCCGAACTGGTGGAACTGGTCTCCAGCAAACCCGGCGAGGAAATCGTCAAGGAAGGCGAGCAGGCCGATGCGCTGTACCTGGTTCGCTCGGGTTTCGTGAAGCTGCAACAGAACTTCGGCGAGAGCGATATCATCTGTTCCTACCTTTCCAAGGGCATGACCTTCGGCCAGTTGGAACTATTGATGGACGGCGTGGACAACTGGTCGGCCACGGCCGTTTCCGTGGAGCATGCCGAACTGGTCAAAATCCCCGCCGACATCTTCCGCCGCATCTTGTCCACCTGGCCCGCCGTGGAAGGCCGCCTGTGGGAAACCGCCGCGTCACAGGTCCAGGACGCGGGTTACAATCGGCGCAATATCCGCAACGCCGAATTCGAACAGGCATCGCTCGATCTGGGCCTGCTGCAAGGCAACAGCATGCTGGTCATCGACCTGGCCAATTGCACCCGCTGCGACGACTGCGTGCGCGCCTGCGCCGAAACCCACAACGGCCGCGCCCGCTTCATCCGTGAGGGTGAAAAGCTGGGGCAGTTCCTGATCACCCGCTCCTGCTACCACTGCCGCGATCCCGTTTGCCTGGTGGGCTGCCCCACCGGCGCCATTCACCGCCGGGGCTCCAGCGCGCTGGTGGAAATCATCGACGATGTCTGCATCGGTTGCGGCACCTGCGGCCGCAACTGTCCCTACGACGCCATCGTCATGCACGATACCCAAGAGACCTGGCCGGATGACATGATACCGGAAGGCTTGCGCGGACGCGAACGCAAGGTTGCTTCCAAATGCGACCTCTGCCTGAGCCGCAACCACGAACCGGCCTGTGTCACCAACTGCCCGCAAGGCTGCGCCATACGGGTGAATACCCTGGACGACCTGCGGACCCTGGTGGAGAACAAGTGATGGACCAGGCATTACAAATCAACAAACCCGCCCGTTCGGAGAAGTGGCCCCGCCTATTTCAATGGGCGGTGGTGCTCTGCGTCCTGGCCTGGATCGGCGAATACACCCTGACCGAACCCATGCCGGGTTCCAACTGGCGCATGGCCTATGGTTTCACCGCCCTGGCTTTGTTACTGGGCGTTTTCGCCTGGACCGTCCGCCGCCGTTTCATGGCGCCCGTTTCCAGCATGAAGATGCCGGCGGCGAAACACTGGCTGGGCTTCCACGTCTACGGCGGCCTGCTGTTCCAGATCCTGGTGCTGATGCACAGCGGCTTTCGCCTGCCCGTGGGCTCCTTCACCTTCTGGCTGTGGCTGCTGAGCCTGTGGGTTACCTTCAGCGGCCTGACCGGCCTGCTGCTGCAACGCTGGCTGCCGCGCATGCTGGCCTCCGGGCTCTCGCTGGAAGTGCTCTACGAACGCATCCCCGAACTGGTGGAGGAAACCCGCAACCGCACGGAGAAACTGGTGGCCGGCAGTTGCGAGTCGATTCAAAACCTGTATGAGCGCGAGATTGCCGCCGATATGCAGCAACCTCGCCGTCGCCTGATCTACTTCTTCGACATTACCGGCGGCATCAAAAGTCGCCTGAAAACCTTCCAATACCTGGCTCGTTTCCTGGACGCGGAGGAACGCGCCAACCTGGACGAACTGGAAACCCTGTTTCGCGCCAAGCTGGAAATGGACGCTCACTTCACCCTGCAATACCTGTTGCGCCGCTGGTTGCTGCTGCACCTGCCCGCCGCCTGGTTGCTTTTGTTACTCGTTGCCCTGCACCTGTTCGCGGTGTGGTACTACTGAGGCGGAGACCACATGGCCAAGAAAAAGAAACACAACAAAGGAATCTTCTCACAAGCGCAACTGCCCGTTGCCGACGCCTACACGCCGTTGTTGTCGCGGGGCAACCTGGTGCGCTTCGGCCTGCTTGTCATGTTGGCGGTGGGCGCCCTGGTGCTCGCCGATTTTTTCATGCGGGACGGCAGCATGATGTCCGGCGGACCGCTCTCGACCGCTCATGCCACCGCCGCCGGCGATTGTGTGGACTGTCACGAACCCTCCGCCGGCCTGCCCTCGGAAAAATGCAGCGCCTGCCATGAGGTCTTCGACCAGGAACCGGGCATCTATTCCTACGCGGACCATTATCTATACGGTACGGATGACCTGAACCGGGTGAAGCCATTGCCGGAGGAACGCAACTGCGCCGCCTGCCATCCCGAACACCAAGGCCGCGAAGCCGCGATGACCCGGGTCCCCGACCGCCTGTGCACCGAATGCCACGCATACGGCTCGTTCGGTACGGATCATCCCCAGTTCGCCTTTGCCCGCCCGGAAACGCCCGCGCCCCAAAGCAACCTGAAGTTCACCCATATTCACCACGTCCGCGAGTTGGTAAAGAGCCAAGCGCTTTCGTCACCGGAGGAATCCTGCCTCTACTGCCACGAACCGGCGCCGGGGGGAAAGCACTTCATGCCCCTGGACTTCGATACCCATTGCGACAGTTGCCACCTGACCCAAACGATCGGCACGCCGCGCCTGCCGATTGCGCAAGGCGATCAGCCCGGTGTAGAGACCCCGGCCACCATGCGCAACCGGGGCGGTCCCTCCGACCTGTGGGCCGACTTTGCCAATCCCGAGGAGTTCCAACAAACCGGCTCGCGGCTGGTTGCCAAGAAACCGCTGCACCACACCGATCCCTGGATCATGGCCAACCTGCGCCGTATTCGCGGCAAGCTCTATGACAACGCGGGCCTGGCCGATCTATTGCGCACCACGGCGGATGTCGCGCCCGATCAACTGCGCGACTTGTACAACGAGGCGATACTCACCTTGCGACGCGACGCCGTGGGCTTGCGCGGCAGCGACAACCCGGAAGTGCAGGCCGAACTGGCGCGCATCGACGCGGTGCTGGACACGGTGGAGGCACGGCTGGACGATCCCTACGCGCCCCTGGACGAATCCCGCTTCAGCCTGGACCTGGTGCCCAAGCAAATGGAAGCGGCGGAACGCGAGGAATGGACCCAACTGGTCGCCGACCTGACCGAGGCTTGCCGCATGTGTCACGTGGTTTCGCAAGCCACCATCGCTCGCGTGCAGCCGGATCGGGCCAAACTGAAACGGGCCGAATTCGATCACGGCGCCCACATCCTGCAACGGGGCTGTTTGGATTGCCACAACACCATCCCCATCGCCGAGAACTGGAATACGGAAACTCAAATCGACCCGGCACTGGATGCGGCCTCTATCGTCAACCTGCCCAAGCGGGAAACCTGCCTGGAATGCCACACTCCGGCGGGCGCGGGCGAACGCTGTATCGACTGCCACGTATTCCACCCCGACACGGACCGCCACACCCGGCCGGTGGTCAACAAGCGGGAGGAGGGACCATGACCGCCAAACTATTCTGCAAATTCGGCGACCGCAAGGGCGACAGCTTCGTGTTCGAGAACGAGGCGGGTATCGGTCGCGGTCACGACGCGGAGATCCGCATCCCTCACCCGGTCATCTCCGGTCTGCACGCTCGCATCACCCGCGATAAAAAATCCGGTCACTACATCCTGGAAGATTTGGGCAGCAGTAACGGCACCTGGCTGGACGGCTCCCGCGTGACCGGCAAGGAGAAACTGGGCAAGCTGAACATCATCCGTTTCGCGGGCCAGTTGACCTACTTCTTCCAAGACCTGGACGCCTTCGGCCTGAATCCGGGGACGGTGGATGTCGAGGTCTCGCCCACCCGCCCGGACCCGGACATGAAAAAGGGCAAATTGGCGGATCAGCCGAAGACCAAGGAGACGGAGTACCGATTCATCCTGGCCGTAACCAGCCTGGAACGGCGCCTGGAAATTCCCCTGAAAGAAGGAACCAACCTGGTAGGCCGCAGCATCGATGCCGAACTGCACATCGACAACGAACAAATCTCGCGACGCCACGCGGAACTGACATTGGAGAACGGCGCGGTAACGGTCAAGGATTTGGGCAGCACCAACCACACCTATGTGAACGGCAAAGAGGTAACGGAAGCCACAAGTGTCGCCCCCAACGCGATCATCAAGTTCGGCAAGGTAGAATGCCGCCTGCTGCGTTCGCGCAGGAAATAATCGGAAAATAACCCAATACCATGCCTTGTCCTTTCGTTGTCGATCGGGGCGGCAAGCCGCTCGTTTCCGGTTGTCATTGGTTGTATCGGAAAAGTCAGGAGCAAAGAATCCGTTCTGATTTCTCGACCCGGAAAAGTCAGGAGCAAAGAATGAGGCCTGGTTCCTCGTACCGGAAAAGTCAGGAGCAAAAAATCGAAACCGATTCTTTGCGCCCCGAAAAGTAATGTGAAAGAAATCAGTTGTGGGTCCTTGACCCGGGCTTTTCGGGAGCAAAGAATGAGAACTGATTTTTTCTCCTGAACTTTCGGTGCGCCGAGAATGAGGACTGATTCTTTGCTCCCCGACTTCAAGTATCGAGGAATCAAGCCCCATTCCACGATCCTCGGCGACGAGGATCAACCAATCAGGCAGTAAACCGAGGTTCAGTTTCTCAAAGCACCCCAAATCAGCTGTATTGGGTTGTCAAATCCAAAAATCGGCTTGTTATGTGCCGAAACAATGAAAATCCTCGCCGACCGGGTGAGCGAAATACAACGACGATGGTCCCGAAGTAGCGTGAGGAAGCCCGGGCACGGAACGATCACGGACGGAACCAGGACGGTTGCGGTTATAGACAGGTGCTTACCGGCACGGCCC
>JAAUYB010048895.1_pt1 | contig 14995 bp, 12 predicted proteins | sample 7278071 | NCBI WGS metagenome assembly JAAUYB01 (sample SAMN14350121, study PRJNA611818) | marine sediment metagenome | isolation source: surface marine sediment (1.8m) | place: French Polynesia: Moorea | collected 2018-08
CCTGCGGAGGTCAAGGAGTTAACCGCGTTGCCCGCAGCTAAAGCGAGTGCCCCCAAGCCTCGCGTCAAAGCGCGCCCGAAACCCAAGACCAAACCGGCCAGGGAAAAGAGGTGAATGGGGAGCGGTTCAGTCCACGATGAAACCGATTAGGGGAATCTTGGGTTCTGGGTTCTGGGTTCCAGGTTCAGAGGTTCGGGGTTCCGGAATAGCGAAAGGTTTCAAGGTGTCAGGGATCAGGCGGCCATGGAGTCGAAGTCGAACTCTTTCCTGACACCCGAACACTGAAACCTGAAACCATTAACAGGTTCCCCGTTCAGGGTTAACCAGATTGTATCGATCCTATCTCAGAATATAGAACCCTGAACCCAGAACCCTGAACCCCGAACCCACAACCTACCGCATCAGGCCCGGCAGGAAGAGCGCGATCTGGGGGAAGGGGAGCATCAGCAGCGTGCCCGCCACCAGGGCGATCAACAGCGGGATGACCCCCCGAAAGATTACCTGCAGGGGAATGTCGCGGGCGACACCGCTGACCACGTAGACGTTGACGCCCACCGGGGGGGTGATCACGCCGATCTGCGTCACCAGCACGATGATGACGCCGAACCAGATGGGATCGTACCCCATGGCGATCACCACCGGGTAGAAAATCGGTACGGTGAGCATGATCAGGGCCAGGGCGTCGATAACGCAACCGCCCAAGAGATAGGCCGTGATGATCATGCTCATGATGGCCCAAGGGGGCAGGTTGAAACCGGCGACCCATGCGGCGATGTCATAGGGAATCCGGGTGACGGCCAGAAAATGGCCGAAAACGGTGGCACCGGCCACGATGACCAGGATCATGCAGGAGATGCGGGTGGTTTCAAAGAGGGACTGCATAAATCCCTGGAATGTGATGTTGCGGCGCACAACCGCGATCATGATCGAACCGAAGGCGCCCACGGCACCGGCTTCGGTGGGGGTGAAAAAACCCAGGAACAGACCGCCCATGACGAGCACGAAGAGCAGGAGGGTTTCAATCAGGCCGGACAGGGAGGCGATACGCTCTTGAAGGCTGATGCGGGGCCCCCGGGGGGCGATTTCCGGAGAAAGGGAAACCCAGACCACGATGGCGGCGACGAAGAGCGCCGCCAGGAGCAGGCCGGGCATGATGCCGGCCATGAACAGCGCACCGATGGACTGTTCGGTCATGATGCCGTAGATGATGAAGATCACGCTGGGGGGGACCAGAATGCCCATGCTGCCGCCGGCCGCCACCACACCGGCGGCCAAGGAATCGTGGTAGTGGTATTTGCGCATTTCCGGGAGGGTCACGGCGGCCATGGTGGCGGCCGTGGCGTTGGTGGAACCGCAGATGGCCGAAAATCCTGTACAGGCGCCGATGGTGGCGATGGCCAAGCCCCCCGGCCAGTGGCCGATGAATTTATAGGCCACGTTGAAGAGGCGTGTACTGATCCCGGCGTGGAAGGAGATCTGCCCCATGAGAATGAACAGGGGGATGACGGTCAGATTGTAGGAGCTGAAAACATCGAAGATGTCCTTGGCCAGCAGGCTCCGGGCGGCCTCCCAGGAAACCACCGTGCCGAAGCCGATAAAGCCGATCAGGGTCATGACAAAGCCCACGGGCATTCGCGAGAAGATTAGAACGAACAGGGCGATCAGGCCCAGGACGCCGATGGCGGTCGGGGACATGCACACCTCTTTCCACAAACAGACGGTTTCGTAAAACGCTCGATAGCGGCGTTACGCTTCGGCCCTCTTCACTGCGGCGTACGATTCGTACGCCTCGTTTCTCGGACCTTTTGATGCCGTCTCTCGAACGTTTTACGAAACCGTCCGGGGTTTTGATTTTCTATATGTCTTTCAACAAAAGCGCCATCCTGATGGATGGCGCCGTTCTAATCGGCCGAATGCGCGCAGGCTAAGGCCGGAGACAAGGTTTTAGGGCCTCAGGCTGGCCGCCAGGTCTTTTAAAAACCGCACGGCCAGCACCAGTACCAGCAGCCAGCACCCGGCGGCAATGCCGTAGACAAACGGGTAGACCGGCATCTGCAGGGTCATGGAAACTTCCCCGAAAGATTTAAGATCGGCGGCATAGCGCATGCTCTGCAGGGCCAGCAGAGCGAACAGCGCGGTGCAGATCAGGGCATTCACGCCATCCACGATCGTCTGCACCCGGGGCGGTAGTTTCTGGACGATGAAATCAACGGCGATATGCCCCCGATTGGCCGACGTGTAGCCCAATGAAAAGGCCGCGAAGACCGCTCCCAGAAATCCGACGACTTCGTAAGTCCCAGGAATCGGACGCCGAAACAGGCGCAGGACAATATCCATGCAGGTCAGGATCATCATGCCCGAAACGGCGGCCGCCGCCACCCAGTTGAAGACTTCGGTCGTCCGGTTGGTCCACTTTTCAAGGCGCTGAATCAAAGGGCCTCCTGCTCTGGAGATATTTCGTGTCTCAGCGGGCGATCAACCCGTTGAGGGTCTCGATGAAGTCGTCCCCTGCAAGCCCCTTGCCATTAGCGGACTGGACGTAATTATCGATAATTGGCTGCACGGCGCCCTTCCATTTGGCGCTCTCCGCATCCGACAGAGGAATGACCTGGTTGCCGAGGCTGAGGGTGAAGGCGAGGCCTTCCTCGTCGTTCTTGTCCCAAGTGCGTCCGTGCACATCGATCCATTCTTGGCTTACCTCGGTGAAGACTTTTTGGACATCGGCGGGCAGTTGTTCCCATTTGCTGCGATTCATGACCACGAACATGGCCGTGGTGTAGCCCACGCTCTTGCAGTCGGTGGTGGATTTGATGACTTCGCCCTGTTTCCAGCCCTTGAGCACTTCAATCGGCCCGAAGGTGCCTTCGACGACGCCTTTCTGCAAGGCCTCGTAAGTGGACGGCTGTGGCATGGCCACCGGCACACCCCCCAGTTTCTCGACGATCTTGGCACTCAAGCCGGTGGAGCGGATCTTCATGCCTTGCAGGTCCGTCATGGTTTGAACCGGACCCTTGGTGTGCAGGAGACCGGGGCCATGGGCGTGCAGATAGAGGAGTTTGACCTGGGACAATTCCTTGGGCTGGAATTTCGCGTAAAAGGCGTTGGCCGTGCGGGTGGCCACCAAACCGCTGGGATAGCCCAGGGGCAGGTCTAGGGCCTCCATGACCGGGAAGCGCCCCCGCGTGTAGGCGAACACCGACATGCCGATATCGGAAATCCCATTGACGACCCCGTCGTAGCACTGCTTGGCTTTGGTCAGGGTACCGGCCGGAAAGACCTGAATCTCGACGCTGCCGTTGGTGCGCTTCCCGATTTCTTCAGCCCAGGCCACGGCCGCTTGGCACTGGCCATGCGAAGGTGGGAAAAAGATGCTGTAGGTCAGTTTGATGGTCGCGGCGGCGGCATAACCTGCCGGCGCCAGGGTCAGGAGCATCAACATCGGCAACGTAATGGCAACGATCGCATGCAGTTTCTTCATGGGGCCTCCTTGGGTCTGCCGGGTTGGGTGAGGAGTCTGGCGGCTTGGGGTCGGGTGGTAACGCCAGCGACAAGCCGTATGACTCGGTTATGTCAACGAATCGATAGCCGGGTTGAAAACCGCTGGGCGCGGGCACGCCGGGAAGTGGCCTGCATGCTCATGCGGGGACAAGCAGCCGGCCTTCAATAGGCATGGTCATAGGCGCAGTAGCGAAGATGTTTTAGGAAACGCCTGGGCATAAAAACCTCAATTAATAAGGGTTTTTATGAATCAAGCCGCCGCGCAATGTCAAGCCTTTTTCCATCCTTGACTTTCCCTTGAGATTTTATTCAAATACGTGCGGCCCTGCACGCGAGCCGGCCTGAGAGGCCGGGTGCGCAGCGGCGGATGACCACAGGGCACCGCCATAGGAGAACAGGAGAACCCGTTTGATGTTGCACTTTGATTCGTTGGAGACCCGGGAGGACCGCATCGCGGTGGTTGGGTTAGGGTATGTCGGACTTCCGCTGGCCGTTCATCTGGGCCGACATTTCGACGTGGTGGGCTTTGACCTGAACGCCGAGCGGGTGGCGGAGCTTCGTAGCGGCCGGGACCGCACCCTCGAGGTCGATCCCCGGGAATTGCAAGGCCTGGCAATCCGTTTCAGTGACGAACCCGCGGTCCTGGCGGAATGCCGGCTGATCATCGTGGCGGTGCCGACACCGATCGATGAATTCCGCATTCCCGACCTGACGCCGTTGAAGGGTGCTTCGCGGACAGTCGGTGCGCATATCACCAGTGGCAGCTGTGTGGTTTTCGAATCCACGGTCTATCCCGGGGCCACCGAAGAAGTCTGTGTACCCCTGATCGAGGCCCATTCGGGACTCTCATTGGGAAGCGATTTTACGGTGGGGTATTCCCCTGAGCGCATCAATCCCGGCGACAAGGTCCACACCGTGGACAAGATCATCAAGATCGTTGCGGGCTCTGATCCCGATACCACCCAGCTTTTGGCAAAGGTCTATGGACGGATCGTCTCGGCCGGCATCCACCAGGCCCCATCGATCCGGGTGGCCGAAGCGGCCAAGGTGATCGAGAATACCCAACGGGATTTGAACATTGCCCTAATGAACGAGCTGGCCATGATCTTCGACCGCCTGGGAATCGACACGCGCGATGTCCTGGCGGCGGCCGGCACCAAATGGAATTTTCTCAATTTTCACCCCGGTCTGGTGGGGGGGCATTGTATCGGTGTCGATCCCTATTACCTTACTTTCAAGGCCGAGTCGATCGGCTACCATCCCGATATGATCGTGGCCGGCCGGCGGATCAATGACGGCATGGGCAAGTACGTGGCCGAAAAAGCGGTCAAACTGCTGATCAAGGCCCAGCGCCAGGTGCGTGGGGCCACCGTGGCCGTTCTGGGGCTGACCTTCAAAGAAAACGTCCCCGATTTGCGCAATTCCCGGGTAGTGGACATTATCAAGGAGCTTGAAGACTACGGCATGAACGTTCTGGTTCACGACCCCCTGGCGGATCCGGACGAAGCGCGCCACTATTATGATATCCAACTGGTCAGCCGGGAACATATCCGTAATGCCGATGCCGCCATCTTGGCCGTGTGCCACGATGCCTATTTGCAGGGAGGGCTGGCGGCCGTGGCGAACATGCTCAATCCGGCCTATCGCCTGCTGCTGGACATCAAGGCGGCTTTCGATCCCGGTCAGGCGGAATCTTTAAACATTCACTACTGGCGATTGTAATGGACAACCGGCGGCCGGTGGCATCGGCTGCTTTCCAACCCGGCCGCGCAACGTTTTACGGGTAACTTCGTGGGGAGGAGAGGAACCTCCAATTGAACCGACTGCTCAGGCGCCTTTACAGTATCTATAAGTGGTTGGTGGTCATTCCCGTCTTGGGATTGTCGACGTTCATCAACGGCATGTCGGTCGTTGCCATGGTCTGGTTTGTCAATCCCAAAACCTTGAGCAGGATTTTCGGGACGAGCTGGGCGCGGGTCAACAGCTGGTTCACGCCGATGATGGTGCGGGTGTACGGCCGGGAGCACATCGATCCGAACCAGTCTTACGTCATCGTTTGCAATCACCAGAGCCAGTATGACATTTTCGTTCTTTATGGCTGGCTGGGGATTGACTTTAAGTGGATCATGAAACAGGAGCTGCGCAATATCCCCGTGATCGGGGTGGCCTGCGAGAAACTGGGCCATATCTACGTGGACCGATCCAACCGCGAAGCGGCGCTGGGCGCTATCGAAGCGGCCAAATCCCGGTTGACCGACGGCACCTCGGTTCTCTTTTTTCCAGAAGGTACCCGCAGCCGCGACGGTCGGTTGAAGAAGTTCAAGCGGGGCGCTTTTTATCTGGCCCTCGATCTACACCTGCCCCTGCTGCCAATTACGATCAACGGGACACGAGCGATCCTGCCCTCGGATACCCTCGATCTGTTCCCGGGGCGTGCGACGATGACCATTCATGAACCGATTGCCATCGAAGGCTATGGGCGTGAAAACATCGTCGCCCTGGCGGAGCAGGTGCGTCAAAAGATCGGTTCCATCCTGGAGCCGCCGGCGTAAGGTCGAAGGCCGGCATCTGGTGAGGTGCCGCGCCGATTTAGCCGGGGCCGCCGCGGTTGATTCCCATCGCGAGGTCCCATCAATGCGGCCCCCGGGCTTGGCGCTTTGAACAAGAACAAGATGGCCGTCGACGCGGGATCTGCCGAGAGGCGTTTGCATGACGTACACGCTGATTTGCCTGGCCGCCCCTTTGCTTCTGATCGCGCTGCTAATCTGCGAAAAGCGCGGCATCACCCAATTTAAAATAGCTTTCAAATTTACGCTCTCGGCATTGTTCATCCTTTTGGCCGGGCTGCAAACGCCCCTGGATGCCGCTTACACGGGGGCGGTCCTCAGTGCTCTGGCGCTCTGCCTCGTGGGCGACGTCTGCCTGGCGATTCCAGGCCTGAGGGCATTCCGTATCGGTCTGGTCGCTTTTCTGCTGGGCCATGTCGGCTACATCATCGCTTTCGCAACCCTGGCCCGCCCGGGGACAGCCATGGGGGTGACCGCCCTGCTAGCGATTCCCCTGAGCACGCTGGTCTACCTGCGCCTGCGACCCTTCCTGAACGGGATGCGACGCCCGGTCCTGGGATATGTGGTCGTTATCACCTTGATGGTCATTGCGGCGGGGACGTTGTTCGGCGACCGGGCCTGGCCGTATACCGGGCGCCTGCTGGTGCTCAACGGCGCTCTGGCTTTCTATATCTCCGATCTGTTCGTGGCCCGGCAGCGATTTGTTCACCAGGCCTTTTTCAACCGCCTGATCGGCCTCCCGCTTTACTACCTGGGGCAGTTTCAGCTCGCCTATACCGTCGGCTTGATGGGGTGATCTTAGGTTTCAGGTTTCGGGTGTCAGGTTTCAGGCATCGGGGATCAAATCGAAATTTGCGCGGCGCTCATGAAATCGATTTACTTCACTACTACCGTTTTCCGGTGCAACCCAATCCTTTTTTTAATTCCAGGCTTTAAATTTACTGAAACCTGGCAGTTTCCCCTGACACCTGAACACTGAAACCCGAAACCTGCTCAAGGTTCTCCGTTCAGGGTTGCTCGGATTGCACCGATTTATAATCTCAGAACCCCCAACCCCGAACCCAGAACCTCTGAACCCCGAACCCCGAACCTCTGAACCCCGAACCCAGAACCCCGAACCTAGAATCTCAGAAGCGAATACGGATACCGGGGCCCGAGCCCAGCCCGCGTGAACTGTTGAGGCCCACGAAGGCGCCGCCGTTGCGCTCGCACAGAGCCCGCATGAGGGTGGCGAAACGCAATCCGGTAATCGCGCGGGGGTCGTCCACGACGGTGGGAAACCCGACCGCATGGATGCGCACGAGGCGCCGCCCCGTCTTATCGGCCCGGTTGACCCGGTCGACCGCCTCGATGGCGCCCTGCATGTTCTTGCCGCTGTACTCATCGCCGAAAACGTACAGGCTGATGCGCAGGTCGGGGCCGTAATAGGTCCGGATGGCCTCGGTGATGCCTTCCACCGGACTGCTGTTGCTGAAGGGAAACCAGGTCCCCAGGGTGTCCACGATTCTCTCTCGGAAACGCGTGGTGTCCGGAATCCACCTGCCCCGATAGTAAGGAAACATGTACTCGCCCATGTCGTTCATGACCTGAATGCCCTTGACCTTGGGGTAGATCTGCAGGGTTTCGCGGATTTTCTGCTGCACCGACACCCAGGCGCCGCGCTGCATGCTGCCCGAGGTGTCGATGATGAAGATGATGTATTCGCTGTCCACGGGAATACCGCCCACGCTGCGGTCGATGCGCTTGCGCGGAACCTTGGAAAGCCGCTTCATTTCTTCGGTAAGCTCTTGCAGGGCGCGGGTCATGCGGCCTTCGATGATGTTCTGAACCTCGGCATCGTCGCGGGAGGCTGAAAATTCTCCCTGGATCGCCGTGAGGTCCCCCTGCAGGCGGGCCAGTTTTCGGCGGACCTCGGACTGCACCACGCGTTTGGCGGTCAACTCACGGTCGATCAGGACGGTCTGCCCGCGGATTTCATGCAATTCCTTTTCCATTCGGGCCAACTCGGCTTCCAAATCCGTGCGCACCATCTCGATGACCCGGGGTTCGGAGAATTTGGAGAGCACGAACAGCAGGATGATGGCACCGAAGGCACAGCAGATGCAGTCCAGGAAGGACAGGCTGAAAACTTCGATCTGGCGGCGTTGGCGGGCCATACGGATTTCCTTTCAGGGCCAGTCCGCCGAGGGGCAGAAGTAGCTGCCGCCGGTGCGGGTGGCCAGCCGCCAGAAAGCGCTGGCGGCCAGGGGGTCGCCCTCGAGGGGAAACTGGATCACGTTGACCGGCACTTTGGCGGGCAGTTGGGCGAGCGCGTCGCTGAACAGACTAAAACGTTTTTTGGCCGAGACCTTGCGGCGCCATGGTTTCCCGGCGCCCATCGTGGGCAGACCGTCGGTGAGCAGAAAGATGTTGTCCGGGGGCGGCTGCATGCGCTTGATGGCCGCAAAGGCGTTGACCAGACTGGTGCCCTTCTGGGGGGCGGTCTGGTAGAGTTTGCCGATGGCTTGGTTCAGGCGTTGGCTCTCGGCCGCCGGCAACCACTGATGGGAGGTTCCCGGGATCAGCGTCCGGGCGGCCTCATTGAAGGTAAAGATCTGATATTGGCTTTCGGGCGGCAGTTGCGCCGTGAGCCAATCCACCGTGGCGGCGGCCCGGCGCCATTTGGGGGCTTGGGTTTTCTGGGCGTCCGGCAGATTGCGCCGGCGGATGATGCCCACGATGGTGTTGTCCAGCATACTGGCGGAAGTGTCTATCAGAATAAAAATTCGGCGTCCGCCGACTTTCAGGTCCGTCAAGTACTGGCGGTCGCCTTCACCGGCGAAGGTGCGGACGCGGTCGCCGCGGTCGTCTTCGGCCTGGCTGCCGGCTTTGAGACGCTTGACATCTTCCTCCAGCGAGCGCACGTCGGCTTTAAGTTTGTTGAGGTGCGTTTTTTCGGCCAGGTTTTCATTTTCGTAGTGCGCGATCTCCGTGCGGCGTTGTTCGATGCGCTTGAGGATTTTGGTGCTCAAGCCCTGGGTGCGGGCAATTTCTTCCTGGGTTTGCTCCAGGGCGTTGCGCAGTTCCACCAGGCGTTTGCGTCCTTCCAGAACCTCACGTTCGATGCGCGTGACCTCGCTGGTCACATCCTGGGTGACTTTATCCCGCTCCACGGCGCTTTTGGCATTGACGATCACGAAAAGCAGAATAATGGCCCCCAGACCGCAGCAGATGCAGTCGATAAAGGAAAGGCTGAAGACATTAAGGGATCGTCGTTTCATCGTTCGGCAGGCAGGCAATGACCTGCAGGATTTCGCCCGGGGTTCCGATGCGCAAGGTTTGGCCCACTTTGAGGATTGTGCTGCCGGTCACGGGCCTATCGTCCACCCGGGTGCCGTAGCTGCTCGTATCGGTCAGCAGGACGTCCTGATCTTGACGGACGACGGTAAAATGCCTTCGCGATATGCCGGCCAGCCGGCCGCGGATGCGGATGCCCCGGGAATCCTCCCGCGGTTCCCGCCCCACCACCAAGGGCTGGGTGGTGATGGGGTAGGCCCAGCCTTGGTAAAGCAGATGGGTCGGCCCGATCCGTACGACGTTGGCCGGCTCTGTGCGACGGTCGGCCGGTGCGGCGGTCGTCCGGCCGGTCACACGATCGAGGTAAGGCACACCGCGGTTGGTGCGGCCCGTCGTGAAGCGGTCGGCGTAGGCCAGGGCCTTGGCGGCGGCCGTGCCCGCGGCAAGTTTACGGGCGGATAATCCCGTGGCATTTTCGAGTTGCGCGACGAAACCGGGCAGACCTGCCAGACGGTGGGTGACCAGCAAATGGGATGCCGCCGGGGCCACGGCCAAGGCCTGCTGCCATGCTTCGATTTTTTCCCGCAGCCATTCGATCCAGGGCGGATAGAGCACCATCAGGGCCTCCCGATCGAGCTGGATGCGATGGATGCGGCCATCCGCCTGCATTTCGACGATGAGGGGGGCCTCGGCCGACGATGTTGCGACCATAGGGGCCAGACGGTCGTGGAGTTCCTGTTCGGCCTCGGCGGCGTAAAGCGGGTCGAAGCGTGTCTGGCGGACAAAGACATCGGCTATGATCTTGACCCACTGGCGATGGATCACTTCCAGTCCGGCGTCTTCAATGGTGTCATGGCGGCACACGGCCGGTCGGGGACGACAGTCCACCGCCGTGAGGGACATGCGGTGAAGCTGGACATCCAGGTGCCAGAAAACGTCTTCGGTGGTGTCGGGCGGAAGGCACGCCAGGGCTTGGGAGATGAGCCCGGTGACGGGAATGTCGAGCGCCGCCGTGATGCCCAGCAGTAGGCCCCGGGCTTCGTCCTGATAGTGGTCGGGAAGCGTCAAGATCACCGCGGTATCGGCGGCGTTAATTTGCGCCCACACTTGTGCCAGGTGCCGGTAAGCCAGTTCCGCATGGCTATAGCCGTCAAATTCAGGGCTGCGCAGCGGCTGGTCGTTAAGCGCATCCCAGAAGCGGCAGTTGATCTGGCGGGGCCATCGCCGGGCGCTGTGCTGCGCGGATGTGCCCAGTTTGAGCTGGCGGCCTTGCACCAGGGCAAACCCCGGGCTTTCCGTCAGCGCCGTTTCAACGGGCAACCGACGGCCGTCGGAATCGACACCCAGAATTCCGGCATCGTTGATTTCCAGCCCGATCAGGTTCACGCGGTTCCTCCTCAGCGGGTGTGCAGTCGGCGGGTCAGTTTATCTTCGCAATAGGCTTCCGTGTCCAGGATGTAGCGTTCCTGCAGGAGTTGCAGCTGGTGCAGCAGAAACATGAGCACGATACTGATCAGCAGGGCGATCAGGGTCGAGTTGAAGGCCACCCCCAGGCTGCGCGTGACTTCCATGATATCACCTTCCAAGGCCTTGTGGGCATGTCCCAGGGCCTGGCCGATGCCCCGGACGGTCCCGATGAAGCCCACCGACGGGATGGCCCAGGCAATGTAGCGGATCATGGCCAGTTCGGCATCCAGCCGCTCCCCTTCGCTTGTACAATAGGCATTGATGGCGTTGGCCACGTCTTGGATGTTGCGGGTCGAGCTGAAGCGCTGAAGCGCAGCCAGCAGGGCGCGGGGTAAAAGCGAGTCGCGCTGGTGCGCGGGCAGGGCCTGGATGCGGCGCGACAAGGCCAGGGAGTCTTCGGGCAGCACCCGCACGCCTTCGGCCAAGGGGATCAAATCCTCGCTCAGCAAGCCGCGATGGCGGATGATGGCGACGCTTTTATAAACCATGATAGCCAGGGCCCAGAGCATGAGCACGAAGCAGGCCTCCTGCTCATAATCGCGGATCATGACAAAAATCGACTGCTGCGATTCGGCCGGCTGGCCGCTGGCCAGGCGTTCGGCCTGCTGGAGCATGAATCCGTCGGCGGCAGGACGAATGGCGGCCACGTAGACGGCGTGCACCATGATAACGATCAGGATCAGGGCGAAAAACTGATAGATGAACTCAAGTGAAACGGGGAGGTTGTGTTTCATCGGTGTTCCCGGGTTGTGGTTGCAGGCGTCTTCGGGGTTTAGCCCCGCTGAGCCCCTTCACTTTAGTGTCATATGTCAGCGGGGAAATCCACTGCTTTGTCCACGTGGATTTCCTCCGATGGGCGAAACGTTTTCTTTGGCCGGGTTTCGGCCTTGGGCCGATCCGGTGGTTTGGCGGCGGGCGGGGTTGGTGTCGCTGCCGGGGTGCCGGTTGGGGGCGTGGGCGGCGGATTCTCAGTCTCGGTTTTGGACGCAGCGGTATCCTTTGTTGAGGGCTTGGGCTCATCCGCAGCGCGTACCGGGCCGACTGCGATCAGCCAGGCGCCCAGCAGCAGGGCGGCCGCCCATCGTGGGGTTGCGGTCATCATTGGGTCTCCTTGGTCGATTTGACATAGCGGCACAGGCGAAATCCCAGATCCAGACGTTTCTTTTCCTGGTAATCACGGTAGGCCGCCCGCAGGGTCTGGATCGAAGCCCGCTTCCAACTGCCGCCCCGGATAACGTGGTGACGACCGCTGACCGGCCCGACCGGGTCCGTTACCACCAGGCCTTGGGTCGGTGCGTAGATGGTGTAGAAGTCGTGGCACCATTCGGAGACATTGCCCCCCATATCGAATAATCCCAGGTGATTGGGTGCCAGGCTGCCCGGCGGAGCGGCCACCGGATGGCCGTCCGTGTAATTTTCGAGATACAGGTCTAGAATTGTCTGTGCGCTTTTATCGGCCAGGTTGGCGCTCTTGTCCGGCGGCGGGAAAGCATTGCCCCAGGGATACTTGGTCACCTTGCCCGCCGCGTCAACGCGGGCGCAGAAAGCCCATTCGGCCTCCGTCGGCAAACGATAACCGTGGTTGGGCGGGGACACCGGTACCAGGCTTTCACCTTTACGGACATAGGCCGGGGGCAGTCCTTCCCGCTGGCTCAGCCAGTTGGCAAACGCCGCGGCCTGCTCCCAGGTCACCTGGACCACCGGCTGTTTGTTGCGATTCAGGCTGTAGTTCTTAAAGATGCCGGCGTCGTGAGCGGCCTGGAATTGGCGAAACTGGCCGTTGGTGACTTCCATCAAGCCCATGTAGAAAGGACGGGTCAGACGCACCTGGCGCAGGGTTTCGTTGGCCCGTCGTCCCTGCTCGCGACGCGAAGCCCCCATCTGAAAGGCCGTCGGCTGGATGAGTTTCAAACGGTACCCGTTGGGCGCCTGGATTACACCGGGAACGTCGGTTTCATACGGGCGTTTGAGTTTGGCCCTGATCTGCAGGGGATAGCCGGGCCGGGGGGTCACCTGGGTGCGGAAATCGCGGTAGCCATCTTTGACGATCTGAATATTGTGCTTTACCGCCAGAAGATCCAGTGAGGCCGGCACCTTTCCGTAAGGCTGGCCGTTTACGATCAACCGGGCGTCGGGGGGGGAGACCTTGAAGCGGATTCGGCCGCGGCGCGGCACAAGATCGGCGGCAATCGAGGTGCGGGCGCCGGGGGCAACCGTCACGCGATGCTCGGCCGTCTTGAAACCCGGCTCGGAGATGCGCACCACGTGCTCCTGGTCCGGCGCTAGCGTGATGTCCAGCGGTGTCTGGCCGTGGAAGTGCTGATCGACGGTGACGTTGGCGCCGGATGGCCGGGAGGTCACAAAAAGGCGGCCGTCGATTTTCTCCAGACGAAACAGCGGTACCTTCAGCGGTTGGCCGGCGATCACCCGAATGTCGGTGCGGCCGGGTTTGTAGCCTTCCCGGCGGAAGCTGACCACATGCCGGCCAGCTTCCACGGGAGCCGTCAAAGGCGTGCGGCCCAGGCCGCGTTCGGCGATCCTGACCTGCACATCGGCGGGGTCGGTGGTGAATTCAACATCAGCCCAGTTGGGTTCCAGACCAAAAGTGAAGGTCTGTCGGCGGCCCTCGCCCTCCACTTCGAGGGTGGCTTCCCGGGTTTTGTAGAGCGGTGCCTGCAGTTCAAGGGTATGCCGGCCGGCGGGAATCTCCATCGCCTCCAAGGGGCTTTGGCCAATTTCCTTGCCGCCTAGTCGGACAACAGCGCCCTTCACCACATCGGACGGATGGTTTTCCCGGTGGGTGGTCAAATCGATGCGCCCCGGCAGTTTGGTCATGCTGAAGGTGAGGGTCTGGTGCTTGGTGGTGTCGATGAGCAGATCGGCTTCCAGGTCATGGTAGCCGGGGCGGACGGCGTGCAGTCGGTATTGGCCGGGCCGGATCAGGTAGGCCGTGCCGAAGCGGGGTGCCGGAAGGCCGCCCTGGATCGTAATTTCGGTGGGGGCCGGATCGATTTCGAGTTCCAGTTGACGGGCGGTAAATACAAACCAGGCCGTGGCCGCCAGGAGAACGGCCGGCAGGGCTAAGGCCAGGAGCCAAAGCCGTCGCGCGCGCCCAAGCTGCGCGGTGGCGACTTGGTGTCGGGGCTCAAAGGCCACCGGGGTCACGGCCGGGAGGCCGTCGGTATCCGGTGGGGTGGTTTGATTGGATTGATCCCCAGGATTCAGATCTTTTCTTTGCATGCGATCGCTACCTGCAAGGCCGTTTGATCCGCTTGGATGCGAATGGTCTGGCGAACGTCCTTATAACCGTTGCGCGCCCCGACAATGGTGTAGATCCCCGGGCGCAGTTCAAGGGTTTCACGGGTGATGCGTCCCAGACGGGCCACGCGCAGCACCGCCACTTCGGTCTGTCCGTCGGATACAAGGGTCACCGGGATTCGGACCTGGGCGTTCTGAATGAGCGTCTGCAACGAGCGAATCTCTTGTGCCAGGCGAGGTCCACGAGGCTTGAGGCCTTCGACGGCGGTCAGCAAAAGGCGGGCCTCTTCCAGATATCGCTCCGAGGCCAGACGATCCGGATGGTCAAGATAGAACCGCAGGCGTTTGTCCAGCCGGATGCGTTCACGTGTGCGCATGGCCCCCTCGCGGGCGAACTGCAGGGCGGGATCTATGGCCAACACATCTTCATAAGCCTTTAAGGCTCGGTTCCAAGTCTCCTGGTTTTCGGCCGCACGTCCCCGACGCTGCAGCCGGGCGATCTGCTGTTCGCGGACCGCGGTATCGATCTGGTGCAGGGCCTCGCGGGCCTCGTGGCCTCCCGGACGGTATTGCAGGGCCGCCTGGATATGAACGCGCGCCTCAGCGAGCCGCTGCTGGTATAAAGCATTAAGTCCTTCCGCGACCAGGCGGTTGTATTGCTCTTCCGCGAACTGCTCCCTGAGACGATCGACAGCCCGGCGGGCGGGTGCGTAGGTCTGGTCAAGTTTGAGTGCGGACTCATAATCCGCCAGGGCCAGGTCGTAACGACCTTCCCGTTCATGCCCCTGGGCCGAGACCATCAGCGGTAGGATTTGCCCCCGCAGTGCGGCATCCGCCATGGCCTGGCGCACCGCGTTATCGTCCGGCTTGATTTTGAGGGCCATTTCGAAATGGGTCTGCGCTTCAGCCGCCTGATCGGCCGCAAGGGC
>JAAUYB010164422.1_pt1 | contig 14995 bp, 8 predicted proteins | sample 7278071 | NCBI WGS metagenome assembly JAAUYB01 (sample SAMN14350121, study PRJNA611818) | marine sediment metagenome | isolation source: surface marine sediment (1.8m) | place: French Polynesia: Moorea | collected 2018-08
CCCCTCCCTGCTCGTCCTCTCACGTAGGTTTCTACGGTGCCTACGCGATGGCGGGTGGGGGGAACCCTTTATTGACCTCGCGGCGCAAGAATCATGCTTTTCATGACGTGTGTCCCTCGGTTTTCACCCACCGTTGACTATGCGAACAATAAAGTTTCATCGAACATCGAACATGTTGATTGCCGTCGTTCGCACTGAGTACAAACCGTAAACAAGGGAGTAAACAGGAGCGATAAGGGAGATGAGATAGGGTGAATTTACTACACTTGCTCGACTTATGACGGCATTACTTTTTTTGACGGCAATTTATTTTGAATGTGTTTTGTGAGAATGTATTATTGTATGACGGCGTTTTGTTGAATGTGTTTTGTTTAATGCGTTTTGAATATGGCGTATTGTCGCACAGCCTCGGGCAGGTCGTCATTCAGGTAGATGATGTAGACCCTCAGGGCTCCGCCAATGAGGAGCTTGAGGATGGTGAAGGCAATGATGAAGCCGGTGATCCAGTGCCACATGCTTGCGATCTTCAGAATCCACGGGAAGAGGTGCCCCAGGAGGAGCTCGTGCAGGTTGGTGATGTCCACATCGGAGAGAGTGGGTCCTAGTCTCAGCACCCCTTTGGAGTCGTAGGTGGCGCCAATGACCGCCTGGTTCGCCCCGCTGCTGAGAATCGGGTCCCTTGCCTGCAGGGTCCTCATCAGCGCCAGGTGCTGTTCCTTCTGAGAGTTGGAGTAGATGTCCTTCCCCAGCCCCTCTGTGAGGTCGCCTAGGGGCTCGTAGGTGTGGACGGTGAGGTTGAGCTTCTCGGGGGCCCTGCACTCGTGCATCTTCGGGGTGGGGCAGTACCACTTGCTGGCAATGTACTACCTCACCGGGGTCAGGTCCGAGCATGGCAGCACAGTGGGGAAGTTGGTGGGGATGTAGGTGAACAGGTCAGTGAACCTGGTCTTGTTCCCCACCCGGATGGGAATCTCCTTGGTGCAGTTGTGGTAGTCGGCCTTCCGCCCCTCCACGGCGATGCAGGAGGCCACATACGCCATGGTCCCCATACTGAAGACGTGTTGGTCCTTGCCCAGGATGTCGACCGGGGAGTAGTCGTTGGAGGCCCCGGACAAGGCCTGAAGCTTGGTCTTCAGGTCCTCTCGAGGCTGCACAAGTCATTCTGCACCAGCTCGAAGCGGTCGTACATCCTCATGTTGGTGCTGATGTGCAGGTGTGACAGCTGAGTCTGGAGCCCAATCTGGTTCTGCTGGAAGGAGCTCTTGAAGGCCGTCTTCGGGAGGGGATGCTCCTGGTCGCGGAGGAGGCAGACGGCGATGCCCTGGATGTGGGTGGAGTAGCAGCGGCGGTCGCAGAGGTGCAGCGGCTGCTGCAGCACCAGTCCGGCGTACTGGCTCCCGGACTTGACCATGACAACGGCGTTCAGGGGATCGTGGTCCGAAAGGGCGGCGTGGAGGGCGCTGACCTGCCCCTTGGCCTCCAGAGTCGCCCAGTGATAGTAAACCTCGGCCTTCCCCATGTAAACCTGGGACACGGTGGCGGAGCAGTTGGGCTCTTTGGCGGCCCAGACGATGGTGCCCACGAAGGCGTCCCTCAACACCTCGTCGTTGAAGGGCACCCGGATGCCGTTGTTGAAGGTGACCTCTCCCGTCTGGGTATCGTGGGAGCCCCTAATCTTGTCCACGTGGACCTCAATGAAGGTCCGCTCATAGGAGTTCTCGAAGTAGGCCCCGCCGCTGACGAAGTTCTTGGTTTTGAAGCTCCCGTGGTGGTCCACGCTGCCATGGGAGTAGAAGCTGACGTCAACCTTCTTGCCGACCTCCACGGTGATCTCCCGGCTGGAGACGACGACCTTCCCCATCTTCATAGCCATCCGGCACTCCTTCGGTGTGAGCTCCTTCACCTCGTTCCAGGTGGGCCACTGCGCCCCGTAGGTGATGGAGTTGAAGCCGCAGTGGGTCACCTCCTTGTTGACAACGACGTGGCACTTGTAGCCCTGGACGGGGACCCAGTGGTCAACCTGGAGGACGTGCAGGGTCCTCGTGACGGGCTCCAGGTAGTCGGTCTCGGGGTCTGGGCAGTCCTGGGGCTCGTGCAGATTGATGGCCCGGTACGAGGTAGCCGGGTGCTCGCAGTCGTAGACGGGGATCCCAACCAGGCGGTCTAGTGTGTCCCAAGGGTGTTGTTGAAGGGTGTAGAAGGAAGACACTAAAAATCCCTACTAGCGTGACATAGTGCGTTGTTTAGGGTGCTGCAAAAGGGTGTTGTTTTGTCCTCATTAGATAACTGTATTCCGGCTTATTAATATTTTTTAGATAAATCTAATTTAATTACTTGCAAGGGCACTAGTAGGGTAAAAAGCAGATCTCTTTAACTGTCAGTTGAAAAAGTTCTTAGTTATACTTGAACGCAACCTTGTACGCACCAAGAACGATGATTTATACAAAAAATTTAAAAGGGAGAAAATATGGGTTTACACACTAATACCTACACTTAAGACACTGGTGGTGTTCAGAAAGTGAGTTATAAGAGCACTGGCTATTGTGGACTTTTATTATAGCTATAAATGACACTTCAAGTATCATTACAAGTGTGAATAATCAAGCTCCCCGGCCCGCTGCTGCTCCCTGGCCCGCTGCCGCTCCCCGGCCCGCTGCCGCTCCCCAGCCTGCTGCCGCTCACCGGCCCGCTGCCGCTCCCCGTTCTGCAGCTGCTCCCAGGTCCACTGCAACTTCCGACCTGCCCCTCCCAGGCCTTTCTCTAGCTCTTTCTTCCGCTTAATGGTCCTCCATCTTATAGTTGAGACAAGGCACCATGTCCAATGTCAATCTTGCAGGGGATAGCCACCACCAACACCATCTCATAGTTGAGATCAATCACAATGTCTGCCTGTGGGGCTCCACTACCACCACTACCATCTTGTAGTGGAGATCAGTCACAATATCTGTCCTGCAGGGGGCCACCACCACCACATTTTGTTGTTGAGAGCAACACCATGTCTGTCCTGCAAGGGGCCACCACCATCTTGTAGTTGAGATCACCACCATGTCCGTCTTGCAAGGAGCCACACCATCTTGTATACATACATGTAGTTAAGATCGCCACTATCACTATGCCCGTCTTGCAGGGAGCCACCACTACCACCATCTTGTAGTGGAGATCACCACCATGTCCATCCTGCAAGGGGCCACCACCACCAAAATTTTGTAGTTGAGATCACCACCATATCTGTCTTGCAAGTAGCTACCACCAACACCATCTTGTAGGTGAAATCAACACCATGTTTCTCCTGCAGAAGCCTCTTTCACTGCCATCACCACCATCAGCACCACTATCCTGGCTTTCAGCCAAGATATTGTCACTCAGTTGCAATTAACATGCCATGTCATTTCTATTAGAAAGATCACACTGCATTTCCAATATGTAAAAACAAAAAAAAAACCATTTTTATAATTAAAATGTCATTTTTATAATTTTCTACTTGTTTTGTAAGGGAAAGGGACCACCCTAATTCAATTTTTGAGCAAAAGGAAATCCGAAGGGGAAAAAAGCAGCGGAGAAGGCAAAGTTGCCAGATTTAGAACTTTTAACTTTTGTCACAAAAAAAAATCGCAATTTAAAAATGTAGATTACTCATTAAACAACATTTTTATTTGCAGTATTTATTCATAATCACTAATATTCCTTACTAGTTTCATAATTATCATATTTGGCTAATTTGGCAAGACTATCAAATTTCGCCGAGAAAACAAACAATGAAACAAATTGAAGAGGACTGCGCGACCGGCGGCGGGTCCGTCTACAATCGGGCACCCGGCGAGTCCTACTACTTCGTGGCCGGCGGCGGGTCAGTCTTCTACTGCGCGCCCAGTGGCGGGTCTGTCTACTAGTACTTTGCGGTCGGCACCGGGATCGTCTACTATCGCACTGAAGCAGCCAGCGTTGTAACCATTAATTGGGCGCCAGGATTGTGGGGCGCCGGCGGCGGTGGGCCGGAGGGGCCACCGCCGCCAACCAGCAATCAATTCCTTCCTTTGGCTAATAAATCGAACCAGTTCGTCTTGAGACACGGCGTGAGCTAGAGCTACGTTATTCAGCGGCGACTTAAGGCAAACGTAAGCCCGCCTACTTCATATGGTGGCAGCGCCGGTTCGTACCCACGCTTTTGCTTTGTGCACTGCTCCGATCCCTTCGGGGGCGTAAGGAGAAGATCGCAATTAGCAAAACCACGCTACATACGTCGCCTATCTTCCCGTGTACTCAGCGAACGGAGCAGACAAAGAAAAGTCTGGAATCTTTTGGAAGGAGGCAAAAACACGGACAGAAGAAAGGGAGAAACCCAAGCGACGCTCCTTCCTTTTCTCTGCCCTCCGGCCCCTCCACCTCACCTCCCTTCCTGCCACGGCTGGAGCCGCCGCCGCCAGGGGAGGGAGGGGGAAGGGGACAAAGGAGAGGAGACTAGGGAGTGAGCTGACCGGGGGAAAGAAGAAAAGGGCTTGGGCTGGCGGTCAGGACGGCCGCCCCGGCCGGCTGAGAGCAAAGGGCAGGGGAAGAAGGGAAGGACGCCGCGCCAGTTCCTCGAGAACAAGCGCAGGAGACGCTAGGCTTCCTCCCTCTTCGCCCTGTCCCACTCCAGCCGCGCTGGTAAGCATCCAAGCCAAAATCCACAAATATCTAGCTAAGCCATGTAGATTTCAGCGCTAGCCCGGCGCAGTCGATCCCCCACTCGCCTAACGCACCGCTGCCACTCTCATTATTGCAGATCCGGCTTGACAAGCGCACTAGGCGCCAGAAGTAAAATAATCTGTCTCCACCCCCGCCAATAACCACTCCGCCCCAACATGGCTGGCATTAACGCCGACCAGTTGCGCCAGATCCTGGCGGCCGCCCGCAGCGGAGGCCGCCAGGTCGAGCCCTTCAGCTCGGGCGACGAGGCGGAGTGGGTGGGGTGGAGGCAGAATTTTACTATAACGGCGGCGATTAACGGATGGGACAATCGCCGTCAGCGCCGCGAGATCGCGGTGGCCATGACCGGGGCCGCCAAGCAGTACGTGGCCGACATCCCCGTCGGCGACGGCGTACCCCCTGGTCTGGCCCCCGGGGCCGCTATCCCCGACGCCCAGGACGCCACTCTCCTCCTCAACCTCTACGAGCAGCGCTTCCTCCCCGCCGCCGCCTCCGACATAGCCAGGGTCAACTTCCGCCAGGCCTCCCAGAAGGAGGACGAGTCGATCATCGCCTGGTCGGCCCGCCTGCGCCTCCTCCACGGCCGGGCATACCCTGCCATGCCCGCCGCTGACCAGGAAACCAACACCGATCTCATCGAGGCCTTCGTCGTCCGCCTCCACAACAAGACCACGGCGGACCGGGTGTGGAACCGGCGGCCGGCGACTTACGCGCAGGCCCTCACCTTCGCCAACGACGCCGCCGCGGGCCAGAGGATCCTCAACCAGCCCATACCCCCGCAGCCGCCAAAGCAGGAGCGCGGCGGCCTCTTCCACATCGGCGTGGAACAGGACAACAACGCCGCTGCCGTCGGGGCCGCCCAACCCAGGGGCGGCGGAGGCCGCTGCTTTGGGTGTGATAAGTCCGGGCATCAGGTCCGCAACTGCCCGTTGGTGAAGAGGTGGCTCCGGGAGCAGGGGAGAGGCGGAGGCGGAGGACGCGGCGGAGGAGGACGGGGACGTGGCGGGGGCGCCGGAAGGGGCCACGGACCCCGGGGACCCGGCCGCGGCGCCGCTGGCCGTGGAGCCGGCGGCCGTGGTGGGTACCGGGGCCGAGGTGGCGGAGGCCGGGGCCATGCTAAGCACGCCCGCAACCGCCAGCTGCGCGCCATCCAGGCCATCCTCAACGGGGAAGACCCGAGCGAGTGGGAGTGCGAGGACCCAACCAGGGACGAGGGAGGCGAGGCTGCGGGAAACGAGTAGAGGCAGAGGGCCAGGGCGCCCCTCTACCAGAACTTCGTAGCCCAACACCACTAGCAGCATCAGCTGCCAGCCCCCCGCAGCCGCCGCCAGCCGACGACCAACCGCACTCCCCAGAACCAGCGTCAGCCGGCGCCCACGCCGGCCTGGCCCGGCTACAGCTGAAGGATGACCAGTGGCTGCAAGAAGCAACAGCTGACCCCGAGGAGCTAGCTGCCATAGTGGTGAGCCAGCTGGCCACCTCGGAGGAGGAGGCAGCTGTTACCTACTGCCACTACCTCCCAGTGCGGCTGGGAGAGGTCAGCTGCCGAGCGCTGGTGGACTCAGGGAATACTTGGCGGACAGTGATAAGCCTGGACTTGGCAACCACTATGGGTTTAAAGAAGAAAGACTTGAAGCCCCTACCCGGGCCCCCGGTGGAGACTGCGTCCGAGGGAGTGAACTTAGAAGTGATGGAAGTCCCTAGGAAGGCGTTAGAGTTGGAAGTACCTTATCTGGGGCGCAGCTTTAGGTGCCGCCCTGCAGTGGTGAAAGGACTCTCTATGCCGGCCAACCTGTCGGGGCCCTGGCTGAAGCTGCACGGCTGGGACCACCTACACACCCAGGACTGCCTCTCCATCGGCGGAGTGAAGGTGCCCCTCACCCAGTCGCGGTCAGAATCACAGCAGTTGCACCAGCTGTATGCTTTCTCCTCCGTCGAGCTCGCACCCCGGACGGCCATGGTCGTCAAAGCTCTTGCCCCTTCCCTAGCGCACCTCATGAAAGAGGGCGAACAAGAGGCCATATGGGAGGGGGAAGGAGTCGGGTCGATGGCCGAACCCGCACGAGCAGTGACCTCCGAGGCCGCAGTCGTCACCCTGTGGAAAGGGGGAGTGACCAGTGTTATGGTGCGTAATCCTTACGACCTGCCAGTGCAAGTGGACAAAGGACGCGAGCTGGGGCAGGTCCATATAGCGGACGGCGCAGCCATTCATGTGATTGACCAAAGTGCGAGGGGACCCTATACCCGTGCCGACAAGAAGGAGGACTACATCAATCAGTTTGTGCAAGCGGGGAAAAGGGGAAGGGACGAGGGCCCTCCCCTCGTACCAGCCGACTTGAAAGATCGGGACCCCGAGAGCCTGAACGAAGGCGAGAGGCGGAGCTACCTCCGCGCCGTGTTCGAGATCAACAAGAAGCCCTGCCTGCGGACGGAGAAGGAACGCGAAGCAGCTGTGTCAGTCCTGGCGGAGTTCTGGGACCTGTTCTCCCACGACGGCTCCTACGGACATACCCACCTCCTGCAGCACCGTATCATCACGGAGGACGTGCCGCCCATCAAGTGCCGCTACCGTCCCATCAACCCCGCGCTGGAGCCCGACCTCCGGCGGCAGCTGGACGAGTGGCTTCGGCATGACGTGATCGAGCCGGCCAACAGCCCTTGGTCGTTCAACCTCGTAGCGGCCAAGAAGAAGGGGGGGAAAATCCGCTGGTGCATCGACTGGAGGCGCCTCAACCAGATCACCAAGAAGGACACCTTCCCCATGCCGTCAGTCCAGGACACCATAAGCCGCCTAGCAGGTAGCCGCATCTACTCTGGGGTGGATATGGCGGGCGCCTTCCACTGCAACGATGTGGACCCGCGGGACCGCGAGAAGACCGCCTTCGCCACCCCCTTCGGCTCCTTCCAGCAGAAGCGGCTGGGCTTCGGTGTCACCAACGGGCCGGCGACATACTGCCGACTCGTTGACCAGGTGCTGAAGGACATCCCCGACTCCGTCGCCATCAGCTTCCACGACGACGGCGTCATCCACAGCGCGGAGGTAGAAGACCACATCCACAACGTCCGCACTGTCCTCACTGCGTACCGAGAGGCGGGGCTGAAGCTGGCTGTGAAGAAATGCAACTTCTTCGCCGACAAGATCACGTACCTGGGCCACGTCCTCAACGAGAAGGGCATCCGCCCCATCGACTCGTACGTGGACGCCGTCAAGAAGTGGCCCCTGCCCCGCTATAAGACCGAGGCGAGGGCCTTCCTCGGCGTCACCGGCTACTACCGCCAGCACATCCCCGACTACGCCAAGATCGCCCGACCATGGACGGACGCCATCGGGAAGACAGACAAGGAGGCGGAGCGGCGGCCGTTGGAGGTGACTGACGAGATGGAGGCGAGCTTCGAGACGCTGAAGGCTTCGCTCGTCTCGGCGCCCATCCTCGGCTTCCCGTACTTCCGTGGGCCCAAGGCCGGTCGCTTCATCCTCGACACCGACTTCTGCGCCCAGCAGATAGCCGGCGTCCTCAGCCAGGACCAGAGCGGCCGCGAGGTCGTCATCGGCTACGGAAGCAAGAAGCTCAACAAGAGCCAGAGCCGGTGGCCGTCCACGAAAGGGGAACTGTACGCCGGCATCTTCTACATGAAGAAGTACCAGTATTACCTTCAGTACGGGAGCCAGTTTCTATGGCGTACGGACAACTCCGCCCTCAGGGCCATCCGCACCATGGACTGTCCAGGGGCCATCGTCGAGCGGTGGCTGGGCACCCTTGCCGACTTCAACTTCGAGGTCCAGCACCGCGCAGGGACCAAGCACGGCAACGCGGATGGCCTTAGCAGGAGCGGCTACGCGGAGGCCGCCGACCGAGAGGGCGAAGTCTCCGCCACCCACATCGCGGCCCTCCACGCCATCGGACCGGCGGCCAACACAGAGGCGCAGCTCATGGTGGCCAGGTTGGAGGTGGAGGCCGCACAGCACCTTCGCGCCGCCCAGGAGGAGGACCCAGAACTCAAGCTAGTCCGGCAGTGGCTGGCCGACGGCAACCCCCCGGACAAGCTGGCGACGAAGGGGCTGTCCAGGATCGCCCGTATCTACGCCGGCATGTACGGCAACCTCGCCCTCGACGACCAGGGGGTCATCCGCCTCACCCTGGATCGGAAGGGGCTGCCGGGGAGGCGCAGCGTCCCTTGCTTCCCCACTCCGAGTGGGACGAGGCCATTCGGGTGGCCCACGTCCAGGGCGGCCACATGGGAAGGGACGTGACGCTCGCCCGCCTGGTGGCCAGGGTGTTCTTCCCCTGCATGAAGGGGGAGGTAGCCGGCTACGTGGAGGCCTGCCGTACCTGCCAGACTAAACTAGGGAAAGGAGCGGACCAACGACACACCCTCTTCCCCTGCATGAAGGGCGAGGTGGCCGGCTACATAGAAGCCTGCCGCACTTGCCAGACCAAGCTGGGGAAGGGGGCAGATCAACGGCACACCCTCCGATCCGTGCCATCTGGATACCCCTTCCAACGCATCCACATCGACCTCGTAGGGCCCCTCAACAAAGGAGCCCGCACAGGGGCCTCCAACATCCTCACCGTCCGGGACTCCTTTACCAAGTGGGTGGAGGCCATTCCCATGGCGGCCACCACCACCCTGGAGGTGGCAAGGGCGTTGGAGCGAGAGATATTCGCCCGCTACGGCTATCCGGAAACCATCCACTCCGACCGGGGACCCCAGTTCACCAGCCAGTTCTTCCTCGACTTGGGAAAGACCCTGGGCATCCAAATCACGGACACTACAGGCTACAACCCCAAGGGGAACGGCCAGGTAGAAAGGATGCACCGGGACCTGGGGGCGATCATGCGGGCCGCCCTCCGCGACGACCCCAACGCGTCGTGGGAGGACGTGCTGCCCCAGGCGCTCTTCGCTTTGAGGACGGCCGTCTGCAGGAGCACGGGCCTCGCCCCGTACCAACTCCTCTTTGGCCGGGACTGCAGCACTCCGATCGACCTGCTATTCGGCAGACCCGAGGAAGACGATATCGATAAGGGCGGCCGCCAGCACCACGACTACCTGCGGAGGCTCCGCAAACGAATAGACGCTGCCCAGACCTACGCCAGGCGGAACATGGCGGAAGCCGTGGTGCGTCAAAGGCGGCAGTACCACCAAGAGAGGAAGAGCTTCCGCCCGGGGGTCAGGGTCTGGCTCCTGACACCGTCCGTGAAACCGGGCACGGCTAGGAAGCTGGCGAACCCATGGAGTGGACCGTTGGTCGTCTGCTTGGACGGGGTCAACGACGTCATGGTCCGGATCCGGCCCCTCCCCGAGTGGTCAAGCGACCAGAACACCCGGGTGGTGTCCATCGATCGCCTCAAGCTGTACGGCAGCGAGGCAAAGGCCCGGCCGCCAGCAGATGACGCCGACCTGGACATGGCCGGGGACGAGTACGTCGAACACGTCCACAACCGACCGCCGTCACCACCACCCGCACCGCCATTCATGGGGGGCGGAGGCGGAGGAGGCGGAGGCGGGCCTGCCGCACCTGGAGGAGGCGGGGGCGGGCCTGCCGCACCCGGAGGAGGCGGGGGCGGGGCACCGCCCGCGCCGCCGCAGCCGCTGCCGCCGCCGCCGCCGCCGCCACCCGGCGGAGGACCGCCGCCCGGCGCAGGGCCTCGGGGCGCTGGGGCCCGGCCGCTGCCTCCCGGAGGACTGGGAGCCCGGCCAAGAGACCCACCGCCCCTACCACCTGGAGGACGGGCGGAGGGGCCAGGCCGTCCCCGTCATCGGGGAGCAGGAGAGCTCTTCCCGGACCCCAGTGACGATGAAGACATGCCCGAGGAGCCTCGACGGAGGCCACTACCACGACACCCGACCCTCCGCCTGCTCATGGGCAACCGCCTCGAGCCCCGGGCCCAACAGGAAGCCCGGATAAGGCGGGAGCAGGAGGAACAAGAAGCGAGGCGTCGGGCGGAACAAGAGGCGGACCGCGGACTCCGTGCAGAAAGGAGAGAACAACAACGACTGCACGAACGCCGCGAGCTGGAGGAGCGGGCGGAGCGACGGGCAGCAGCCCAACCTCGGGAACTCGAGGATCGAGCGGAGAGGCAGGCAGCAGAACGACGAGAACAACAGCGCCAACAAGACCACGATCGCCGGCAGGAGGACCGCAGAAGGCTGGACGAACACCGCCGGCAAAGGGACGCAGCAAAGGATGGAGCAACGGCGGCAACAAGAAGAAGAACAGCGGCAAGAGGAACAGCGCCAAGAGGAGGCGCGACAGCGAGACGAGAGGAGAAGACATCGGCGCCGCCTGCGGCACCTCAGCACCAGCAGCAGCAACGAAGACGCCCCTCCACTGCCAAGAAGAGGCAGAAGGGAATCACCACCACCGCTGCCGCCGCCTCCGCAACAGCAACAGGAACAACAACAACAGCCGCAACTGCAACAACCTGACGCCAACGACCTGCCGTTGCCCGACTACCAAGAAGAGCCAGGGGACTTCGCAGAGCTAGCACCACCAACGCCAGCTCCATCCAGACCAAAAAGAGACAGAAGGGCACCAGGCCGCTACCAGCCCTACGTCCTCTCCCGCGACGACGACCCCACGGACTCCTCCGAAGACGACAGGAGGAGAATAAGGGAATGCTACGATCGTCCCCATCTGCCCGGGCCACCAGGGTACCCGGCCAGGGGGCGGGACAGGGACGACGACGGCGAAGGGGCCGCTGGAGGAGCGGCCGCCGTGTAGGCGCCGCAAGGCAAAAGGCGCCATCTAAAAATTTGCCTAAAGCGCCATAGCAATAAGCAACCACGGTTGTTGGGGCGCTATAGAAATACGGGTAGAGTGGCGGTGCCCGGTCGGAGGACCATAAAAGGGGCTTAAGGGAAGCGCAGGGAGTTGCGCAGCGCAGGGAGTTGCGCTAAGGTGCGTTAGAGGGCAAAGGGGCCGGCGCAGGAGGCGCCAAAGGCGAGGACGTTGAAACATTACAGAGCCTACTAGCTAGGAGGCCGCCCAGGAGTGAAAGAGTGAAAGGATACCCTAGCCAGAGTGCAGAGGCGATGTAAAAAGGGCAAAGATGGGATCCAAAAGACGAGTGGGGATGTAAAACGATCGACTGCGTGAAAGATGGACATAGTACCGCACATTTATTTTCCGTCCACGGGCAATGGCAATGTATCAAACAAGCGCTTTAGTACTTAATCGTAATTCATGAATGAAATTTAGACCGACATGGCTTAGCATTTTGTGGTTTTGAAGTTGTGTACCTAATCGCAAGCTTTTCTCCTAGGCACTCTCGCAGGCAGACCCACGATGACCACCGGCAGGTGTAAGCCCGCAGCCGGGGCCCTAGGGCCCGGGCGGGCGGTCGAGACCGGGCGAGACGGGCCCTGGAGGGCCGCCGGCCGGGCCCGGGCGCAGGGCCCAGCCGCCGAGGGGACGGCCGACGACGTGCCGCTGCTCGACCTCAAGGCCGCCCGGGCCAAGTCAGAGAACCGGGCCAGGGCTGCCAGGAGACGGAGGAAGCTGGAGAGGGAGGCGACGGCCTCCAACCGCTGGCACGCCGCCCTCTGGGCCATCACCTTCATCATCTGGGCGGGGCTGGCGGTGGCAATCTGCAAGGTGGCTAGGAGCTTCGCCCCCTTCACCCTGGCCTTTGTCCTCGCGGTGGCGACCATCTCCGGCACCCGCTTGGCCGAGGCCATCCCCGTCTACGACTGCGAGCATCCAGCCACCGCATACCGAGCCATCAACCTCCACGAGCCCCACGAGTGCCCGGATCCGGAGACCGACTACCTGGACCCCGTCATGAGGTCCCTTCACGTCCTCCAGGTCGACCACCGCGTGCCCGTCCTGGGCTACAAGTGCCACATCGTTCTCAATAAGGAGGTGACGCGGTGCGGCTTCAACTCCCTCACGTACGGACACCAGTGGCCCACCTGGAACGAGGGCAAGGAGCTCACCCCGAAGGAGTGCCGGCTGGCCATGACAACGAGCAAGGTCCACATCGAGGGCAAGGAGATCGAAGTGGAGGTCGGCAAGAAGAGGGACTTCAGCTTCTTCTCCCACGGTTGGGTGGACACCAAGGGCAACTGCGAGACAGAGGACTTCGTGAGCGGAGGGACCTACTTCGAGGACTCCTACGAGCGTACCTTCGTCGAGGTCCACATCGACAGGATCCGGGGCTTCCACGACACCCAGACGGGAGACGTTATCTTCAACAACGGCGTCAGGGCGCCCTTCAAGGACGAGGTGCTCAGGGATGCCTTCGTGGGCACCATCGTCTGGGACGCCCAGGAGCCCAACTGCTCCGCCACGGTGTCCCAGGTCTACCTGGGAAAGGCTGAGATCCACTACCATCGGGCGACGCTGGAGACCAGGAGCAAGGCCGGTACTCTCCACGCCGCCCTGTCGGACCACGACCCGCAGAACGCCATCGTCATGGTTAAGTCGGGGGCCCAGTACGCCGGGCTGGTGCTGCAGCAGCCGCTGCACCTCTGCGACCGCCGCTGCTACTCCACCCACATTCAGGGCATCGCAGTCTGCCTCCTCCGCGACCAGGAGCAGCCGCTCCCCAGGACGGCCTTCAAGAGCTCCTTTCAGCAGGACCAGGTCGGGCTCCAGACCCAGTTGTCGCACCTGCACATCAGCACCAACCTGAGGATGTACGACCGCTTCGAGCTGGTGCAGAATGACCTGTGCAGCCTCGAGAGAACGGTCCTGCACACCAAGCTCCAGGCCCTGTCCGGGGCCTCCAACGACTACTCCCTGGTCGATATCCTAGGCAAGGGCCACCACGTCTTCAGCATGGGGTCAACGGCGTACGTCGCCAGCTGCGTCGCCGTGGAAGCGCAGAAGGCCGACTACCAGAACTGCACCAAGGAGATCCCCGTCCGGGTGGGGAACAAGACCAGGTTCGCCGACCCCTTCACCTACATCCTCACCGACTTCCCCACCGTCCTGCCCTGCTCGGACCTGACCCCGGTGAGATGGTACATCGCCGGGAAGTGGTACTGCGCCACCCCGAAGACGCAAGAGTGCCGGGCCCCAGAGAAGCTGAACCTCACCGTCCACACCTACGAGCCCCTGGGCGACCTCACCGAGGGGCTGGGGAAGGACATCTACTCCGACTCCCAGAAGGCCCAGCACCTGGCGCTGATGAGGACGCTGCAGGCCAGGGACCCAGTCCTCAGCAGCGGGGCGAATCAGGCAGTCATCGGCGCCACCTACGACAACACGGGGGTGCTGAGGCTGGGGACCACCCTTTCCAACCTGGACATCAGCAACCTGCACGACCTCTTGCTGGGGCACCTCTTCCCGTGGATCCCGAAGGTCGACAGCCTCTGGCACTGGGTCACCGGCTTCATCCTCTTCATCTCCCTCATCAAGCTCGTCGTCGGTGCCTTCCTGAGGGCCTACATCATCTACCGAGCGAGGGGCCTGGGCTGGTGGATAGTGGGGGCCATGTGGGGCACCGTCTTCACTATCCTGAGGACGCCCTTCACAATCGCCCAGGCCGCCGTCGACGCTGCGGTCGCCCCCCTGGAGGACCACCAAGGGCCGCCGGGGCCCCACGGCGGGCCAGGAGGCCAAGGGGGTGCGGGGGCCGGAGGTGTGGCTGTGCTAGGGCTGGAGGCCGACCAGGCCGAGGCCAAGGCCCTGCCCCCAGCGTACCAGGCCGACCCCCGCGCCGCGGCCCGCGGCCCCGACCTGAACGCCGACTTGGCCGACTCCAACATCAGGCTCCCCGGCGCCCCCCGCCGCCACCACTCCGCTGCCACGTCCGCCGCCTCCTTCCCAAGGAGCTCGGCCAGGGACTCCGTGATCCCTGAGATGCCGCCGGAGATGGAGCTCCTCCCCCGCCTGCCGCGGAGCCTCGCAGCCTCCGACGACGCGAGGGCTGAGGCCGCAGCCTCCAGGGCCTCGGCCATCGGGGCAGCCGATCGGGCCAGGAGCTGCGCGCTCCCCGCCACCGAGAAGGCGGGCGAGGGCTGCGGGGACGAGCTAGCGGAAGGCGCGGCCGGCGGGGCCATCTGAAGTAGGCGGGCTTATGATTGCCTTAAGTCGCCGCTAAATGATACCGCTCTATCTCACACCGTGTCTCAAGACGAACTGATTCGATTTATTAGCCAAAAGGAAGGAGTTGCCAGTTGGCGGTGGTGGCCCCTCCGGCCCACCGCCGCTGGCGCCCCTCAACCTGGGCGCCCCAAATAATAATAATAGCGCTGGCTGCTTCATATCCTCCGGAAGTCTACGACTGGTCCTGAGAGCCAGCGCCTTCCTCATGGCGAACGTTTAGGTCATCTTGGTCGTGTCGCGACGCGGATACGTGGA
>JAAUYB010062349.1_pt1 | contig 14984 bp, 11 predicted proteins | sample 7278071 | NCBI WGS metagenome assembly JAAUYB01 (sample SAMN14350121, study PRJNA611818) | marine sediment metagenome | isolation source: surface marine sediment (1.8m) | place: French Polynesia: Moorea | collected 2018-08
CCTTATTGCCGTCGATGATGACGCCGGACCCGAGGCTGGTATGCTGTTGCCGACGTTCGAAGCGCGGGTCAAAAAAGTCTCTGAAAAACTCTTCGAAAAATGGGTTGAGGCCGAATCCTGAAAATGGATTGGATCGCTTGCGAACTCCATAAGCCGAGCTTATGTTTACCACTGCTGGGCTGACCTCGCGCACAGCTTTGACAACAGCGGTCTCGCGGCTTAGTTCATGGGCTGACATCTGAGCGGGATAAACAACTCCCCAGATACAGATCGCCAGAAGAATAATCATCAATTTTGTCATTTTTCGCATTTGTATATCACGCTATATCGGCATATTAATATAAGGTGCGGAAGTAAAACTGAATATTACGAAGTAACGTTTTTGCTACCATAATAATCATCAAATACGGATTTTCAGCGTGCGCGGGATTGAAAATTAGGGGCGCTTCATTTGTCGTTTCAGCGGTGCATGTCTGCCGCCAGCTGCAACTCTCCGTCAGGCGGATAAATATCACAGCATATTGATATGATTAAAAATATTTTACCATTGGTCGAAAGGCCCAGCCGCTATCTGGGTACCGAGATCAACGCTGTTAAAAAAGACCTCAACCGGGTAAAATTGCGATTCGCCCTGGCCTTTCCTGATTTATACGAGATCGGCACGTCCCATTTCGGGATGCAGATTCTATATCATTTGCTAAACGTTGACCCGGATATTGCCGCTGAAAGAGTATTTGCGCCGGGTTTGGATCTGGAAGCCCTCCTTCGGAAGACGGGCAAGCCGCTTTTTTCGCTGGAATCCCATGCGCCGCTGAATCGATTTCATATCATCGGTTTCAGCCTGCTGTATGAACTGAATTACACCAATGTTCTCACCATGCTCGATCTGGCCGGGATTCCATTTCTGGCGGCCGATAGAGACAATCATCACCCGCTCATCATTGCCGGCGGACCCTGTACCTGCAATCCCGAACCGATGGCCGATTTCTTTGATGCCATGATCGTGGGGGATGGCGAAGCGGTCATCATGCAATTGACGGCGGAGTGGCTGCGCTGGAACCGATCGAGTTCCGGCGACAGGCGTCTTCTGCTGCAAAACTGGTCGCGAATCGATGGGGTCTACATTCCGTCTTTTTTCGAGGCAAATTACGATGAGCACAGTTTTCAGACACTCAGGCCCCTTTTTCCCGACTACGCGGAAGTCAAGCGCGCTATTGTCGATGATCTGGAACGGACACCGTTTCCGGACAATCCGGTTGTTCCCTTTGGCCGGCCGGTGCATGACCGTTTGCGTCTGGAAGTGTCCAGGGGCTGTACCAGAGGCTGCCGATTTTGTCAGGCCGGCATGATATATCGGCCGGTGCGGGAACGCTCTCCGGATAATTTGATGTCGCTGGTGTCCGATTCCATTGCGAACACCGGATATGAAGATATTTCCATGCTGTCCTTGAGCACCGGCGATTATGGCTGCCTGGCGCCGCTGATCGAACGGCTGATGGCCCGCTTCGGGCCGGAACACGTTGCCGTTTCGCTGCCTTCTTTGAGAGCGGGAACCCTGACCCCCGAGTTGATGAAGCTGATCAAGCAGGTCCGCAAAACCGGTTTCACCATCGCCCCGGAAGCCGGCAGTCAACGTCTGCGGGATGTGATCAATAAAAACATATCTGAAAAAGAAATATTCGACACGGTACAGGATGCGTTTCAATTGGGGTGGCAGGTCATCAAACTGTATTTTATGATCGGCCTGCCGACGGAAACCGATGACGATCTCAAGGAACTTGTGTCCCTGGTGCAAAGGCTGCGGAAAATCAAAGGCTCAAACCGTCGCCCGGGTAAGATCAATGTCAGTGTTGCGACCTTTATTCCCAAATCACATACGCCCTTTCAATGGGCAAGTCAGATCTCCCTGGCGGAGTCCCGGAATAAAATCCAATGGATTCATCATCAGTTGAAGATTGCCGGAGTTCAATTCAAATGGCAGGATCCGGAGGTTAGTCACCTGGAGGGGCTGTGGGCCCGGGGGGATCGAAGGTTGAGTCGTTTGCTGGTCGCCGCCTACGCGCGGGGTTGTAAATTGGACGGATGGAGCGATCATTTTGACTACCGTTCGTGGCAGGAAGCCTGGGCCGAAGTCGGGATCGATCCGAATTATTTCACAACCCGCGCGCGGGAATTGAATGAACCCTTGCCCTGGGATTTGATCGACAACCGGGTCAGCAGGTCCTACCTGCAAAAGGAATGGGCTAATGCCTGCGAGCACAAGGTGATCGAGGACTGCCGGCAGGGTTTCTGCAATCAGTGTGGCGCCTGTGATTTTGAGACCACCGAGTTGAAACTCTATGAAGCAGTCGGCGAGGATTCGAATCCGGCCTGCGAGCCGCTGAATCCTGCGGGAGTTGTTTACCAACACCTGTGTGTATCATATTCTAAAACGGAGCAGGCAAGGTATTTCGGCCATTTGGAAATGATCAACATTTTTCTGCGAGCGCTCAGGCGGGCCGGAATTCCGTTGAAATATTCCCAGGGCTTTCATCCCAAACCTAAAATTTCTTTTGATGATCCGCTACCCGTCGGCATCGAAAGCCAACATGAACAATTTTTCCTGAGTGTTTCGGACACCATTGATCCGGGTACCATAACCGGTTTGCTGAACGCACACCTGCCGGAGGGCCTGAAAATTCATTCATGTACGCTCGCAACACGGGCTTCCAGGCCTAAACCGTCTGAGACGACCTATCTTGTCCGCCTTCATAATGGCCGGTTTAATCAAGACCGTCTGTCATTCTTTCGAAATAGTTCCGAGTTCACCATTTCTCTGTCGAATCGAAAAGGAAAGTTGAAAAAGATAGATTTAAAGGATATGGTGAAAAGGTTAGAATTACTGGATAGCAAACAGCTGCAGGTGTCGCTTTCAGCCGGAAACGGGGGGACCTTGCGGCCGGCCCAGATTCTGGGACCGATCTTCAAGCTGAGTGAACTTCAGATCAAACAGTCACGGGTCATTAAGTTAAAATCGGCCTATCGTTAGGGGCATGTACAAGCAGCTTATCATCAATGTTGCGGAACACGAAACCCGGGTCGCTTTGTTGGAAGACGGCAACATCGCCGAGCTTTATGTCGACCGGGGCGATGATTCCGATATTGCCGGCAACATATATAAAGGTAAGGTGCTGAGGGTCCTGCCCGGCATGCAGGCGGCTTTTGTCAACATCGGTCTCAATCAGGCGGCATTCATCTATGTCGATGATGTGTTCTGTGACGACTTCAAGGAGTATGAGCGCTTGTTTAATATTGAACTCGACGATGACGAGGGCGAAGGAGCGGAAACAGAACCCAAACAGCCATTCTCGAAAAAACGCGATTTCAACATTGAAGAGCTGTTATGCGAGGGGCAGGAAATTTTAGTTCAGGCCGCAAAGTCTCCCATGGGCACCAAAGGCGCCCGCATATCCTCTTACATATCCCTGCCCGGCCGGTTCCTGGTATTAATGCCCAATTCAGACCACATTGGCATCTCCCGGCGGATTGAAGATGAAGTCGAGCGAGATCGTCTGAAATCAATGGTGCAGTCACTGAGAAACGAAGACTACGGTTACATTGTGCGCACCGCTGCTGAAGGCGAGCAGGAGGAGAAGCTCGCCTATGAGATGAGTTTTTTGAACAATCTATGGCAGAACATTTACAAAAAGTTCTCCACCGCACCGGCGCCGTCTCTTGTGCACCGGGAGCTATCCATCAGCCTGAGAGCAGTGCGCGATCTCTTGATTCAGGAAGTTGAGAAAGTGGTGGTCGACTCCAAACCGACCTACTATGCGATATTGTCGTTTCTGGACACCTACATGCCCAGTTTGAAAGACCATGTGGTATTATACGAGGGCTCCGAGCCCGTGTTCGATGCCTATAATCTGGAAGGTGACATATCCAGAGCCCTCAAGCGCAAAGTGTGGTTGAAATCAGGCGGGTATATATTAATCGAACATACCGAAGCGCTGGTCGCCATTGATGTAAATACCGGCCGCTATGTCGGGAAGCACAATCTCGAAGAAACGATTCTGAAAACCAATTTGGAGGCGGTTAAAGAGATTGCCTATCAAATCAGACTCCGGGATTTAGGCGGCATCCTGATTATTGACTTCATCGATATGGAGAAGAAAGGCAACCAGGAGAAAATTTTCAATGCGCTGAAAGAGGCCCTGAAAAAAGACAAAAGCAAAACCCATGTATTGCCGATGTCGGAAATGGGGTTGATTCAGATGACCCGCAAGCGAACCCGGGAACCACTGACCCGAATTATCTGTGAGCCCTGTTATTACTGTGAAGGAGAGGGCTATACAATTTCGCGGCAATCCATCTGTTATCGAATCTACCGCGAAATGTTGCGAGATGCCCACGATATGAACGGCACACGTCTGACCCTCAGAGTTAACCCGCAAATCGCAGAGCTATTGCTTGGAGAAGAAGACAATCTGATCACCAGCCTTGAACGTGAGATCGGAAAGCAGATCGTCATCTATCCCGATCAGGAGTTTCATCCGGAACAATTCGACATCTTTGAAGTTCTCAATCCGTAACCTTTCGTTCATCATCTTTTTGAAATTCCGGCATTAATATTTATTGTTGACACAACAGCTTTATTATGTTTTATATTTTCGGTTTATAGCAAGCAATTTAATAAAACGATGATTAACAAGGGATAGCTAAAATGAAGCGTACATTTCAGCCCAGCAGAGTCAAACGTGCCAGGAATCACGGTTTCCTGAAACGCATGTCTACCAAGCAGGGCCGCAGAATTATCAATCGGCGGCGGGCCAAAGGCCGGGCTCGACTGGCGGGTTAAGGGCAAGTTTTTCGACCGGGGAATTTGGAAATGAAGCCCGGACGACGAGGATTGCGTCATTAGGGACCGGTACTGCCCTGATTTTACTGCTGGCAACCGGTTTGATCTTTTCGCGGAACGCACGTTGGATTTTTCCCTCACCAAAGCAGATCGAATTTTAAAACGGCGTGAATTTATTACGTTGTCGGAAACCGGGCGGAGGGTCCAAAACGAACAGTTTATCGCCGTATTTGCCCCGAATCAACGTAGCCGATCCAGAATTGGCATCACCGTCACAAAGAAAGTGGGGCCGGCAGTCAAACGAAACCGAATCAAACGTCTGGTACGTGAGTATTTTCGACTGAACCGAAAAAAAATAGTGGGGAATTGGGATATTAATATTATTGCGAAAAAGCCGGTTGCAGATATTACTTCGGAGCAGACGTACCGATCATTAGAGAACATTTTTGAGCGCATTTTAAGCCATGAAGGCCATACCTAAACTATTTCAGGTCGCTTTTACCGGCTTGATACGGGCATACCAATTTATCCTGTCACCGATTCTGGGGCCAGCGTGCCGCTTTTATCCCAGCTGTTCGGAGTATGCTCATCAAGCGATTATGCGTTATGGGCCGATAAAAGGTTTGTATTTGGCGGTTAGACGGGTTTTGCGGTGCCACCCGTTTCATCCGGGTGGCGTTGATCCGGTTCCATGACGTGGGCGGAGATAGCGGCCATGATGGAAACCGGACGCCGGCCCCGGAAAAAATGCGTTATAAACCGGATTTCGCTTATCTGGAATTGTTCTTCAAATCCGAATCCCGGGCTATCGGTTTACTCTGCTTCTCCTTTACCCAATCCCCCGAAAACGAGTCCTAATAGTGATTTCTTTGCATTTAATGAAAAGATTTATTTATCACCAAAACACGAAAGTTGGAAAACACGAAAATTTTCATAGCTTTATTTCGTGCTTTCGTCATTTCGTGTTTTCGTGATTGTCTTTTCTTTTTAGGTTCTCCGCCTCCGGCGGATCCAGGTTAGGTTTGGCGTCAAGTAAATTTTAGGAGATGATAATGGATCAAGCGCGGTTAGTAATTGCTATTGTCCTGTCTGTGCTGGTTTTCTTAGTCTGGCAGTTATTTTTTGTCGACCAGCAAACAGTTCAAAAGCCAGCCCAGAAACCCCAGCAGTCACCGGCAAAAGCAGTACCGTTACAGCCAGAACAGCCTTATCCCGGGGAGACCGAAAAAGCCAAGGTCAGCCAGCCCGATATTGCCGATGCCACGGTCACCACCCCCGGCCGAATCGCGCAGACGATTACGGTGGATACCCCCCTGTATCAGGTCAAACTGTCGGAAAAAGGTGCCGGATTGACCAGCTTTATTTTAAAACAGTACCGGGAAGCCGTTCAGAAGGATTCCCCTTTAAAAGAGCTCTTGCCTCAGGATAAACCGCTCGAGACAGTCTTAACCGAATTTGATGGAAAGAGCCTGGGCGATCTTGACAGAGCGGTTTTTTCCAACAACGTTAATACCGATTCGGTTCAAATTGAGGACACATCAAGCGCAATCACATTTTCATGGAAATCCGATAAAGGTGTTGTGGTTGAGAAAACATACACATTCAATCCCGGCTCCTATTTGATCGGGCTGGAGATCGTCATCAAGAACGGCTCGCAGCAGAGTATCCAGGACAAATTGTTTATTGCTCTCAAAGGAGCCGCCCCCAGTGACACGCGCATGTACGGTTTTGAGGGTCCGAGTGCTCTAATCGACAAAAAATTAGTAGAAGTTGACATCAAAGATATCAAAGACCAAAACACCTATTCCGGCAATGTCAAATGGGTCTCGCTCCAGGGCCGCTACTTCATGATGAGCGTCATTCCCGAATCGGTCGGTGCAGCGAGTATGCGGCTGTTTACCCGGGACCCGAATTTGCTGGAGGCCCAGTATGTATTGCCGGACGGTACTATTGGCCCCGGAACCCAACATTCGTATAAGTTTTCATTGTTTTTCGGTCCGAAAAGCATGGACGTTTTAAGTGATGCGGGCCATGATCTGAAAACAGCCCTGGATTTCGGCATGTTTGATTTTTTGGCCAAGCCCTGTGTTTGGTTGATGAACAAATTATACAGCGTTATTCCCAATTATGGCATTGCCATCATTTTTCTGACGGTTCTAATTAAAATTATTCTGTGGCCCCTTGGATCTAAAAGCTATAAGTCCATGAGCGAAATGAAAAAGATCCAACCGCTGATGAAGGAAATTCGGGAGAAATATAAAGACGATAAAAAGAAAATGAACGAAGAGGTGATGAGCCTGTATCGCACTTACAAGATCAATCCTCTCGGGGGTTGCCTGCCCATGGTCGTCCAATTGCCGGTGTTTTTTGCGCTTTACCGTATGCTCTATCAGGCCATCGAACTGCGTCACGCCCCCTTTTTTCTATGGATCGACGACCTGTCGGCCCCGGACCGCCTCTTTCGATTTGATATTGCCCATATACCGTTTATGGAACCGCCATACGGCATACCGGTTCTGACGATTATCATGGGGGCGACAATGCTTCTCCAGCAAAAAATGTCGCCTCCCATGGGAGACCCGACTCAGGCTAAAATTATGATGTTTATGCCGATTATTTTTACCGTGATTTTTATTAACTTTTCGGCCGGCCTGGTGCTTTACTGGCTGATCAACAACATACTTTCGATTGCACAACAGTATTACATTCAGAAAAAGTTTGCTTAGAATTCTGAAACGGAGGTTGTACTCTATGTCTTCGTTTGAATATGAAGGGAAAAATGTCGAGAAAGCCGTCCAAAACGCATGCGAACAGCTTAAACTGACCCCAGATGAATTAAATTATGAGATTCTTTCTTACGGATCCAGCGGAATATTTGGCTTTGCTGGCGCCAAAAAAGCTCGAATTCTGGTTAATATTGCCGAAAGCCAGGAAGATCTGGAAACGGAGGAAGATTTAGCCGAACCGGACCGATTTTACCCGGATGACGTCGGGACATCGGACGATTCACCCGTACATGCCCGTGTCAATCAGCCGACTCCTTCAACGCAATCCGGTGAACCATCGGAAGTTGGACGTGCGGCCCTGGAGCGCATCGTCAATGCCATCACCTCGGATGCCGAAATACAGATTGAAAAGGACTCGCAACGAATCCTGTTGAAGGTGGCCGGCGGCAATGCTGCCATGTTGATCGGAAAAAAGGGCCAAACCCTGGAAGCGATTCAGACGATTGTCGATAAAATCATCAACAAACACCATAATCACAACCAGAACGGGAAGATCCGGGTGCAAGTCGATGTCGAAGGGTACCGCGAGAACCGAAAAACGAATCTGGAAAAATTGGCCCTGCGGCTGGCCGACAAATCCAAACGGATTCGGAAGCCGATTTCTCTGGGGCAAATGAGTGCTTATGAACGTCGAATTATCCATCTGGCCCTGAAAGACGATCCCGGCGTTCGCACCAAAAGCAAAGGGGACGGATATATGCGCAAACTCGTGATTTTTCCCCAAAAGAACCATTTACAGCGAATAAATTAGACAATGGAAAATTCCACTATTGCTGCCACTGCAACTCCAGGCGGCCGGGGTGGAATCGGGATTATAAAAATATCCGGATCAAAAGCCCTTTCGATTGCTTCGGCCATATTTACGCCAGCTGAATCCACATCTCTATCCGTTCCCGCACCGCCTGTGGCGGGCGGGCCCGGGCCGGCCGATGCGATTAAATCCCACCGGCTGCACTATGGACACATTGTTGATCCTGAAAGCCGGCGGGTGCTGGACGAGGTGCTGCTTTCCGTGATGAAGGCACCGCGGTCCTACACCTGCGAAGATGTTGTCGAGATCAACACCCACGGCGGGCATGCGTCCGTTAGAGCCATACTCGATCTGGTCCTGCGGCAGGGCGCACGCCTGGCCGAGCCGGGCGAATTCACCCGGAGGGCCTTTATCAACGGGCGCATCGATTTGACCCAGGCCGAAGCCGTAATCGACGTCATTAACGCCCGTACCGAAAAATCCCTGCATCTGGCCGCTGCACAAATCAGAGGCACATTGCGGCGATCTGTCGAAGAAATCCGGGATTCTCTAATTTCGCTTCTGACGCGCACGGAAGCCAGCATCGATTTTCCGGACGACGTCGAGGAGCTGCTTGAACCCGAGGCGGTAACCGCCGAAATTGATGCTGATGTCATCGGTCCCCTGCAGGACTTGATTCAAAAATACACCGACGGGCATGTATTGCGTGACGGCCTCAAGGTTGGCGTTGTGGGACGGCCCAACGTCGGTAAGTCCAGCCTGCTTAACTGCATGGTTCAGAAAGAGCGGGCAATCGTTACGGAGCTGCCCGGAACGACACGCGATACGATCGAAGAAGCCACTACGGTTGACGGGGTGCCCATCATTTTGTTCGATACCGCCGGTATGCATGAAACGGTAGATCCGATCGAGCAAATCGGCATCAGCAAAACCGTCGAAAATGTGAATGGCGCTGACCTGGTTCTTTTTGTGATTGAAGCCGATCACCCGCCGACGGTTGACGACCATCAGATCTATGAGCAGTTTAAACATAAGCCCATGTTATTGGTGGTCAACAAGATTGATCTGGTAGACCCGGAGGTGGCGGAAGCGGTACCGACGGAATGGCGTTTCGCAAAAAGCGTACGGATTTCGGCTTTATACGGCCGCGGAATTAATTCGTTAAAAAAAGAGATTCTGGCAACGGTTATCGGTGACAATCCCATCGATATTGAATCCGGAATTGTGCCGAACCTGAGACAAAAAAGCATTCTTGAGAACAGTTTGGCAGCTGCCCACGCAATCCGATCAGAAGTCAATAGTGATATTGCAATGGAGTTGATTGCGATCCATGCCCAGGAGGCGATCGACTCACTGGGCCAGATACTGGGAACAAATGTGAAGGTGGATGTGCTGGATCAAATTTTCAGCCAGTTTTGTATCGGTAAATAATAATTGTTTCACGTGAAACATTAACTAAAGGGTTCAAAGGTTCAGGGTTTGATCGTTCAATGGTTGCGCCGTAAACGACGCCGTCGGATGTGAGATGCCGGTTGAAGCTTTAGGCCCCGAATATTTGAATTCCGAACAAGGAGAATTTTCCCCAAAATGGACTTAGATCTAAATCCGTATTTTAAAAAATATGAAGCATTGGTTGCGACAGCCGATGCCGTTTTCGAGCGGGTTAAGCAAGCTCATGCAGATTGTGTCAAGTGCGGGGAGCGATGCGCCGACTGTTGTTTCGCACTGTTTGATTTGACCCTGATCGAAGCGTTGTATATTCATCACAAGTTTAAGGAAAAATTCAAAGGATCGGCCAAAGTGGAGCTGGTTGAGAAGGCCAACCGGGCTGATCGTCAGGTATACAAAATCAAGCGTAAGGCCTTCAAAGCCCTCCAGGAGGGTAAAAACGAGGGCGAAATTTTGGCCGAAATGGCATTTGAGCGGGTTCGGTGTCCCCTTCTAAACGAAAAAGATCTTTGTGATCTATACGAAAACCGTCCGCTGACCTGCCGGTTTTACGGTATCCCGACCGCCATCGGCGGCGCCGGGCATACCTGCGGTAAATCGGGATTCAAAGAGGGGGAACCGTATCCGACGGTTAATCTGGACACGATCAACAACCAGCTGCAGCAGATATCGGCGGAATTGCTGCGGGATATCAAATCCAAGAATATCAAATTAGCAGATTTGCTGGTACCGCTGTCTTCCAGTATGGTGATGGATTTTAATGAGGTGTTTCTTGGGGTCGCGGAAGAGCCGGAGAAAGACGCACCTCCCAAGCGCCGATCGAGGAAAAGAAGATGAGCGAGATGTCTTCCCGGGAGTCTGATGATCGAAAAAAAGCCGTATTTGACGCCATGTCACCCAGGCGGCAAAAACATATTTTGAAAAAAGGGTATGACAAATGGGATCCGTTTCAGGAGCCCAAGGATCCCATCGATATCCGCAGGGATAAAACCAAACGCACGACTCAAATGCTGGTGAGAGAATTTTTGCAATCCCAGAGTTCGGAGGGGTACAGTAATGCTTACGGCCGGGGTGTGCTCGAAATGGCCCTGGGAATCGTCAACGATGACGATCGCTTCATCGGCATGTACGAATTTGCAAGATGGCACCAGGAGCTCTTAAAGCGGGAAGGGCACGAATAAACTTCGATTAATGTAATTTGTTCACTACAGCTTCAAGATAATTAATTCCCCCGCATTGAAGCTGTTTTTCAACGTATCGGTTTGAATTCTTAAAATTTGAAGGCGAACAAATTACGCTTCAATAAACCCGCCCAGCGTAAATTCCTGGTATTCGGTTTCACCTTCCTGGTAGGTCTCCAGCATCTTGTCGAGGGTGCGGCGGATATTGTTCTCCTTCCAGGCGCGCCAGCTATCCATATCCTCCCAGGTGCTGATTACCATCAATGTTTGGGGTAGATCGGTAGACGTTAATGTTTCGCCGGAAATATAGCCGGACTGCTGCAGTGCGCTCGAACGCATCTCTTTGAGGAGCGACAAAATCTCGTTCTTTTTTCCTTCGACAAATTTCCTTTTGATGAGAATTTTGGCTTGCATGATGACCTCCTATGATTGGGGAAAAGATTTCAGGCGGCCGCAGTTATAACGGTATGTACCTCAAAGTGATCCTGCATGGCAAGCTGAATTTTAGATGAAGAAACTCCACAAAATACCGGCACAAATGGCCGAACCGATAACTCCCGAGGAATTGCAGGCCATGCCGTGCATCAGCAGAAAATTGGTCGGATCCGATTTCAGGCCCATCAAATGAACCTCACGTGCCGATCCCGGAACGGCCGACACTCCGGCGGCACCCAGCAGGGGATTGATTTTCTGTTTAAGAAAGAGGTTCATGATTTTGGCAAAAATGACTCCGGAAGCGGTGGCTATGGAGAATGCCACCGAGCCCAGAAAAAAGATCCCCAGGGATTTGGGCGTCAGAAAGACATCCGCCTGGGTACTGCAGCCAACGGTAAATCCCAAAAAAATAGTGGCGGTGTCGATAATCGCGGATTGCGCGGTTCTGGCAAGACGATCGACGACGCCGCACTCCTTTAAAAAGTTACCGAGAAACAGCATCCCCAGCAGCGGCAGTGCGGTCGGCGCCAGAAAGCAGCAGAGGAGAACACCGGCGACGGGAAAAATCAATTTTTCTTTGCGCGAGACCACCCTCGGCTCCGGCATTCGGATGAGCCGCTCCTCTTTGGAGGTCAGCAGTCGCATGATCGGTGGTTGAATAACCGGAATCAGGGCCATGTAAGAGTATGCTGCTATGGCGATTGGGCCGATGAGATGGGGGGCCAGTTTGGCGGTCAGAAAGATAGATGTCGGTCCATCGGCACCACCGATGATCGCGATGGCGGCAGCTTCTCTGGGAAGAAACCCCATAAACAGGGCCCCCAGCAGGGTAAAGTAGATTCCCATCTGGGCTGCGGCGCCCAGGAGCATCAATTTGGGCTGTGCCAGCAAAGATGAAAAATCCGTCATGGCTCCCAGACCCAGAAAAACGATAGACGGATAGACGCCGGTTGTAACGCCGAAATAGAGATAATGTAAAACGCTGTTGGGCTCGTAAATACCCAGTCCAAAACCTTTGAAAAAAGGGATATTGCCGACTAAAATGCCAAAGCCGATGGGCACCAGCAGAAGCGGTTCATATTTCTTGGCGGTTCCCAGATATAGAAATGTGCAGCCCACGACCAGCATGATGATGTGGCGATAGTCAGCCAGGAAATATCCGGTGTTTGACAGAAACTGAAATAGGATGTCGAACATGGGTTTTACCTTATTTTACCTATTTTACAATTTATTCCAGGTAAAAGTACCGTCTCCCTGCGAGATCAATACATTGGCCTCCCACAATTGCCTGATCGACAAATGTGGATGAGCTAAATCCATTTTTTGTGATATTTGGTATAATTGTGACAACTCAAAGGGGTCATCAAGTTGCTCGACAAGCGGCCGATAAATCGGGATCAGATCATCTACTGACGGAAGGTAGGCCGTCTTGATCGCGGGTGTCGCCACTTTGGGTGCTTCAACGGCAGGTTGCGCGGCTTCCTGCTGCTCCGGCGGCGCTTCTCTTTTCTCCATCAGCTTCAACAATTTGTGAATCTGGGAAATCACAAAAGACAAAACGACCAGACCCGAAAATACGATCGTCGCACCCACTGCAGCCATTGCCCATCCATTATGTGCTGCTATATTGTCAAAACCGAACACGTTTATCCTCCTTGATATCGGATTTTGCACAGGTCTTATCAAACAGCCTTATGGACATATTTATAATGATAAGTCAATATTTTATTCCATTCGGCTACCGCTCCCCGCGCCGGTAGGGTTCAGCCAGCATGGCCGGCGGGTTGAGTTTGCGGCTGTCGCGCAGCGCTCCGATAAACAGAACCAGCAGCGTGGCAAGGTAGGGCAGCATGGCCAGAAAATTGGGTGAGATGCCCAGCGGCTGAAGCAGGTACTGGACGACAAATATGCCGCCGAACAAAAACGCACCGATGATGGCGCGCAGGGGATTCCAGAGTGCAAATATTGTCAGCGCGATCACAATCCATCCCCTGCCTCCCGTCATGCCTTCGATCCAGGATTTGCTGTAGGATGTGGACAGATGCGCGCCGGCCATGCCGGCCAGTGCCCCACCCGCAATGACGCACCAGTAACGAATGCGGTATACATTGATACCCTGGGTTTCGGTGGCTCTTGGATTTTCACCGGCGGACCGGATGGTAATCCCAACGCGGGTATAATCAAGGATGAACCAGGCAATTAGAGCCAGTGCAATCGCCAGATAGAAATACGGGCTGTGATTGAATAATACCGGGCCCACCACCGGGATATCAGCCAGCAGCGGAATCGGCCAGGTTTCCATTTTTTGCGCCAGGGGTTTGCCGATATAGGGTTTTCCAACCAGCCCGGAGATGCCCAGGCCGAGCATTGTCAGCGCCAGCCCTGACACCACCTGGCTGGCGTTCAGCGTAATCGAAACAAAAGCATGCAAACTCGAGATAAGGGCACCGGCAAAGATGGCCGCCATCAGTCCGAACCAGGGATTGCCGCTGATAAAAGTGACGATAAACGCCGTAACCGCGCCGACGGCCATTACGCCTTCAACTCCGAGATTGAGAATGCCCGATCGCTCGCAGATCACTTCCCCGATGGTCCCCAACAGCAGGGGGGTACCGGCGATCAACGTGCGCTGGGCAACTGAAATGATGATGTCTTCCATATGATATACCGATTTAAAAGTTTTACGCTTCAACTATGATATAGCCGCAAAAAGGCGCAAAAAGCACAAAAGCCAAATTATAGGGATAATAACCACAACCGTCGCTTGCCGGATTTATTCAGCTAAAACCTCATCAAATGAGTAAAAACACCCGGAACGCGAATATGCCGGAGAAATTTTTTTTCATCACTCCAATACTCCAACACTCCAGTACCTCCGCTAAATTCCAGCCCCCCTTTTTTGCAGTCGAAAAGCGTGCCTCTAAACTTAATAAACTATCCCTCTTTCGCCCGCCATTGAAGCCGCACTTGATTTTTTAAGAAAAAATCACCCATTATCAGGAAGATCAATAAGGTTCCATTGAATATGTGAACCGTTGCTGCCGGTAAACCGAGAGAAATTTGGATCGCATCGCCGCCGACTAAAATACCGGCGAAGAAAAAGGCCGACAGGATCACATAAAACGGGTTGAGCTTGGCCAGCCACGCGACAATAATTGCCGTGAATCCGTAACCGGATGAAATAGATGCCGGGTAGCTCAGGTAGTGATGAATACCGGCGGCCTCGCCTACGCCGGCCAAACCGGCCACACCGCCGCTTATCGCCATGATAACCAGGGTGGTCTTGAAAAAATCGATTCCTGAATATCTGGCGGCTTCCGGATTTTCGCCAATGACTCGAACCTCATAGCCGAATCGGGTCTTGTAAACCAAAATTCCCAGTACGACCACCGTAAAGATGGCAATCAGCAGGGTTACATAATGAATGCGGGAACCGGGGATCAGAGACAAAGTGGCCGAAGCCGGCAAATCATCGGTATAGGGGAATCCGAATTTGGTTTTTCCGCGCCAGGGACCGACGACCAGCAGGATCATAAACTCATTAC
>JAAUYB010097233.1_pt1 | contig 14974 bp, 11 predicted proteins | sample 7278071 | NCBI WGS metagenome assembly JAAUYB01 (sample SAMN14350121, study PRJNA611818) | marine sediment metagenome | isolation source: surface marine sediment (1.8m) | place: French Polynesia: Moorea | collected 2018-08
ATTTACATAAGCACGGGTTTGAGTTTGAGAGCTCTCTTCTCCTCTCAACACCCCCTCTTAACAAATGGATTACTCTGTCTGCTTCTCAACCGATTTTGAAGAGAAATCTTTTGCAGCAGGCGATTTCCCACTTCCTATGAGCGTTTTACCGCACAAAAAACTTTTTTAAACATTCCTTCTCTTCCACGAAAACCAATGGAAACCAGCCTTCCCACAAATGTATGCAAAACACGTGCCCCCCTCCTCCTCCCCCAACTCCCCATTGGCCCCAACGCCAACGCCGCAGAAAGGGGATTCAAATTCAAATTTTTCGAAACGCGCTCGTGCCTCGTGTATTCGGGAGAGCGCGCGTGTTATGCACACAATATTCAGCCATTCACATTCCCTTTGACGCCATGTACCGAGAGCAAACCGCCAATCCCAGGGGATCGAGGGAACTCCGAATTATAAGCAGCTGAATTTTAATCGAGCAACCCTTCCGCTCCCACCTCTTCTTTTCATTCGGCTTGAATATCCCATTCAAAAAAACCTCCAAGCCCAAAACTCGCCACGCGTCTGAATTGTAACAGCTGCCGCCTCCATTCAGATCGAGAGAGGAGAGAGCATGAATGAGATGCTCTTTGGAAGTTTAGACGGGAGAAGAAGGATTTATTTCGGTGGATTAGGTTTCATCTCTGGGCAAACAACCAAGCCGACGATTATTCGGGGTTTCCATTCACCGACATGTAGCGTAAAAGGGCAACGAATATTGAATGTTTCTCCGAAAGATTTGGGCAATCCCTCGCCAGATAAAAAGGCAACATTGTTTGTTATGCAGTCTACTTCTCCATACTTCCTCGTTGCTTGCATATTTTCACCGCGGCGGGTGGTCGAGACAAAAGGGAAAGCAATCACACATGCCGAATATTCCCATACTCACATACACCTTTTCCCCCAATTCTTCCGCGGAATAAACATGAATAAGTATCTTGCTACGCCGCACTGCGGCACCCGTGTTAAATCGCGCAAAAGAAGAGGAAGATTATTATTATGATTTTTTCCCTCCCGTCTCCTCTTTTTTGTGGGGGAATGAGAGACGGACGAAACCGTTTAGGTATCATTTTCTCTCAAGAAGCCATTCAGCATGAGCAATATTTCTTCCATGGTCTCTTTTCCCTCTCCCGCCGCATTTGTGTGTAAATGCGACTGCGGTGTGAATGAATGCCGCATTACCAGAAGGAAATTCACCTAGTTTAGGGGAAAATGCAATAAATTCACCAATATGACAAAGTTGGCGAAATTATTCCAAAACGAATTAGGTGCGATCAAAAGTGTAACACTTTTGCAAACTCATTGGTGTATTCCTCCCCTCCGCAACTGTTTTCCATTTGGTGCAACAAGCAAGGCGAATGCACAAAATAATCAACTGAAGGACATTTTGTCATCAACTATTTTTCCGAAAGAAAAGGCCGGAAAGAATAACTGACGACCAACATTTTCGTCGTCTCCGAAAGAAATTCATCACGCCGCAGTTTCGAGTTTTCCAAACATTTCGAGCGGGGGAAATCGTGGCGTGAGCACACTTTCGGTCCAAATGGAGTACTTTTGAGGTATCTCACCGCAACCGACCCTACCCTGCTCTGAAACGGAGGTGGCTGCCTACGAGCATTGAGCAATACCTTTTCGTAGAAGCTAGGTCAGAAATAGCGGCGGGTTCTCCTCCGTTTGTGGATAGGGAAATTTCCTTCCTCCTTGTTTTTTTTGTCCTTTCCCCCTTCTTCGTATGTAAGCAAATGACCCGTAATTTGAAACACTTTGTCATTGTCAATCAGCCGCAACAACTACACACGGGGAACTAGATAGAAATGAGTACCCTATTCTTCTGTTTTTCATTCGTTGCAACAACGCTTCTTCGCTTTTAATGACTGCCTGTGGTCCACTTCTTTTTTTGGAAAACCCGCAACAGCGAGACATTTTTTTCGTTTCGCCCCCTCGCCCCCTCATTTCACCCCAAAAGAAATCGGTACATACGAATCGGTGTCGACCTAATTAGTATAATAAGGAAAAGTACAAAATTCACCGATTGATACACCCAGTATTTGGAGAGGAGCTGTGTTGAAGATACGGAGGCAGCAGAGTACTCCAAAGGAGACCGAGAAAAGGGAAGAGCATCCAAAGATCCTTCATTAAAATCATGCTAAAAGACGAAAACTCGTCGTTCGTCCAAACGATGAAGTATTTTCGGCAAATGCCACGCTTTCCCCCGAAAAAAGAAGCCTCAATCACCGCAATTTGAAGCGGCAATTATCGAGACATCGCGTGCAAGATAGAAGCCCATCTATTAGCGCGCCCCTCTTAAGCTATTTGCCACCCTCTCTCCCCCTCAAAACCACAATCTCCCATACACATAGCGCAAAACAGAACAAAAAATTTCAGGGCTCATTGCGCATTCAGCCCATAATTATGTTTAGGAAACGAGGGAAGGAGGAAGACACGATAAATAAGGGGGCAAAAGGAAAGGTAATTAGACAGAGGAAGGAGGCTCGTTCAAAAATGCGGCGGCGTCCATTCCTAATGAAATATTATTAGGACACTCCCTCTACTTCCCCGCAAAAAAAGCAGGCGGGGAAAGAAAAGGAAAAACAAAACACTTTTTTCGCCTCGTCCGAAAGATAATGAATGCCCTTCATGAATACGGCAAAATACAATCTTGGAACCCCTTCTTCGTTCTTTCTCGAAGACAATGAGTCATTACCGACGTTCCAAAAAGTGGACAAATGAACCTGTTTGCTTGAGTCTTCCTCTCTACATATAGGTACGAGAGTACTGCAAGCACCGAATGTGTAAGGCGAAGGTGTATCTACCTCCTTGGATGACGAATGATAATTTATGATTATTCACACCGCATTGCCGCGCTCCGCTATCTGTGCCCGCTGTATATCGCGAAAAGAAATATTAATGCACCTCCTCCTGGCACAAAAGACCCAAGGTTTTCCCTTCTCCCCTCTTCGAAACATGTCTGATATGTACGCATACGTCTCTGTCAAGCGGAAAAGAAAGTAGCCCATGCATACACAAAAAAGTGGGGGAGGGAAATTACCTTACGCGGATTTGACAAATTTGGGAACAAGAAACTAAGAGGACTTTGACAACCTGAACTTAAAAGATACCATGAGATACAAAGATGAATTGATTCAATTTTGTCTCTTTGTTGGTTTGGTGAATTTCTTCCCCTTTTCCTGCTTTTCCGATACGCCGAAGGGGAAAAAGAGATTTTCATTACGCCAAACCGAGGTGAGTGTCGCAGGTGGCAAAATGGTCCTCTCTCCCCTGCGACGCCACTCGATATAAAAAAGCTTCTTCCCCCCCTGTCATTATGCAACATTAGCTTGCAAATGCGCGGAAAAAACCTTTTTTCCCCTTGATGGTTCCCTGCACGAAAGCAGGCGAAAACAGACAGAACTGCGGAAAAATCGCTCTTGGGATTGACATTTTGGTCTCTTTCTCCCGAAATGCAGTCGGTTTCTTTTGAATTTCTGTCTTTCCTGGGGGAAAGCATGGTCGGTCAGATATTCCTTTTTCTCTCTCTGCAGCCATAATCATAGCAGAGAGAGAGATCCAGCCTGCCGGAAGATATTCAGACTCTCCTTCTCCTTCTTTTCTGTGTACATTATGCGATTGGAATATTCGACGAGAAGGAGGAAAAAACGAAGGGAAACCGTCTGCAGCATTGGAAGATTCCTTTTTTGCTTTTCCCCTCGGGGGGAAGGAAGGAGAGGAACGGAAAGGGTTCCTTCTCTACTCCGGAAGAGATAAGGTTTTTTTCCTGGAGTGACCGGAAAGTAAAGGAAGAAAAAGAATCCTTTTGGCGCAACAACATTTCCCGAAAAAAGGAAGCTACATCGGGAGGGAATAAAAAAAGCTCACTGGGATAATCTCCCGCGGCGCAAAAATTCCCCTCTTCTCTTTTTTATTCCCCTCCTCCGAAAATATTCTTGATACGGGAATCGGATATCCTTTCTCCTTTTTTCTTTCCTTCACTCAGTCACACAAGAAGAAGAATGGCTCTTTTGCCTGCCATTCAGATCCCCTCCCTCCTCTCCTTTCCTTTCCCCCCTTCTTTCAATTTCTCAAATGTCGCTCACATCTCTTTCCCTCATACTTCCGACAAATTTTTCGTCTGACGTTTCAATCGGCCGACGGGGGTGGGATTCGCCGAGGATTTTCGATTGGGGGAATTTTTTCCTTTTCACGCTTTGGTCCAAGGTGAATTTCCTAGCCTCACAGCGCGTTTTTAGCCGAAACGGTTGTAGAAAATCGAAAAAAGGGGGAAAGGGAAGAAATGATTATGGATGAAAAGAGGAGAATAAGGGACGGTTAGCTTAATATGGCAGCGAGCGATCCTGTGACAGGTTCTACTAACATGTCCAATTTTGTTCCCCTTATTCTTTCACCAGGCTCTCCTCCTCCGCCCCCTTCCACAAGAGCCGGTGACAGCCGAAGCGAATTCGAACTCAAGAAAAGCACCTCAGACGACGACGACGACGACCACGAAATGGAGGAGGAGGAGGAGGAGGACAACCTTGTCTCTGCGGCCGACGACTCCGCGCTCGACCTGGCCATGGCCGCGCAGAACAACTCATCCAACTCCGAGAGGAGGAACAGCACCTCCTCCACCTCCCCCAGCGGGGCAAGCGGCTCAAGTCCGTTGGCGGCAGCGGCGGTGGCCCTAGGACAGCAGCAGGTTGCGCCGCAGCAGGCGCTGTCTGAGGCGCTCGGCGGTGGCGCAAAGGGCGGCGCTTCTCCCACGACGGCGGCGCTAGCATCGGTGCAGGCGGCGCTGGCGGCGCTGCAGGCGGGGCAGGTGTCTCTTAGCCAGGTGAGATTTTTTACTATCCTTTCACGTTTCTCTATTATTAAACTTAATTTATTTTTCCAGCTCCAAGCCCTCGGATCTCAGCCCTCCTTGTGGAACCCCCGCCCGGAATCCCCTCCTCCCTCCGCCAACCTAACGCCCCCCGCCATGTCAAACAACTGCGTCACTCCAAACAACAACGCTCACCCAACCAACTCCTCAGACAGCCCAATGATAGGTCAGACTGAGCTTCAGGCGCTGCAGATGGCTCTACAGCAGCAGCAGCAGAACCTGCAGCAGCAGCTGCAGAGCTTCCTCCTGCTGCAGCAGCGTCACCAGCAGGTGCAGCAGCAGCAGCTGGCGCAGAAGCAGGCGCAGGCGCAGTCCACCGCCCTGCTGCAGGCCCAGGTGCAGCAGGCGCTCACGCAGGCGAACGCCCAGATCAAGAGACTGCAGCAGCAGAAGCAACAAGACCATTCTCAACCAAGGCAGCAACAACAACTCAAGGATACTCCTACAAGACCGCCACCTCCCTTGGGAAGCCACTACGAGACTCCGAAAGCCAAAGACCTCCTCAGGATGCAAAAGGCCGCCGCCGCAGCAGCAGCGGCAGTCACCACATCCCCCGGGACAATGCCAAACAACTCCCTGAGCAGTAGCAGCAACCCCATGGTTTCCCTTGCCCTTTCCAGCCTCACCCCGGTCCCCCCTCCCCCATCGAACATCACCACTTTCCCTCGCATCGGTTCCTCTCCTCCGGCGGTCCCCAACATCCCCGTCGTCCCAGCCTCGGCACCGCTTTCCATCTCAACAGTGCAGCATTCAATTTCACCTCCTTCCACCGCCCTCCCTTCACCACCGCAGGTGCCAAGACTTGATCTCCCAGCGGACGAGAACGTTGATCTGGAGGAGTTGGAGCAGTTTGCCAAGGAGTTCAAACAGCGCAGAATCAAGCTGGGCTACACCCAGGGGGACGTTGGTCTTGCCATGGGCAAAATGTACGGCAATGACTTCTCCCAGACGACCATATCTCGCTTCGAGGCCCTAAACCTCTCTTTCAAGAACATGTGCAAGCTCAAGCCATTGCTGGAGAAGTGGTTGGAAGATGCTGAGGCCCAGGTCAACGGAACCACACCCATGAGCATGCAGACAAGCCAGGCCTGCGCCGAGCTCCTTGGCAAGAGGCGCAAGAAACGGACGTCCATTGAGAGCAATGTGAGGATCGCCCTGGAGAGGGCCTTCCTCAAAAACCCAAAACCAACCTCGGAGGAGATCAAGGTGATCGGAGACACCCTCGCCATGGAAAAGGAGGTGGTCAGGGTCTGGTTCTGCAACAGGTACGATGACATGTATTTTTTTAAAAAAAGAACGAAGTCGCAACAAAATATTTGCACTATTTTCAGAAGGCAGAAGGAGAAGCGCATCAACCCCTCTTCCCTTTCCCCTGTCGGACCCGGCGGATCCCCCTTCCCCTCGTCCAACGGCGACGCCTCCGCACCCACTCCTCCCCCCGCCAGCCTCCCGCTGCCGCCCATGTACACAGCCTCAGTCGCAGCAGCAGCAGCAGCAGCAACATCCGGCAGCAACATCAGCCCAACATCCTCCTCCTCCTCTCCCCCTCCTCCCCCCCAACAGCGGCCACCCTCCCACCCTCCCCTGCCCCACCACCACCACCTCCCTCCGTTCCAATACCAACACCACCAGGTCCCCTCCTCCTCCGCGGCGGCGGCGGCCTCCATCGCGGCCGCGGCCGGTCTAGGCGGCCTATTGGCCGCGGCCGCCAACGGGGGGAGGGGCACCACACCCAGTCTGGGTTGAAAAATATTAGACTCATTTTAAAACCTTGAGTAGAGCTGTCTTTGATTATACCAAAAAATACGCCACTGTATGATCTCATATTCCTACCATGAAACACCTTGATGATATTCAGCACCAAAAAATCGAGTTATTGATACACCAAACACCTCTCACACAGACAGCACAGCACTCAGCAAGGATAAGACGGAAGGAGCACTTGTTAAAGATCGAAAGAAACTTGAGAACCGGTGACACGACGACGAATACTCTCGTAAATATATCGCTTTCCCCCGGTGAATTTTGATATTACGACGACGACCCTCCGTTTCCAGCACTATACAGCGCAAGTATGCGCAAGTGTGCATTTTATTGAAAGAGAGGAAAGGAGGGGGTAAGTCTATCAAGAAGAAGAAAAGCATCGAGTTACCCCCTTTTTTCGATATGATATCCCTTTAGTGTACACATGAAAATGTCACCCAAAACTTGATCGAAATAGAGAGACTCATGAAAGCGAGGTCCATTTTTCTCTCGTCTCGATTTAAATTGTAATGTTACTCCACATACTTTGAGATCCCGGATGTTTCGTACGTACGTACACTCGATTTGACGGGAATTAATTTATTTGGTAATTTTCCAGCCGGCGGGTCCGGGAGAGGAAGAGAGGGAAAAAGAAAAAAAATATCGTCGCCGACAGATGTTGTTCTACCGGATCCCGGATCCGAATTTCCATGAATCAAAAATTATTTTCAGATCCGGGAAACTTTGGCGCGGAAAAGAAGATTTGGCTTTCCAGCTCCTCTCTCTTTCCCCTTTCTTTGTTTCTACATATCTTGCATCTCATTGGACAAAAGAGAAAGCTACGAGTTTGCCTTCTCCCTTCTCTCTTTTCCATTCCTCTGCCTTGTATTCAAATCAGCTTTCGAAATTCAAGTTTTAAGCCCCGCCCACATTTCCATTCCGCGCGCCCCCCCAAGAATGTGGGAACGTACTGAGCAGTGAATGCGACATTTCCCGGCAAAAAGTCGAGTAACATATCCGGCAGTTTGTCAGCATTAAACGGAGGACGGATGAATTGATCTTAATTCCGCCCCAATTTTCAGACTACTATTCCGCTAGATATGCGTCTGGGTAGGATGATGGGGGCTATCCATTCTCCTACCCACCCCCCAAAAAATGTGAGGGCACTGATGGCGGCGGTGGCTCCTTATCAGAACAAATGGGGGGAGAAGACTTGAATGGAAAGAAGGAAGGAGGGGTTGGAATCCCCGCAAGATACAGGATAAAAATTATTTTTTTTCTGAATGTTGGAGCTTTCTTATTTTGATGGAAAATGCTGTTGAATGTTAGAAATTAAGCTGGATCTATTGCGGAGTTTTGTCTCGTAGGGCTATGACGGATGCCGAGATTTGAATAGAATAGTCCGGTCTAGCTAGGGAGGGAGGGAGGGTACGACCGTCTAACCCCATCCCTTTTTATTTCGTCCAAATCGTTCCACAAAAGGAGGGGAGGGAAGGGTTGGTCACACATCTCTAGACGGAAGAAGAGAGATGAAATATAAAATATTACCCCTGCCGCCACTACCCCTTCCTTCTCCCTCCGCCGGAATATGGCCGAATTTAAGCAGTGGGGGGTTCCCCTTGCTACCCCCTATTAACAAGGCTCGATCCACCCCCCTCCATGGGTTAATTCACCCTCCTCCTCTTTTCCTCCTCTTCCGCCGCTTTTTCGGATTATTTTGAAGCATGGAGGGGAGGGACGACAACCATAGAAAAAACTTTAAAAACACTCAAACAACAACTAATTTTTAAAGAAAAATAATTTATGTCCTCCCAAAAAAAACCTTACTCTCTGAGCGAAGTTTAGTTAGTCCTCCGTTAAATCTATGATTTCAACCCCACCCCTTAGGAGCCGGGGGAGGAAAAAAAACCCTTTTGCTAACGGCTTTGCTAAGTGAATATGGAGCAGGGGGGATGGAAAATAGGAGAGAGGGATGTAGTGTACAGAAAAGGGGTGATTTTTTGCCCCGTGCCAAAGAGAAGTGGGATTGGTATTTTTTTACGGGAATTTGAATGACGTTTTCGGGATGGCTGCCGCTGCGGGGTCGATTGGAGGCAGAGAAAAAACATATTTGGCTGCTGCTGTTGCAATGCAGTACATTAGCACTTTTTTCTACAGGGATTCGGGAGTAGGGGGAAATGTTTCTTTGTCACGCATGTGTATGTGAAATCGTTGTTTCGTCGTCTGACTTTTCCCTTCCCCCTATTTTTTTAGTGGCAAATCAGGGAAATTTATGGTCTTGGCCGGGGGCCGGGCGGAAGGAGGGGGTCGAGAACCATTATGCTCACATGCGCAATTGATTTGCACTCTCGGCGCGATTTTCCGGACGGGCGAGAGAAACACATCAAGATCGAAAAAAAGGGAAAATAAAAAAGTGAATATTCAGGAAAACGGAAGTGGCGAGTTTCCCTCCGAAAAGAAAAGGAAACTTAAGCCCTGGTGCCATTGGCCGACATATGTTAAGGGGAAAAGGGGGGGAATGGAAGGATGGGTTTGAAATTTAAATTTCAAACTAATTTGCATATTGTCCACGGGCCAATGGGGAAACAGCGGACCGTACAAAACCCCTTTTTTTAAGCGAGCGACGTTTCCACGTACGTCCAATCAAGCGAAAGGAAAAAATCCAGACTAGTGCGAGTAGCAAAAAATTCCAAAAGTTCAAATATGCGCTCCCCCCCCCTCCTCCCCCTCTTGCCTCGTTAAAATTCGACAATGGAATCCCCCCCCCCTTCTTTTTTTGCGAAGCGAAGGGCTTGGATGAAATATGAGGTATATTCTCTTATTCTTCCAAAGCTCAAACAATGGATGGATACTACACGTAATAATCGGAATAAATAAAATCGTCGGCACGCGATATACAAAAGGGAAAAGCTGGTGCTTGTATCGATCCGAATTCGTGAAATTCGGCGTCTGCGGCACGCTTCTCCTTCCCCTCTCAATTTTGTCGGGATGCCACTGGGATGTAAACGCATTTGGCATACAAATCCAATAAAAGGGGGGGATTATTCTTTTACTTCAGGAGGATAATTTTAACAAAATGAAACATTCTTTTTCACATGAGTGCAAATATGTTTACAATGAAAATTTATATTTTCTTCGTTCTAAACATGGAAGTTTTTGGATTGGGAGATGTCGGTGCGCATTTGAAAGCGAAAAAAAAGAAAGAAAACAGAGCCACTTGCACAAAGGGAGAAACTGTGAGGGAAGGAGGGGGTGGTTCTTTTGAAAAAGGGGGGGGAGGGAGAGAAACCGCAGAGATAAATCCCGACATGTGTCCCTTTCCCCTATTCTTCTTTTTTCGCTTTTTTTCGAAAATGGCATCATCAAAGGACGGAGAAGGCGGAGAAATGGGAAAAAAGAGGCTAAAAAGCGACGTTTCATTTCCCCTCCCAACAACCCAGAATGCGCCAATTTTGCGTCGAAATTGCGCCACCTTATGATTGGCGCAATATCGACGCAACCTTGCTACGTGAGCACTCTGTGCGTCGAATTTGCGCTCATTATAAGATCTTGCACAGTTTCGCAAATTCGACGCATGCGTCAACGCATGCGTCGAATTTACGCAAAAAAAATTGCAAAAAAATATTTGGCGTATGCGCAAAAAAAACAAAAAAAAGTAAATATCCAAGCCGGATTCGAACCCGGGCCCATTCTTTTCCTTAGCCGCCGCCTTACCAACTCCGCCATCCCAACTGCCTTGCATGAGAAGGGAAAATTTGCTCTCTATATACAAAAGACAATATAAAAAATGCGCATATTTGGCGTATGCGCCGAAATTGCGCAAAACACTTGCAATTTTTTTTGCAAACTTAACACTTGATTTTTTTGTAAACCCACCGCACGCGTCAATGTACATACGTCGGATTTGCAAAAAAAACCCGCATTTTTTTAAATCTTCAAAATATTTTTTTTACTTTTCACTTTTTTGCGCAAATCCGCCGCATACGTCGACGCATACGTTGAATTTACGCAAATATTTTCTTTGCGCAATTGCGCCAATTGCGCGAAAATTCGCGCAGATCTGGAACTTTGCGCTTTGAAAAATCACTATTTTGCGCCTCGTATAAGGGCTTTCCGGCGGCTGGGCTGTCATTAAAATTTTCACCTTGCATGCTAGCCTAAGTTGGTGGAAGATGACAAACTAAAAGCAAGATTAAACTTTTTAAAGATTGCCTGTCGATTGTTTCCCTACCGGTATTCTTTGAAACTTAAAGTGACTCCATGATGCCAACATTCTTGCCCCGCCACAGTATGTAAATGGAGGATGGGATGGTCACTGCAGGCAATTTCGTCTTGTCCCCAGCGGCCGATTCCGTCTTTTTATGAACCCAACACACAGTTTCCCTCCCACCAAAGAAAAGAGAGTGTCTCCCAAGGGACTGCCATCGCCTCCGCGCATACATACAACGGAGAGAAGGCAGCAGAGAAGAGTGCAAACTATAGGATTTTTCGTATTTTTCGTGTGTGGTCAAGGGACTAGAAAGCCACGTCTTTCAAAGGAAGGTTGCGAGATTCTGACTTCTTTCCGAAAAACGAGACTGCTTTCCTTCCCTGAATATATCGATACAGTTTCTCCAGACAAAGACAGATACTTCTTCACGGTTTTTTTGTCTCCCCTTAATGATCCTGGGGGGTCTACAGAACGAGGAAAGAGGAATAATGTATGCAAGAATATCGATCTGACTTTTTTTGGTGCGAGAATCCGGCGTGTGTAGAGGAAATCCCTCGCCCGGGATTCCCTTCTGCCTTCCGGCTGGAGAAAAAAAAATATTTCCGCTCGGATAAACATCAAATGAAGGGTGTGATTGGTCAAGAAAATGCAAAAACAGTCTTGGAGAAACTGTCTATGTCAAAGAAAATATTTTTTAAGACTCCGATTGTCTATTTCCCACCAAAAAAGCCTAAAAGAAAAGTCGGCCGCTACTATCGCCTTCTTCCTTTCTCCTTTTACTCCTCCCCCTCATTTCGTATGCAAATACCCCTCTCTTCCTTCCTTCTCTCTCTTCTTTCTCCTCCGCTTTCTCCGCCAAAGCCGCCGCTCAGACGAAGAGAAAAAGTGACTCACTACAGCCACTTTGCATATGGACAGAGAAAGTAAAAAGAAGGAAAAGAAAACTTGTTCAAGGGGTTTTTTTTTTCGTGTAATCGAGTTGTCGGAAGAACTGGAACAAGGATATGACACATAAAAACAAGAGGAGTGTTCTTGACCGAAAAACGTCCTAGGTCCCTTTTTTTGCCTGAGGGCAATTTTCTAATCAGGGAAAGTTTTTTTACATACGCCAGATACATGTATCTGGCAAAAAATATTAAGACCGAAGAAACAGAGAGTTGATCCGCTGTTGCGACCCCTAATTGTTTTCTGACAGTGAAGGAGAGGGGCAAAAAACACTATTCTTTGGCTGGACAATTTTGGGTCTGTTGGCGGTATTATAAGAAAAGCATTAATGGTTTTCGAGACTTTTTTTTCTTCTTTCGCCCCCATTATTCACTTTTTTGCCCCGCGCCTAATGATATCAAGTTTTGCAAATGCGGGGGAAAGAGAAGACAAAAAAAGTTTTTTCGGCAAATTACTGTGCGGGAAGGAGAAAGTCGAAATCGTAGAAAATGCGCTTATGTCTCTAATTCCGAGACCACTAATGATTCCTTGATATCTGGGTAATTGGAGTTCTTGTGATGAATTAACTTTTTTTTCTCGCCTACCCTCCATTCCCCAGAATAATAAAAAGCGTTGCTTTCTTTTTTGCGTTAATTTCGAAATCGCTAATCGAGTTTTTTTTTCTTTTTTCGATGATGACCCGCTTTTCTTCGCGAAATAAGAGGGCCGAGTTAATAATATCCGCGCCAGGATATTGCTCGATTTATCAAAAATGTCGACACGCTGCCTTGACTGTATTCGTTGGGAGGAAGGCAGCAAATTTTCGTTATAAATGAAGGGAAATTTGTTGTCGTGAGAGGACTTTCCAATATTGCCTACTCTTTTCTTTACAAATGGCCTTTCAGCATTCTCGGAAGGCACATGTTTTGGGATCCCATGGACCCATAGACAAGTTCCCAAGTCTAAAAAATATGTCAAAAATAAGCTTTTAAAATAATTTACAGACCTGTCCTACTGGAGTTTCCCAAAATCAGGACAAAATGTCCTGAAAGACACAAATGATTTTCGGCTCCGATGAAAAATCGAGAGTTTCCAAGCATCTGGAGCAAGCATGCAATATTTCTAGTGCAGAGAAAAAACACTCTTTTGAACAAGACGAATATGTAGCCAGATTGTTTCCTGGAAAAACGTTAGTGCTTCTACGTACGGGCTTTCGAGAGAAAGAGGGGGGGGGGGCAATTCAATTTCGCGTGGGATTTAGATAAGCATTGGAGAGAGGACGCGGGAGGACAGAGGAGAAGGGGAAATAAATATGTATGGAGAGAGGGAGAGAGAGAGAGAGGAAGAGGGAGGGATGTAGATAGCCGAAACGGCCATTCGCAATAATGGCCTCTTTATTTTTATTTTTTCCCTCTCTCGAAAGGGAAACTGCGAGTGATGATAATGGCACTACTACGACAGAATTGCACGGTTTTGTCTTTTGTTCGTGCTGTGTTCAGATTTTTTCTCCGGTGACGCCGCCAAGATGTGTAGGAAATAGACGGTTTGACATTAATGCTATTCCGCCCCCACACCACATATCCCATCCCAGACAGCGAACCCCCCTCCGCTAGTCAGAAAAGGGGATTAAAGGTGGTCTTCTTGGTCTAGGGAGAACAGGAAAGTGTCTGGGAAACGGGATTCGACAAACTTTTTCCGAAAAACAATGTGTACAACAACATGGAAAAAATTCTCCCAATTTATGTTGTCCTAACCCAGCAAACCTTGCGTGGCATATAGCTGGGTTTATAGCGGGGTACTTGTTTCTACCATGTTTGCGTTACGTTGCGTGCCCCGCGGGGTAGGAAAAAGCATAGCTATTAGCAAAAAACATGGTATACCCCGTTATATCCCCTCATAAAGGACATACCACGTTATGTGCCCCAAATGCACCACGTTTTGTGCCCCAAATGCACCACGTTTTGTGCCCCAAATGCACCACGTTATATGCTTGTTTACGCCGTTACAAGTGTCTTTTTTGTGCCTATAAAATGGGTATTAGGTATCCCTCCCGCCGCCCGCCCGCCCGCTGCCGCCGCCCGCCCGCCCTCTATACTGTACTGTATTCTAGTGACTATATGGGTACATAAACTACATATATTGAACAAAACCACAAAAACTGTACAAAAATTGTTCCTTTGTGTGTGGTGAAGAAGCTCGTCCTCCTGCTGCTGCCCAAAATGAAGATGGCCCTCCTCCTGCTGCTGCCCAAGATGAAGATTGTCCTCCTGCTGCTGCCCAAGATAAAGATGGCCTTCCTTCTGCTGCTGCCCACGATGAAGATGGCGCTCCTCCTACTGCTGGCCAAGATGAAGACGGCCCTCCTTCTGCTGCCCAAGATGAAGATGGCCCTCCTCCTGCTGCTGCCCAAGATGAGGACGGCCCTCCTTCTGCTGCCCAAGATGAATATGGCTCTCCTGCCGCAGCCCAAAACAAAAATGGCCCTCCTCCTACTGCCGCGGCCCGACATGAAGCTGGTCCTCCTCCTGATTTGAAGCTTGTCCTCCTCCTGCCGCATCCAAAGATGAATATATCCCTTCTGCTGCTGCCCAAGATGACGCTGATCCTCCTCCTCGTGCTGCCGCGGTCCAAGTTAAAGCTGGTCCTCCTCCTGCTGCCGCGGCCCAAGATGAAGCTGGTCCACTTACTCCTGCTGCTGCCCAAGATGATGCTGTTCCTCCTGCTGCTGCCCAAGATGAAGATGAATGGACGGAGTAAAATTTGCGTCTTGTCAGTATTTATCTTTTACCAACACTCAATTTTTGAATAAAAATATTTATTAAAGCCTCAAATTTGAAATAGAATACGAATTTAAATTTTTAAATCCCAATTTCCGTATAAATAAATACTAAAAAAGGAACAATATTTTAAATTTAAATTTCCCGCCTTTTTGCAGAAAACCTCCCCGGCGCCGGGGACTTTTTCTGAACTCTAGGGAATAGGAAGAGCGCGGCGCGGGGTTCTGTAGTATAGTGATGTCGCGGGCTGGCTTTTTTGCGGGTCGGGTCGGGCTGACAGAAGTGCGGGTCGGGTCGGGTCGGACTGGCTGTAAACTTTTGCGGGTCGGGTCGGGTCGGGCTGAGCAAATTCGGGTCGGGCTCAAACTGCGGGCTCAGACCCAAAATTTGGCCCAAAATGTTGTATTTTTTAAA